>Ga0123357_10008866_pt1 | contig 12630 bp, 11 predicted proteins | sample TergutEmb28metaG_FD_89873 | JGI IMG/M metagenome (GOLD analysis project Ga0123357, IMG submission 89873) | Embiratermes neotenicus P4 segment gut microbial communities from Petit-Saut dam, French Guiana - Emb289 P4 | ecosystem: Host-associated > Arthropoda: Insects > Digestive system > Gut ... | reverse complement strand
TGACTAAGGGGTACACAACCGTCTCGAAGGACTCCTGAAGAATCAGAGGTGGAAGGTTAGAAGCCATGAACGGTGAACTCCGGGCACCTGGCGAACCCATTTTCACAAAGCCTCGGTGTGGCAAGTGGGGCTCTGCCACACCAGACCATATAGTCCCTACCTACTCGTGGGACAGCGATGGAAAAGAACAATAAAATAATCCAAAAACACAAACGAGCAGCACCTATTCTTGGAGACCAAGAACGTAAAAATCAGGATTAATGGGAAACCGTTTACTTATAGGGGTGAGGAAGGTTCCTGCAACGAGGCAACTCAAAGCGGACCACCCACTCACAGCCAAGGCCACCAAGACCAAAATATATCCAAAAAGACAGGTAAATCAAAGAATAGTTTGGACAAGGGAAGAAATAAGAGAAGGTATATGGTGCTATATGTACTGCAGAAAGTATCTCACAAGACAACTACAAGAAGGTGTATGAAATATGGAGACAACGAAATCCAGATTTCAGAATGTACATAGATGCAAGGAAACTAATAAACCAGGAAAACTATCCCCCATGAAGAACAAAAAACAACACAGATGAAGACTAAAGAAATAAAGAAGGAGCTGTATGACAATTAAATATGTTATGTAAAGGAAAGTGTTGGAGAACAGAACAATCGTGTACCATGAATGCTGGCGAGCAGAGGCAGAATTTAGAACCAACAAAAGATAGGGAAAATCATTAACAAAGGGATGAAATCATAACATTAACAGAACAAATTGGAAGTGCATATTACGTGACCCAAATAGAAATTAACAAAGGACCAAGACTGCAGAAACTACAACGTATGTTTAAAATAGAAGTAACAGCGAAAACTGCTAATGAAGCAATAGCGGAGATACTAAGAGGTAAAGAATGGAAACGGACTGTGATAAATCACCTTACCTTTGCAGCAGCAACGCTTATAACAGAAGATGTTAATGGAACTGGATGCTACAAATCACAATCCAAAAACACCCCCGTGCGTTAGACGCATACAGGAGAATATAAACGGTATCAGGAAAGATCTATCAGCTTAGGCAGAAGAAAAGAAATGACATAAAGACAAGGAATATGAAAAGAAAGATACTCAGGAAATATAACATAAAGAAGAAGGAGAATTTGGATCAAGTGATTGAAGAGCTCAAACAAAAAGTATCAGCAAAGACGCAACGATTTTTTTAGATACAGGAAAAGACAAAACCCTACTATCAAAATAAAAGGTGTCATAGTCCTGCCGTAAGTTCAGTCCCAAATATCATGTAGTCCGCAGCTGGAGACAATAAGGCGGTAGGGTTCAAAGGTTGGTTATTTTTGGACTATTGACCCTTCAGGTACTTGTGCCAAGGCAGTTTGCTCACGTCTCTAGCAGTGTTAACATGGAGTGAGGTTGCAAGGAAAACCGTGTGGCTGTGATTGCCCTTCACAAATGCGGAAAATCAGATTCTCAAATTTTCAAACTCTTGAAACCATTGAAAATTTCGCGAAATTTCGTCTATCGGGGAATTAAACGTTATAAGGAACTGTGGGGTGTTGAAGACAGGGCTCGGTCAGGACGTCTGAAAAGTGTAAGGGCTGAAGCCGCTATCAAAACAATACGGGATTCGTCGAAATCCGCTCTGGAAACAGCAGATCATGTCCCGAGAGCTGAACATATCGACCCAATCAAGCCGTGCCTCAACAGGGTCGATCTACACATGAGAGCGCACCTCCGCTCAAAGGGACACCTCCTTACTCATGCTCTGAAGGAGATCCCACGGACAAGAGCAGAACGTCTCCTCCAGTGGCCCGCTGAGAACGGGCACGAAAACATCCTCTTCACGGACGATTAATTTTTCACCATCGAGGAGCAGTATTATAACCAGAACAAGATTTATGCTCAAACGTCCCTTGAGGTGCTTTCTGAGGGCGCAGGGATGCCATCGCCCTTCCTACGTCATAGTTTGGAGGGAGGTGTCCCATCAGGCGGTGACACATACTCATTTTTGCAAGAAAAGGGTGAAACTGGTATCCGAGTGTATCAAGAGGACGTGCTACAAGGAGTTGTGAAACAGCTTAACATGACCCTCTCCAGTGGTCAGGAATGGGTCTTCCAGCAGGACTCAGTTTCTGCCCAAAAGCCAAGACGACTCAGGAGTTACTGCGGAGGAACATTCAGGCCTTTATCAGCGCCGAGGATTGGCCCTCGGGGAGTCAAGACCTCACCCCTCGGGACTATAAATTGTGGGCTGTTTTGGAGGACATGGCTTGCCAAAAGCGTCATAACAACCTGGACAGTCTGAAGAGATCCCTCGTGAAAGCAGCGGCAGAGATCCCCCAGGAGACGGTGCGTGCCGTGACAGCAGATTGGCCGGAGCGTCTCAAGGCTCGCGTCGAGGCAGAGGGCGGCCATTTTGAGTGGCATTATTATAAATAAAAACTTAAAGCTATTGCTAATAAATTATTTGGCTCGAAAGGTGATGTTCTGTTTCATTTTCCTTCTAGGTCACAATATACTTGGGACAGAATTTATGACAGGACTGTGTAGAACTGACTACAAGAAATTTTACAACCTTCAGACAAAAATACCAGTGCGAAAAATGCACCAACTACAGAAGAAATAGAGAACTTTTGGAAATACATATTTGGAAAAAAAAGGCTCAACACAATGAAGAAGCTTACTGGATCAAAAACCAGTGCCAACAAAATTCCAGTATGGAATGGAGCTCAATATCTGAAAAGGAGGTCGCAGAGGTACTAAGAACGACGTTAAATTGGAAAGCTCCTGGGAGAGATCAAGCAACAAATTTCTGGCTCAAGCAACCTACAGCAACACACACATATTTAGCAACAATTTGTAACAAACTGATGCAGTAAGGTCAAATACCGGACTGGTCAACGACAGGAGTAACAACTCTGATTCCAAAGGGTGAAAACACTGAAAACCCAAAGAATTACAAACCTATAACATGCATGAACACAGTATACAAAACCATTACATCTATCATAAGCAAACGAACACAAAACATATTGCTGACAGAAATCTGATGCCTAAAGAGCAGAAAGAGCGCCGTAAAGGATCGAAAGGATGCAAAGATCCGCCACTAAAATCAAAAGCAAGACTAAAGGAATGCAAGAGTACGAAGAAAAATGTATGCATGACATGGATTATTAGAAAGCCTCCGACAGTGTGCCTCACAGATGGATAATCAAATCCTTAGAGTTAATTGGGATTAATTATAAAACAGTATTTTTAACTAAGAAAGATATTAGGCACTGGAAGACAAGTATGCGCCTACGTACCACAGAGCAGTTTTACAAGCTGAATATAGAACATGAAGAACACATAACAAATATAAAAGTATCACATTTACTTTACATGAATGATTTGAAGCTGATAGGCAAAACAGAGGACGAACTCCAAAAACAGAAGTAAGTAGTTAGAACCTTCCGTGATTATATGCATATAGAATTGGATTTGACAAGTGTGCAAAGACTGTACTGAAGAGAGGAAAATTACAAAACTTAATATTTGACTTCAACAGAGAAATACAAGAGCTCGAACAAGGAAAAGCATACAAGTAACTTGGGACTGAAGAAAGTGAGGGCATACATCAACAAATGAAAGAAAAATTGAAGTAGGAATACATCAGGAGATTAAGAATTATATTGCAAACCGAGTTGAATGCCAAGAATAAAATTACAGCAAGTTCCAGTATTCAGATACAGTTTTGTTATTATTAACTGGAAATTAGTAGAAACAGAAAAACTGACGGGGAAACTAGAAAGGTACTAACAACGTATAAAATGCATTACCCAAAAGCTGATATAGATAGACTATATGTGAAAAGGAAAGAAGAAGGAAGAGGCCTGTTGCAAACTGAAGCGACATATGAAGCAGAGATAATTAATACTCTAGAACACTTGAACAAAAATTATACAGAAGACCATTTTGTAAATATTGTTAACAGTACCGAAAGCAATCAACCAAATATTAATTTAACAATTAAAGCGGCAGAAAAGTTTCCAGAAGAATTAAAACTATCAAATGAGAACAGTAACACAAAAAAGTAGACATTCAACACACAAAAGCAAAATTAGGACAGTCCTGAAAGAAAAAATAGGAAAGCAAGGCAATGCATGACCAGCATATTATAATTACGGACAGACAGCTTATTAACGAAGAAGACAAATTCCTATGGCCGTCGCGGAGAGATCTTAAAGGAGATACTGAAAGTGAAATAAATGCATTACAAGACCAGGAATTACAAATTAATATCATGCGAAAAATATTACAAACAGAAACAGATAGCTAATGCAGACTCTGTAAACAACTGGATGAAAATGTGGACCACATATCAGCATTCCCAATACTGGCAAAAGAACAATACATAAAGAGATATGATAGAGTGTGTGCTCAACTACACTTTATGAAAGGAAATAGGCGTAAAATTAGACAACGAACACTGGCATGACCATGTACCAAAATCAGTCGAAACAAGTCATGAAGGTAAGGTTACCATATTATGGAAACAACAAGTGCGACCCAACAGAACTATTCCTAACAATTAACCGGACAACCACAATCCGTGAGAAAACAAAAGGAACATGCGTGTTAATAGACGCTGCAATTCCTGGAGATAGAAATGTAATCAAAAAAGGAACTGAGAATATTTTAAAATATACAGACCTCCTAACAAATTCAGCGCATGTGGAATGTGAAAGCAAAAGTAATACCGGTAATAAGAGGGGCGACTGGAACCATTTCAGAATGACCCACACAATACCTGAGCAAAATACAATGAAAGCACGACATTTAAGGAAATACAAAAAACAACCACATTTGGCACTGCAAAGATACTACGGAAAGTACGTACTAATGTAAAAGTACAAAACATATTTCACAAGTGAAATAACATTACATGCAGCACAAATTGTAAAAGCAGCTGCAACACTATTTACCTTAGACACATTATTGTTTCAGGCATATAATTGTAAATGTCCTGCATGAAAGTGACAACAAGGATGATGATGATGATAATACTAATAATAATAATCACATAATCGTTAAAGTTACAGAATAGATCAATTTTCAGATTGACTTCAATTTGAATAATTAATCATTTATTTTTTGTAAACATGTCACTTTTAAGTCGTGCTTCATAATGATGTTCAGAAGTATAGCTACATCTCGGCTATCGCCGATCATCTACTGACAAATCAGACACGTAATATTCCTCTGAATCTGTGAACGGAAATATTCCAGTATGTACTCTGACATTCGATTTTAACACATTATCTTTTCGATCGCTTTTATTTGTAAACTGTAATCTTAGGGCCGTACTCTAAAATTTCTTTTGAAAAGTTCCGCGGACCGCCGATAGAAATCGAACGGAGCACACGCGGCACAGGCGGCGTGAGTTTCACGTGCCTGCTACACAGTTCATTGTTGTTTCGCAAGTTACAAGGGAACCAACTGTCTGACAAGTTGGTTTCAAGCCCTTGTGTTGCAGTAACGTGACTGCATTAATAACAGACTGTGTGATATGAAGTTGATGAGTGGCGAGTTATGCCTTTCGAAACTCGGCAAGGGAATTAGTGGGCAACATGAAACAGAAGTAGGTCAAACCTGATGGGACAAGATGGCGAATACGGCTACCTGAATGTTATGACGAGAAATGTGTCTGAGCCACCTGGAAGTCGATATCAGTGCTTTACCGTTTTTAGTAATATTATGTCGTCCCATGATATAAGGCCCGCACGATGTTCGGTGGCTGTCTACTAGCGATGTTTAAATCACTACGATGTGCTCCTGAAGTAGTGGGAGGTATGAACCTACACAGTAAGACCAATGACTGCGAAGGAAATGCAAATTTACAGCAGTGAATAATAAGGTTCATCTAACAAACACAGCACCTTACATGTAACAGAACGTTAAAATAACACAGGATTTTTATCGCCGGACTGTGCGCCGTAGAACAGACGAAATCGTTGACGCATAGCGACCGATGATGCAGCCTGCTCAACAGTGCTCAGTCCGGCAATAAACATGCTACTTATTTAACTAAGAGATACCTATATAAAATGAGCGGACGGTCTGATGACACAAACTGATTAGGAAAGGCCATAAAAGAGATACAGTAACTTACATATACAGCGAACAAATCACACGTCGTTTATCACATACCACAATGACATATTTTGCGATGACAATATTATGCACGTGTAATATACAAGGGATGTTCAAAAAGCAAAGTTCCCAAGACTACACCTGCTGTGTTAATGAAGCATTTTATTTTTCGGTTGGAACGAGCACCTGTAGTAGGGGTACCATACAATAAATGATGCGTCAGTTGGGAAGGTGCTGTAAATGGGATAAGACGATGTGCACTGACAGTGCAGTTCGTGGAGTGATTCGGTTTTAAAGGGCGAAACATGTCCCCACAGAAATTCAGCTACAATAGGTGAGAATGCAACGTGTGATAAAATGGTGCAGAAAGTTCGAAAATAGTCGAACATTCATAATACATCGCCAGAGCCCAATTTGTACGGCAACGGAGGTTCTGAACGTGTGCCGGGAAAGGAAAATGCATAAGTGTGTTCCGGGATTACGTTGAAAGATAATACTTCAGTGGAATAAATGAGATACATTTAACCTCTTAGTTCACAAGTTGTCTTTCAATTTTTATGATCTAGGAACCCTATGTTCAGAAAGAACTCTTTTTAATACCCATCACAACACGTATTTTAAATTCAAGCTTGATCCATTTACTTGTCATTTATCATATACAGTCTATGTGTTCATAAATGCTCTTAATCGCTGTGAAGAAATTACGGAGCGATAGACAATGAACAAAGTGTTCGAAACATATCCAGTTATCAAAATAAACAGCAGTTAATGAAAGTACTGTATTTGTTGGAACACAATGAATACGAACGCAAATATGGCGTTTCAGATAAGGGCCCGGTGTATATTTATTACGACCGAATGAATTTCGAATCCGAATAGGCAGCACCGCTTTGTACATTAGACATGAAAGACAGAGGAATAAGAGGTGGATGATGGAGAATAAGAAAACAAAATATGGAGTAGGAGCAGAAGAACAAGACGAAAATTATGGTGAAAAAGACGTTGACGGTACGTCTGCGAAGAAGAAGGAGCGTGAAGAAATTATGTCAGAGAATGACTGTTCTTCATTTGTGGTGCTAAAGTATACTGCTCTGGCTCATAGCTCTAGGCAAAAAGGCATGATGCAAGAGACACCTCCACTCTGCGCGTTGTCCTTCCTGAATAAGCTTTTACAGGATCGTAACTTAGGAGCATGTGAACGTATCATTTACCTGAAAGACCCAATTATACTTGAGCTTGTACAATTAAGACCGGCACCCCTACTTACCTTTGTGGGGCCAACCTCTGATGACGATATGGATCGATAAACCTTTAATGTTATGGGGGAAGTGGTTTGACATTGTGCTGAAACGCTCGACTCTGGTTTCCTGCCAACGCAGTTTAGTCCGATAAAACATATGACCTTTGCTTTTGAGTTTACCATGGCTGTTTTGGGCTTCCAATTCCTGTGTATCTATCCAACGTGAGGTTTCCTGTCCTCTTCGTAACCGTCGCTAGTAAAGTAATGTAGAACCATGTCAAATAAAGTGAGAGAGTACTTCATACAACACAACACATTTATTAACAATACCATGAAATATAAATGTTACGTGTTTCGTCATTTTCTTAAAGCTATAAGGAGGCCAAATATAAAACATATGCAGAGGAAGCTTAGTTACAGCAATGTTTTATGGCGTGTGAGAAAGTTTGAAACCTAAGCCTATTTTTACATTTATGGGTTCATGTGTATTACTAAAATTTATATTACAGTGAATTAATTTGCTTTAAACTATTTCGAAATCACTTCTTGTTCAGTCTTAGCAACGAGTAACCGTTTACGTGATGGCTTGGTTATATGTAATAAACTTGACAGGTCGACAGAAAGAATCACGTACATTTAATGGACAACATTTAAAGTATACCTGCAACACTACGATCCGCATATTGCCAAAGTACATCTTCAAGCAAATTTTGCCATCACCTAATACATAATTAGCTACCTACTTGAGCTGGGATAGATTAGTCTGCATAGTGCCTAAAATTCAGGTTAGGCGTTCGGGGATTCGACTCCGTGTAGGGGTATGATAGTCTTCCAGACAGGCTCTGGGATCAAACTAGCCTTGTTCAATGGGTAACGGGGAGTCTTTTCCCGGGAGTAAAGGGATCGAAGCGTGAAGTTGAGCCCTAGAAACCTTACCTTTATCTGTACCTTCGCCTTCAACTTTCCGTAAGAAGAGTTCATAGGCCTACAGTGTCGGGTGTTCTGGGAAAATGATAGCGACAAGCGGTTGGGGAGGAGGAGACGATCGTAGTGTATCGACAAGACAAATGCTGGGCATTAAAATGAAAAGACTTCCAAAATCCATGAAAATCTTACTCAGGGGAGTTGTTAACTTAACCGGGATCGGAAATGAGTGCCCAAATTCTCGGTATTAACTAGCAGGAAATATCGATGTCAAAACAATGGCCACTCAAATCGTATGAAAAACACAATATTCGAGTCCCGTTATGATCCATTCGGCTTGAAAATCCGTTGGTTTCTGACGAATTTATTTCCCTGGACATGACAAACTGTAACATTTTTCAATGACCTTATCTTTCTTGAGACGTATACTGTGTCTCTTGCCTTTGGCGCGTTCAAAAGCTGGCAAATAGCATTTTGAGGCCAGTTATTTGTTCAGTGCCGATATATGAACAAAGGCTTCCACTGCGCATACCAGAGGTTCCAGGTTCGAACATTTACGCCGAGATCGATAATCATGACAGAATTTTATGGTTTCCCTCACTTACCTCTGGCAAATGTTAGGTGCAGCACCTTAAAATAGGTAGCGACAGATTTCTTGGCACAACAGCCTACACCCTAATCCACGCAGGTGAGAAACAGATGCTCAGTGCAGCATGAAATAGTCCGTAAACAGCACTCCTGCTTCACAAGGATCGGAACGTAACGGTGTAACGGTCATTATAACAGTTTCATATACGACAAGCTCCACATTCCACCATCGAACCAATCGTCCCTAAACAATAAAAAAAAATGGTCTATGGCAGGTATATTAAACTCAAATCGAACGCGGGACCAATGAATCATTTTGAAAATTAAGGCTGGCTGCATACCACTTTAAGCAATCAAGGGACTTGTTATGAAAAACCCACCATAAAGAATACTTCATACTTCTAACAACAAAAGCAAAAGTTATAATTATTGAATTTCAGAGTTTATTGTAGTGTGATATCTCGCTCTCTCTCGCTCTCTCTCTCTTTCTCTCTCTCTCTCTCTACTGAAGTATTCTGTGCGTTACTATTCAGAGAGAGCAAGATCTTTGAGCCCTGGAGCTATTAATTAAAAATGTTAAATAAAAAATTCTTCGACAGTGAGCTGAGTCGCATTCCATAACACTGGTAAACAATTTTTGTCACATGAAAACTAATTTCTGTTACTTACGTATTTTTCCAAGGTGAATTGAAACACGTTATTAGAACTGCTCTATCACCCACAGCTTTGTGTGACAGAACATTTTAAAATAAAATTTTAGCTAATTTAGCTGTTTTGTCACGCTGCCAGAATCTTTTAAGTATCACTGAGGCACTTCACTGTATATGAATATAGTGTGGGCATGAAAACTTAATCATAACCAAGAAAGTAGATATGTTAGCCCAATCACAGGCAGCAAGACTGTGCAAGCCCAGATATGTACTGCCACGTTGGGACATGAAACTAACAGCAAGCTCTGCTTGAGGAACACTACACCGTTGGTGGTGTGCCGGACTTCGCTTTGATACACGTAAGCTGTAAGTGTTGTGTGTAAAAGGATTGTGTTTATTATATTTTCTTCCTGCCAAGCAAGTGCTTAAATCATCCAGACACCTTCCTTTACATCTGTAGTGATACGACCTTCAAATCTCATAGGCGAAAATATACCCCTCTCATTTAGAAATTTTGTGAGCTTTATTTTGGATGTAAAGTGGACGACCAAGATGAAAGTTGGGCCTCTCATATTTCTTGCGTAACATGTGCCAGGGTTCTCACAAGATGGGTAAATGTTCCGCGCCATATGCCGTTCGCAGTTCCCATGTTTTGAAGGAACCAAAAGGCGCTCATCCGAGTGTTAATTTAGTTGAAAAACAAAACAGGGATCACCTTCAAAGTCAAACGCACATTAAAAAATGCAGATATTCCATCTGCAACAAGGCCTCTCCCGCACAGTGAGGGTTGCCTGCACTAAAGCCTCTGGATAATCTTTCAGCAATTACAAATCTGATTCTGATGAAGATCACGGAAAGCAAGAGGAGAAAATGTTGATTGCGATCGGACATCTGAAGCATGCTTTTTATCTGAACCCCACTTATTACATCAAGGAGATCTTAATGACCTTGTCCGTGATATGAAAGTGTATAAAAACACGCTGTACTCTTAGGTTCCAGACTAAAAAGTTGGAATCTTCTCCAACAAGATACTGAAATATGTTTCTTTCGCAATCGCTAAAAATGAATTCAAATAATTTTTCTCTCAAATAAACGATCTAGTAATTTGGAATGATGTTTAGTCTGTTACAAAGACTCTTGGACATCAATACGATCCAACTGAGTGGTGTATATTGACTCTTCAAAAGTTCGCTCAAAAGCTGCACTTCACATAACGGGAATAAATTCCCATATGTACTCCTAGCCTAAGCCGCCAACACGAAAGAGTTCTATGAAAATATTAAATTACTTTTGGAAAAGGTTCAGTATAAAAAATACAATTGGAACATTTGTGGGGAATTAAAGGTCATTCTGCTCTCTTGCTTCGCTTGCAGCTTGGCTATACAAAGTTTCATTGTTTTCTGAATGAGTGGGATAGTAGTGTCAGAAAACATCTTTACATACAAAAACAGTGGTCTAGAAGGAAATCGCTTATTCCAGTACAGGATAATACAGTAAATACTCCATTAAACAACCCTGAAGTAATTGATTTCATGAGGAAATTAAAAGGAGATGGGAGTGAGGGAATGCTTGCTATTATTCGGTGCAGAATCTTTTGCCTTCCAGTTTGTTATCCAAAAATATAAAGATGACAATATATAAAACTATAATTTTGCCTGTTGTTTTGTACGGGTGTGCAACTTGGTCTCTCACCCGGCGGGAAGAACATAAGCCGCGGGCGTTCAAGAACAGAATGTTGAGGAGGATATTTAAGCATAAGAAGGACGAGGTAACAGGGATTGGAGAAGCCTAAATAAAGGGGAGTTTTACGATCTGTACTCCTCACCAAATATTATTCGGGTGATCAAATAATGAAAAATGATATGAGCGGGGCATGTGGCATGCAAGGGAGACGGGAGAGGTGCATACAGGTTTTTAGTCGGGAGACCTGAGGGAGAGAGAGACCACTTGGAATACCTAGGTGTAAATGGAAGGATAATATTAAAATTAATCTTCAAGTGTGGGATGGGGGCATGGGCTGGACTTATCTGGCTCACGACAGAGACAGGTGGTGGGTTCTTGTGAATGCGTCAATGAACCTTCGGGTTCCAGAAAATTCGGCATCCCTTACCAGATGCTTCTAACCACTAATTTACTTTAAAAAACAAAGCACAGACACAGTTGCATGAACTGAAAGATTAGCAGCGTCGCCGTGTTTTTACGCTATAATAACATTATTTCGTACAGAATTTCTGTTGGTAATTAAATAATGAATTGTAAGCGACTATCTCTATCGGTTCTTTAGTTATCGCCATTAAACTCTACGTGCAGATTATAACCGTCCGGCTCAGCTTTCTAACTCAATCGGTTCATGAGACCTAATTTTCAGGGAATACCGTGGTTTGAGTTTGATGGACTTGGTGATGATGAACTGTTACTACGATTTTTACTGAATAGACAATCTGAAGAAACTGTTTTGGATTTATTATTTTTTAATCATTGGGCGCTAATTTGATACAGGTGTTTTATTATTGCTTACGATGAACGTAGCACGGATCACTCTCTCATGTAGCGTATTCACAGCATTTTGATCTTTAAGGAATAGTAAAATTATATCGTTCGAAACTTGGTAATACTGATTATGTCCAATTAATATTATTTGCCTTAAAACTGTACATCCCCGTAGAAACACAATTCTCTAATTATCTAATTTATGCTGTTGATCTCGCCTAAATCTGGAGCGATGCACGCGCGTCCTCCTCCTCCTACGACAATCGAAAAACTTGTGTGTCGTTCGCTACAATATGCGAAGTTAGATTCCCTGTTTCAAAATTCCCCCTACTCTAATTTGCCTAACAAGTCTGATTGGTCCCCTGTACCTTTAGCAGTCTCGTAATAGGCCGAAAACTTCAAAATTTTGTATTCCTCCTCCCCGTTCGTTCCTAATGACCGACGCGATATCTTTTAACTTCACATATGTGAGCCCCGTAAAAGCGTACTTTACTGGACATTTTTAATGGGCTACCGTGACTAACATGGTATCTCCTCCCCCCCCCCCCCCCTCCTCTCCCTTTTTTCAAAAAGTATCCCTCCCTCCATCTAAGTCTCCCTGCCCAC
>Ga0123357_10008864_pt1 | contig 12632 bp, 7 predicted proteins | sample TergutEmb28metaG_FD_89873 | JGI IMG/M metagenome (GOLD analysis project Ga0123357, IMG submission 89873) | Embiratermes neotenicus P4 segment gut microbial communities from Petit-Saut dam, French Guiana - Emb289 P4 | ecosystem: Host-associated > Arthropoda: Insects > Digestive system > Gut ... | reverse complement strand
CTTCCACCGCCAAAAAAATGTAGAATCGTTGTTTACAGAATATTTCCGGCAAAAAAGAACTTTTAAGCTGTGCCTGTAAAAATATACATTGACTTGTGTTAAATAATACGTCAAAATCACTAAAGACGATGCAACTTAAAATGTGCTTGGATGGTGAAAATGGACCATTTAATATAAGTTTATATTGAGAAGTAATCTGGAAAATTTACTGTATATTTCGATACAGAATTACAAAATAATAACAGACTTTTCCCACTTAATGCGCCTAATTGGTTGTAATTTTCCACAAGCATCTCAAGAATGTCACAGTAATTAACTGGACTGCTAAACTACAAATAACGGTATGATAGGAATGCCTGTTACATTTATATTTCAGTGGATGACGAAATATTCTGTGAAAGGAAGAATATTACAAATACTACAGAACAACCAATAGTACTCCTAAGGTCTCTGATGTCCCACCAGACAGTACAGTGTGATGCAGAAAAATCTTCCTAATGTTTTAATGTCTCTTACTAATGGTAAAGATTGTACGATAACAAATTACCAAATTTCCTACAACAATTACTGTCACTTTCTTCATGTTTGTACCGTGCATCAATGACGATGAAAACACTTTATTATCCAACAGATGCACAAATATATAATTTGTAGATACAATTAGAATTATTATAAAGTATTTTAAAATATTTAAAATTGCTCCAACATGTTTCAGATCACAAGGGATCCATCATCAGGGAGCTTTTTACAGTGCTTGGCTAAAATTACGGTAATGGTTCTATCTTGTCCGTTGATATGAACAACGGACATTATAGAACCATTACTGTAATTTTAGCCAAGCACTGTAAAACTCACTTGTGATCCAAAACATGTTGGAGCAATTTTAAATATTTTTAAATATTTTATAATAATTCTAATTGTATTTATGAATTATACATTTGTGCATCTGTTGGATAATAAAGTGTTTTAATAATCACTATCACATGAACCCTTATACTGCTAACGTGGAGAATATGGTGAGCTCCTAATAATGCCAGCAAATGGTGGATGGGATTTAACTCCACGTTTAAAGGGTTAAGAGAACAGGCAAGGCTAACTGCAGCTGTTAGTATGAGCACACTAACATGCTGTTGTTCAGTTCACAACACTCAACACACAGGACTCTTCATAATGTTCACATGATACATATGTCTGTTTTGAAGTAATAACTAAAAACATTAATAAGTTCTATTCTAGAAGCTGAATTACTTTTTCCAATGCTTCAGTTATTTAGACATCACAAATCAGCTACATGAACACAAGGAGTAGGTGTGCTTCGTAAGTTACGCAAGCGATCACATGCTGAAATTCAGGATCATTAAATAAACAGCATGACAACTTTGAAAATCGAATTAGCATAAGTGGTTGGAGAGGAAGCAGTTGTGGTATTAACAGTAGCTTGGAGAGACAAGACCAAGAAAACCTTTTAAACCCCAGTGGTAACTATATGTACCAACTGCTGTGAGCATTAGAAAACTCTGGATCCTGTCATACATCACATTTCTTAATGGCTTTCATATGATACTGACAGTAAATACAGACTATTTTCATAAACAGTGTAAAGCAGTTAATAACTGAGCAAGCCAAAACTCATAAAGAGTTGTAGAGCTGAAGAAGAAGAAGAAGTGTAAAGCAGTTGGACTTCTTATGTTTATTGGACCGTGCATCATCTTGATAGTTGAGTAAAGAGAGACCAACTTGATGTCACTTGACATCAAGTTGGTCTCTCTTTACTCAACAGTTGGACTTCCTAATGGACAAAGACATAATTTTGGGGAAGCCAGTCTATTAAGCATTCAAAAAAGTTTGTACACCTTGAGGCACCTTAAACCCCAGCATTTGATGGAGACGACCACTGAATCAGAAGCTGGATAGGCCCCAGAGCTGATGTGGAAAGAGTGGTAAGGGACAACTCAGGGAAGTGAACCCCAGTCATCCAGTTCAAAGCTGTTTACTGGACAGAGTCAAGTAATTCCAGGCACAAAATCCATTTGTAACAGGCAGTGTAAAACCTGTGACATCTGGTACTGGATAATCCAGAAAGGTTGATTAATGCGAAACTCACTAACAGAACCATTACATTTCACTGTGCCGTAAAATGGTAAAATGCTCTGACTCACGAACTTGGCAAGTAACTGTTAGTGTCTTGTTGAGTTCTTTCAGACTATATACATCACATACCATGTTATGTATGTGGTGATGATGTGAGAATAAAAAGTGCACCATGGAAAATGGGAGAGAATATCAAGTGACAATTTAAATGGTTAGGCCTTTCCATGAGGTACACCAAGGTACACATAGCTGTAACATTCTAATATCCTGAAAATTACAATATCCAGCAATTCTTTGATCCTGGAGGTGCTAAATATCACCACTTTTACTGCACAGTTCCATTCAGTGTGCATACCAATGCCAACCCACGGAGAAGAGTCCTTCTTCCAATAGTGGGTAGTCAGCTAACTAGCTAGTTGGTTGGTCAGCTGGTGGGTTGGGGAGTTGGTTGGTTGTTTAGCTAGTCAGTCAGTTAATTCATATGCTAGTAAGAGTGGTAAAGTAACTGGCATTCCTTCAGACAGATTTACATGAAATTAATGCCCATATTTGTACAGCACACTTCTGTAGGGCTATGCTATATAATAAAACCTCCTATATCTTGTTCAGTTTGTTCAAAATAAATGTTACAAGTAAAATGTATTTACAGTGTATACAATTCAGTACACTACTGTGAAAAACCCATTATTACAGAAAAATTAATGTACCTTACTGTAATACATTACAGGGTACGTATATATTGATGCCACACATCCCCATCTCTATCCTAAATAACAGCTCTGGAGTCATTCCAAGAATTTTCAAACGCACATTCATACACAAAGGATGATATGTCATGGTTTCTCACAAAAGCTATCAAAAATATGTGTTCATAAGAATGGCATAACAAAGTTCTAAATATTGAAAAGCATGCTGAATATAATCTTCTATTTGCAGACTACGTATCAGATAATCTCTGGCACACAGGGTATGCAACAATCACAAAACAGCCAATAGCCAACCAACCAGATTTACCTAGCTGCACCAGGAATTTGGGACTCCATCCAGAAGCACAGCCTCTTACTACTCTCACAGTCACAACAAACTGCATACCGATAAAACCAATGCTAAGATCCAAAGAAAACAGCATGTTGGTCAAAAAAACCTCTTGTATTGTACTTATTATGTATTAGAATTACCAGAGATGATCCTGTTATCAAACACTAGCATGGCTACCATAACACAGACTTGTTCTGAATCATTAATATGTAAAAGTTATTGTTAATGACCCACAGAAATAGGCTAAAATTATCACAACCCATATCTTCTAAACATATATAATTAAGGTATATGATTATTAGCATAATACACTTCATTCTGGCTGGAAAACAATGTGTTACGGACACTGACTGCCAGCATTCTAAGATGCACTACATACAGCAGTGTACAATTTCTATAGAAATGGAAACATTTCTATAATATTGAAACCTAGCTATATTTAACACAGATAATTATAAATCCTCATTCACTCACTCCATGTAGCAGAGTCCTTGAAAAGCTAACAGGTTTTCAGCTAGTCAAGAAATTCCCTGCATTTTATGGAACCCGAAGGTTCGGTACTGCAGTCACAAGTGCCGCCACCTGTCCCTATCCTGAGCCAGCTCAATCCAGTCCATACCCACACGTCCCACTTCCTGAAGATCTATCTTAATATTATCCTCCCATCTATGTCTGGGTCTCCCAAGTGGTCTCTTTCCTTCCATTAAGCATAAAACCTCATCATGCCCAAATATTATGTCTTCACAATTACCACAAACATACATCCTTTTGGCCTAAATTTCTAATTCTGTAACAAAAGACACAATTACACCATCAAGTGCTTAGGCGGTTGTTTGTATATGGTAACTACTAAACATATGAAATATTTTTGTGGAACCTGATTATTACCCCACTTTATACACTTCAATTTCTTTACCTTGTAGTTTCCTACCAAAAATATCACCACATATACCACTCAAACTTGTGTGAGCAGGGTGTGACACTCAGGTTAGTACCAACATACAGGTAACCTAGTTTTATGCCCCTTGTTTTATGTGGTTTTGCATTAACACCCCTTGCCAATTTACACAACTTCTTAATTCATGCCCACTCATTCTTCGTTTAACGCCCTTCGGCTGACTGTGCACTACAATGCTGCTGAAGGGTACCAACCTCACAGTACAGAACAAGGCTGGGAGACAGTACACTCACTGGAAACTGCGTCAGTCACTGTGCAATGATATTAAGTTCAGAATGATACCCACAAACACCCTGAATGACTGTTCCTCCCTCAATAACAGGAAATAATAAATTTTACAACACACATCAATATTGCAGCTACAAATGATCACATATCTATTACAGATGTACAAAGTTCAACATTACTCTTCCTACCAACCAGATTTCTTATCACAGTGGAACCTGTCCATGCAAATAACATCCCTGCATGGAGGGTAAAAGCACACTAAATGTCTATCCATCCACCATAGTTGTGATCATATGGCTTCAGTGTCACTTCATTATTTAAAGCAGAGCTGAATGCATCTTGGACCACTGCCGACTCTGCACCAACTAATGATGCTTGTTGTGTTGATAACTATTATTAAAGATTAAATGCTTAATGGAATAAACTGTGCTAAAAACAGAAGGGACCCAAATATGTACATCAGCATGGCTCTATGTATAAAAACCTATGATTGTAAATTATGTTGTTTTTCTGTCCCCATGCAGCCAGTCATTCTTACAGTTACAGATATGTACACCTGGTGGTAGTGACCACCGAAAAAATGTCATCATGAAGCAGTTGAGATAAAACCAAGCTTAGGTTAATGTTGCAGCCTAGGCCTTTGCCATTAAGAAGTTATTTCTAGATAGTAACGTTATTTAGTCCATCAAAGCATCTTTCAAGAACTTCCCCCAAATTCATGACATACATACTCAGTGAAAACACATCATCACCGTACCATTCAAATGCTTACATTACAGTGGATGTACGGAAGGATTATTTGTGGAAATCATGCAGAGACATATAAAACCGTCAAACTTTCCTACTGAAATGTTAATAGTTATTGTACTAGTCTATCATAAAAGCCACATGAGTGATCGTAATGTGAAGCTGTTCATTGTTAATCTTTTGAAACTCATCAACAAAGCTCTTCTCATTTCATGGATTAGGCAAATATAAGCATATATATATTGGAACTTTAAGACTCCTTAGTCTTAAAACTGTGCCACTTCAATTCTATTTTACCTTAAGTGATTCCATCCAATGGCTTCCCATCTCTTGCTGCATGCAGCAATTTCTTAAACCACAGGAATGACCATCAGGGTCTCACTTATATACCAGATATTTAAATTCAAAGTACCATCATAGCAAGAAATCAGTGGAGCAGGAGAGTTACATCCATCCCTATGCCAAATATTTTATACAACAATCTTGCCTCTGGATGTGATATCAATGACAAAAGCATACATGATATATGTTATTTTAAAGATGGATTCTGCACTCCAATCTGAAGCTGTTAAACTAAATTAACTCACCCAGTGACTTAAAATGTGTAAAAAACAACACTGAAATTATTAGCCTTCAAACAACAACAACAACAACAAACAATCTCAGTGAAATAAATGAAACATAACTCACCATAGTCAGGTGGGGAGCTGTCTTGAACCATTGTTGCTGCTCGTGACAGAACATCAAGAGGAGATTCTGTGGCTTCCATTGCTACAGTATCTGTTATAGACCAAAATATAATTTGTAGCTCTTTTTTTAAATATAATCAAGCAAATGGTAAAGGTTGTATTTTGGTACCAAAATGCATGTCAACGTTGTGAACTGGAACAGTTACTTCAACGTGGCTCTAAAACCATGAGAAATAATAAAATCAACCACCATGTCCCTTAAAAAATTCCAGCACTTTACAAATTATAACATTACTTCCTATACCAGATGACATTTACAAAACCATAAAATAAAAATAATTTTCACATGTCATTAACACGTTAAAACTCAAACTTACGTAACATGCAAGTCGGTGAATCGTTTCTTTAAATTATACGGTTGTAACAAACACAATTTCATACGTAAAACTATGAAATTCCACAGCGCTATTGAGCTAACAAACAGACTTCTGACATTCTGCCCAACCTCGGCATTTTGGAATGTATGGAATGAAAAGAATGGAACCACTGACAATGCTGCCATCTGTGTTAAAATGCGGCAACTGCTTGCATACGAGGGCCTTGTCTTGTGATTGGTCGTTACGGAACATCGTCTGATTACTGGATTTGGTTAATGAAGAAATGCGGGTCCACTGCACACGGAAATAAAGCTTTGTGTAATATCGTAAGAAATAACGCACCTATTATATGTCATGTAATTAAAATTACTGGTTTCGCTGTATTTCCGAAAACTTTTTTTTTATGTTTGACGTCATCAATGCGGAATGTTTCCCACACCCCCGAACCTGGTAGCCAATGTTGTAGGTGGATGTACTCGGGTATGTAAACAGTAATTTCAAAGAACGTATTTTAATTCACAACGGGCTAAAATACATACGCGATATTTTAAGGTATCTTGTAACCTGCACGCCGTTTCCATTCACAATGAGGTTATGTTTTCGAATGTGAGTGAATTCATCGGTATTTGTTTCTAACTTCAACATGTGGAAAAGTCAATATGTTGGTATTTGTAATTTTAGCATGTGCAAGAAGCTTTCTTAACATGACGATGTAGCACAGGGCTTTGGGATATGGGAACTTGCATAGCCATTGGTGATATATTGAACGACCGGGGAATCGGGGTTCTAGTCCTTGCAAGGGTACTGACCAGTCTCCACGACGTTCAGAACGGTTCTGGGTCCCATTCTACGTCCTGTCCTTGTGGTGCACAAGCGACCCGTCTGAAATTTGTAGCAAACAAGTTACGTAATTTAGCACGATGGGCGGAACACAGTCTAATTACGGATCTCAGCTTAATCGCGTTCACAGGTCGATCACTTTCGCTTCTACCGTTAGGTAAGCACGGATGGGTGACAGGGAGTTACACTTTGTATTATGCCTGCTGCTGAAAAATAATCTTTAATAGGCAGTAGGGCATACTTGAAAGCTGTATCGGTAAAAATTCACACCACCCGCAAACGTACGTATCTACCGTAGAGTAAGACGGCAGAAACCTTCGAAACGTCGGGAACCACCTACCCAGCGAGGCGGTGTCACATTCCAAGCTACAATGGATTACACTGCTGCGAAAGACTCGAAACTTGCAGCTGTGTTAGGATCACATGGCCAATGGGAGGTAGGGGGGGGGGGACTTGGGGCAATCCTGCCCTATCTGATAGGTGCCATGGTTGCTCTTTCCAGAGATGAAACCCATTAACATCACAAGTTAAGAATATGGATATATACCCATACTCCCAAACATCTTCATGGCATGCCTTAAAGCACAGGGCATTTACCTTTTGTAGTGAACATGTATGATTTATTCTTTGACAGTTCTATTGTGGGGTTATCTACACATCAACAATGTTTGCAGAACATCTAACAAACAGTTGTGCATATCACTCAATTTGTTGACTTTCCTCTACCCTTCATATAAAAAAGTTTTTCTATATACAGTGGAGTAAATATACAAAATTTTTGTCAGTAATCATTTTCATGCAAACTGCCAAATGATGGTACCTGTAAATTTACTGTTAGTATATCAATAATAACTGACCTGTAATTAGCATATCTTCTCTTTACAATACTCTCTAAACCATCCAGTCGTGCCGCAATTTGTCCATAATGTGTGGTTTTAGATTATGCAGTTGGCCAGTCATTTGCAAATCCTGTCTCAGAGGTCATATCTTGCAGGATGGTATAGTGTGGCACTGTGCCATTCTGCTAGACCTAACGCCTGGACCGGGATTTACTGCTGTGAATCATGTAATTGTACAGGAGCATATACAAGAACATGTAAAAAATGCCCCTAGGAGTTTGTCCATGCCAGGATAGCTCAGTTGGTATAGTGACCTGCTACGGGCTGGACAGTCCGGGGATCGAATTCCAGTGGGGGCAAGATTTTCTGCGGGCCCACCCAGCCTCTTACACAATGGGTACCGGGTCTTTCCTGCAGATAAGTGGCCAGGGCACGGCGTTCACCGCCTGCCCCATCTAGTGCCAAGGTTTAGGAAAGAGTAGAGTTATACATCTATTCCCCCTTTGGGTCTTCGTGGCCTGTTGTTGGGTGAACTTTACCTTTTTTACCATTACCTAGGAGTTTGTAATTCGCAGCATTGCTGTTTAATATCACAAATTAAATAATAATGAAATGCAGTAAGCTTCTTTATCTGAATAAAGGGGCTGTATAGACCATAAATTTTATTTGAGATGATTAAAAACTTCACATAATCATTAACATTCAGTCTTTAGGTGTGGAATCCATGTTTGCCTTTGTCTTCCTTCTAATAATTTTTGTCAGTAAGGTGAATAATTGGTCATGCCACCTCAACTACACGGACAAGCACTGGTGGGTGATCTTGCATCTGTACTTTCATTATGTGATGTTCATCATGGAAGGTGATAATTTACATGAATAAGTATGTGCAAAACATGACTGGACATAAAGTACTGTAACATTCCTGAAATGTTACAGTACTTTTGTGTACTAATTAAAGCCCAAAACTAGTTTTCATTATTTCCAGCTTTTAAAGCAGTATCATTTTGTAATTCTGTTGAGTTCAGATTCATCAAAACAGAATTCAGAACTTATTTCTTGAGGTCTCTATATGCACTTGGCAAAAAAAGATGACTGAGCACATTTGCAACAGGAATCACTGTAACCAACTTCACAACATCAAGACTCTTTCTGCCAAACCCCAATATGTGGATCAGATCATCAGGCATGTGACTGAACTCTAGCTACATACCAACATGAACAGTGAGGAGAAACCTCTCATTCATTCCCTGCAGGAATGGACAAAACCCCCCACAAGGATACAAAACATCATTATGGCCATAAAAACTTCCTGACAATGATGCACAGCAACAATAACAACATAATGATCCCTCCAGGCTCTCCTTTGCATTACCTGTTATACTTGATTCTCCCTTCTCAGTCTCTTCAAACTGTAATCAGTTAGCAATACTTCCTCCTCCATCTTCCTACTTGCTCCCTACTGCAGCTGCTTCTTTCTACTTTCTGTGCCTCCAATGAGCTGCACCTACACCACCTCTCTCCTCCCAGAAACATATCCTTAGTTAACTACTCTGAAGAGGGAGGCAGTAATACGATCTGAAATCCCAATAAATTACCAATCAACATGGCGTCAAACCCCAGAAAAATGCAATCTTGTGTAAATTGTTTGCTGTTGATGGTTTGCAATTCTCAGTTGGACTCTAACTACATGGCTGAAAAAGAGACTGTAACTGACTGTTACCCAAGGATTTTGCAAGCATGGTCTAGAATAATGAATTACTATGGCCTTTATATCTAGTGCCCTTGATCCATGCAAGAGACCTCAACCTGCTGCAAACTTCTCTCCTACAAGCTAATATATTGTGTCCACATACTGACAAAGCATTTTTAAACTGTTCATAACAACATTTATTATATTAAAAAAAAGGATGGCAAAATCAGCCACTACAAATACTTTAAAGCCTTCTGTTTCATGGAAACAAAATTAGTATGTCATGCTGCTCCAAAATGAAACTGTAATAACTGTCAAACACATTTAGATTGTAACAATGCTGTGTCTACAGTATGTTTAAACACTGTTAATGAAGAGTTATAGAGGCTGTGTATGCCAGCCTTCTCACCATGGAGGCCTCGGTTAAAGTAGAATTTGTGGTGGGCAGATGACACTGGGATAGGTTTTTCTGCAAGTATATCGGTTTTTCCATTAGTAACATTCGACCAGCACTCCATGCTCATTGATTTACCTATTGCCAATGCTATATAATCTCAGCAACTGACAGCATCAGAAACACACTTAAAAAAGGAAGATATATAAATTTTCAGTACCAATGACTTAATATGTAAAAAGAGTTTAGGACAATGTAAAATATGAGTGATTAAGAGAGCTCCCCACCACAGTTTCATTACACACAGACGCAAACACACACATGTGTGTGCGTGCTAGAACCCTAATCCTGTGCATGAAGTCAAATGTAAGGTCAATTACATAATATAAACACATACCATATTGGCTGTTGTGTATAAGATATTTTCCCCTAAAAAGTGAATCCACATATCACAAGGCATCGTACATACATGAAAGTATGATAACTGTCCGCAAGGTTTTTTTTCTCACCTCCCCAAAACAGTGTGTAGCCATATATTTTTAAACTGTACACTGCAGTATCATAACTTTAAACTGTATCTTTTGTTATCACGTAGTTCAGCTTATGGAGTGTATGATCAGGACAAACATATACAATTAGATACAGTGTAACACTAATCCTAATGAAGCCAATCAGAACAGATGTCTTGACTAGAATTTATACAAATGTAGTGAGTTTAGTTTGTCTGAATTCTGTAAATACCCATGTGCAACACACTGCACTGAATCTCACCATATGGACTCCCTAAGATGTACTGGTTGCTGACAAAATGCTGGCTCCCTGGAATTGTAAACCAAATTCTTCTATTCTTCTGTTAACTTGACTCTACAGTCAAATAATAAATAAAATAATGATAAATAGCTATAACAATAATAATAATTCCATCACCATCCTGATAAGTATATACTATCTTATTCTTAACAACAGCCATATGTATCACGCAACAAAGGTATAGGAAAGAAAGAAAAAAAAGAAGGGCCATGTAACAAGAATTCTATAGTCATTATTAAGAAACAAAGCAAGTGCTCTCGCATATCATTTTCCATGCTGCCTTTTCTCACTCCATGTCACAGTTTTCCAAATCACTCAGCTCCCACACCTAAGAGAGGAAAACAAGGAAAATAATTATTATATGAAAAGGAGAAGCCAGTGTTTTTTATATTGGTGAAAACTGATGTGTTCTAACTTATTACCATACATTGTTTCAAAGAGCTGTAATTAATTCAGGAAATATTACACAAAGAATTTAGCAAACAAACATTACTGGAGATGTAAAAAAAACACTGCTGAAAGCAAGTCTCAGAAATACCTTCATGTATCTTACCTCTGCATTTTCTGTCTCTCTCTGCAGCTCTGTTAGGCCTGTAATATCCTCCAAGTAATCAGGAGTATTGAATGCTTGCAAGAGAAACTCAAACCCCCGGGTCTCATATTCATTAAGGACCTGCCATAATGGAAAAAAAAAACTATATTATCACACTTGGGGAAAATCGGCATAATGTGAAGAGCAGTTTATCACAACTGTCTTAACCCCTCCCATGCCATGCATAATACATTCTGCACTTGAAATTTCCCCATCATAGTTTGTGGCCTCATGCCCTTCCATGTCCTATATGATAACAGGATCAATGTAATATGTGTATATATCATCAAAACACAACTAAAGTTATTGTATTATATTGGCTATCTACTACATTAGGCACAACTGCATGTTTCGGCCACTAATGTTGGCCATCTTCAGGTTGTACATGGACTTATCAAGTAGCTATACAACATATGTGTGGTGTTTTGATATACGATATATTCTGCAATCTGCGAGTCCTGTATGTTGTTCTTATTTCAGTTTGTGTGAGAGATACTGGATGGCTGAACTGGCCCTTTTGTAAGCACATTCACAGAGAAGTTGTGAAGAGCAACTGTTCATCTTGTCATGTCCAGCTACCCATCCATCTGTCTGTCCACACAAAACAGTACAATTCCCACTGGATGAACAGCCAGAAGTTTAACCTGTAAAACACCTACATTTGCATATGCAAACACACATAAAACAAACACGCACAAAATCCATTTTATATATTTAGGCAACAAGGAAATTTACAAGACATGCTGCACAATCTGTTTTATTTTCTGCTTTTTTTCTCATTAATTTATCATTTTCTGGTCGAATATGCTTTTCATAATCAGCGCACTAAAATTCAAACACCGACCCACTCAGATAAAGCTTCATGTTTGAGATTTTTACTAAAATTTGTCGATATATTCTCTATTATTAACACCAATCATGTAAGTGTACATAAGCTTTGTTTAAAATTTAAAGTGTGTGTTATTTTTGTGTATTCAACCAAAATCAGAATATGTCTATAACAGAAATTCACACACATCTGTTTGGTGAGAGTCACACTGTTCCATGTAGGCAAACACAAAGAGGATAGTAGTCAGTCTACAGGGACAGGGAGGACAAGAGGAGTCTGGAGATGCAAGGTACAAAAGTGGAAGTGGGGGCACACTGTGGCAGAGCATGGACAGCAGTTAAGGTACTGTTCTTCAACTACTGGCTAATTCTTCTATCCTGATGAAGAGGCAACATGTTACTCTGAAATGCTAGCAAATTCCTACCAGAATACAAGGCATCATATCCCAGAAGATGGTTATCTTCATAATGAATGCCATGAGAACAACAAATCTTGCATGTACTGTTACTG
>Ga0123357_10008862_pt1 | contig 12632 bp, 14 predicted proteins | sample TergutEmb28metaG_FD_89873 | JGI IMG/M metagenome (GOLD analysis project Ga0123357, IMG submission 89873) | Embiratermes neotenicus P4 segment gut microbial communities from Petit-Saut dam, French Guiana - Emb289 P4 | ecosystem: Host-associated > Arthropoda: Insects > Digestive system > Gut ... | reverse complement strand
ATGAATTTGACGGATTATACCAAGACAGGCATTTACCAAGCCGTTGAAATGATTCGCTTCGAGGCGCAACGGTATGGCGTTTCCGTAGCCGGTTGTGAGTTAATCGGTTTGGTTCCTCTGCAGGCGGTAGTTGATACTGCTTCTTATTATTTGGGCTTGGAAGGATTTTCCATGAAGCAAATATTGGAAACGCATCTGATGGAATGAATTACATTATCAGCAATATTGCTCAGTTGGTGACCTGTTCGGGAGTCGCAGCCAAACATGGGAAGGCGATGTCGGATTTGGGTATTATTGAAAATGCAGCCGTTGTCGTTACAAAAGGAGTTATCACTTATGTTGGTTCGTTTACCGATCATCTGCCATTAGACCATGAGGAAGATTACGAAACGATTGATGCGACAGGCAAAGCCGTTCTTCCCGGATTCATCGATTCCCACACGCATTTCGTTTTTGGAGGCTACCGAGAAGAAGAGTTTTCCCAACGTTTGCGAGGCGACGATTATCTGTCTATTTTGCAGAGTGGTGGCGGCATTTATAATACCGTCAAAGCGACTCGAAAAGCGTCTTTTGAAGAATTATACACCACTGCCGAAGCGCGTTTGGAAAAGATGTGGGCAATGGGCGTGACGACTGTTGAAGGCAAAAGCGGTTACGGACTGGATAAAGATACGGAACTGAAGCAACTTCGGGTTATGAAGCAATTGCAGCTAAAAAACAGGATGAATATTGTCTCGACATATCTCGGCGCTCACGCTGTCCCTGAAGGATATACGGAAAAGACTTACATTGATTTCATGCTTCAGGAAATGCTGCCGGTTATCAGGGAAGAAAATTTAGCCGAATGTTGTGATATTTTTTGCGAAAAAGGCGTTTTCAGCCGGAAAGAATCCGAACGTTTCCTGTCGAAAGCAGGTGAAATGGGCTTTAAGCTAAAATTGCACGCCGATGAAATAGTCGATACGGGAGGAGCAGAATTAGCCGTAGCGTTGGGCGCTTTATCAGCAGACCACTTACTTCATGTTTCCGAAAAAGGAATACAAGCGTTAGCGAGAAGCAATACCATGGCAACCCTGCTGCCTTGCACGGCGTTTTCCCTTCGTGAGAATTACGCTCAGGGACGGGCAATGATTGATGCAGGCTGTGCAGTTGCTTTGGCTACAGATTTCAATCCCGGCAGTTGCTTTTCCTATTCCATTCCTTTGACGATTGCTTTGGCTTGCATTTACATGAAACTGTCTCCGGAAGAGGCAGTCACGGCATTGACGATTAATGCGGCGGCAGCTTTGGGGAAAGCCGGTTCACTCGGTAGTATTGATGTTGGGAAAAAAGGCAATATTATCATTTTGGAATATCCGAGTTATAAATTTTTGCCTTATAATGTGGGGGTTAATATTGTGGAAAAGGTGATTTAAAAATGTTAAAGAAAAGATATTGGAAAAATTTATAATCACTAATAATTGTACAAAAGATGAGTTGAAAACAATCTTACAGGATTGGCTTGTTATGTATGCTGACAGATTAAACGACAAATTAGTTTTTGAGTTTGCCGAAATTAATCCAAATAGTTTTATTCTCAGAATAGACAAATATATAAACGATACGAATTTTTTCAATTTGGTAAATTATTTTGCATTTCCTATTGATTTCAAAAAAACCTTTGAAGTTACAGGTTATGCTACTGCTTCAAAACACAAGGAAATACTAAATAAAAATATTTACGTATTTACCAACCAAGAAGATACGGATTTTGATAATGTTTGGATTACTACAGAAGACAATGAAACATATAAATATGATTTTGCAGGAAAATTCACAAGAATTTCTGAAAATAATTATAAATATATAGAGCCAAATATAGACGACAAATCTGTTTCTTATGAGCAAATTATTATTGATAAAAAAGAACTTTGGAAAGAAGCAGAAAAAAAGAGAATAGAAAAAGAAAAGCGCAAATTAGAAAAAAGATTTAAAGTAATATCAATCCTATTATTTATTGGAATACCTGTTGTATTTTTGATAAATAGTTGTTTTTTTAATTTTGATATAGCGTTAATTATGTTTTTTGCTTTGGCAATTCATTTTTGGTTTTTATTTGATTATGAAATTTTTTACAACTTACAAAGGACTTTGATTTGTGTATTATTGTCATTATTATTTATTGTTTTTGGTATAAGTACAAAAAATATTTTTTTTGCTACTATTTCTACAATCCCATTGTCTTCAATAATTATAATGTTGCTTACAAATAAATTATTGGGAACAAAAATAGATTCTATAGAAGATAGCGATTGGTATAGATTATTTTGGCTTCTTCTGCTTGTGCTTGCTGTTTTAATATCAACGTTTGCTTTCAACCCAATTTTGGAACATATAATGGAATAAATAAATACTCAAATAAAAAACAAGATTTAAACTATAAGCAATATGTCCAGCCCTGTTTTTAAAATAATGTTTGCGCGTTACATCTCGTTAGGAACATGTCATATAAGCAATGGATGCAAACCTAACGGCTTGCAATCTCGGACAATGAAACATTTTCTACCGAGCGATGCAATCCTAACGGATTGCTTTTATTTCAAGCATTATCATTCGCCAGAAATGTGTCGCCCGGCAGAGAAAATGCGATTGCTAAGCAATGTCATTCCGTTAGGAATGTGTCTCTCGGTAGAAAAAATGCGATTGCCAAGCATTGTCATTCCGTTAGGAATGAATCGCTCGGTAGAAAAGCAATCACCACCCGCCAACCTGCATTCCGTAGGAATGCATCCAATTATAAACCAAACAATTAATTAAACAATATGGCAAATACCTATACCCAAATTCACATTCATGCCGTTTTTGCTGTCCAAAACCGGATGTCGCTAATAAATAAATCATGGCAGGAAAGATTGTATAAATATATTATTGCCGTCATCCAAAAACACGGACATAAGGTTTTGTCTATAGGTGGAATGCCCGACCACGTACATATTTTATTTGGATTTCGTCCAACACAGGCGTTATCGAATTTGGTGCAAGAGGTAAAACGCGACAGTTCGGAATGGATTAACAAAGAAAAATTAGTTGTAGGAAAGTTTTCGTGGCAAGAAGGATATGGTGCGTTTAGTTATGGAAAATCGCAAATCACAAATGTTGCAAATTATATTGAAACGCAGGAAAAACACCATAAAAAGCAGACATTCAAAGAAGAATATTTAGAATTTTTGAAAAAATTTGATGTAGAATATGATGAGCGATATATTTTCAAAGATATTTATGAATAAGGATGCATTCCGATGGAATGCAGGTGTTGTGTGTGGATTCATTTTTCTACCGAGCGATGCAATCCTAACGGATTGCAAATCAGCAAAATAACATTAATATGAGAATATGAATAATAATACCATAGAGAATACATTAAATTTACATATATGACAAAATTAATCAACTTAAAAGTAAAAGAATTTTTATCAGTTACCGCCGGAAACGATCCAGTTCCCGGAGGCGGAAGCGTATCTGCCTTGTGCGGATCGCTAAGCGCAGCATTAGGTCAAATGGTTGCTCAACTGACCATTGGAAAAAAGAAATACGCCGATGTGGAAGAAAACATGAAAGAAATTGCCGCTGTTTTCAATTCTTACTTGGACGAATTTGCTCAGGATATTGACAGGGATTCTGATGCTTACAATGCAGTTTTCTCAGCATTTCAATTGCCCAAAGAAACCGAAGAAGAAAAAGCGGCGCGAACATCAAAAATTCAGGAAGCTACAAAAATTGCGGCAGAAATCCCGTTGCAAGTAGCGCAAAAAGCGTGTAAAGTAATGGATTTCATAGATATTGCTGCAAAAACCGGCAACCGGAATGCCGTAACCGACGCTTGCGTAGCCATGATGTGCGCACGAACAGCCGCTTTAGGCGCCCTGCTCAATGTGCGGATCAATCTTTCTTCTATCCAAGATGCAGATTTTGTTGATGATCTGACAAAAGAAGCCAGTCGCTTAGAAAAAGAAGTTATCGAAAAAGAATCCAATTTATTGGAATGGATAAAAACAATACTGTAAAATGAACAACGTCTATCAAATAGGAAGCACCCCGCTGAGCTTTGAAATTCTCGAAAATATTATCAATAATAATCTGAAACTGGATTTAGCTCCGGAAGCCGTCGAGCGAATCAGGAAATGCCGCGATTATCTCGACAAAAAAATACAAGACTCGGAAGAGCCGATGTACGGCATTACCACCGGTTTCGGATCGCTGTGCAACATAACCATTTCTCCCGACCAGTTGAGCCTGCTGCAGGAGAATTTGGTAAAATCCCACGCCTGTAGCGTAGGCGAGGAAATTCCGCCTGTCATCATCAAACTGATGATGCTGCTGAAGGCGCACGCGCTTTCATTGGGACACAGCGGCGTTCAAGTAATTACCGTTCAGCGCATTCTGGATTTGTATAACAACGACGTCATGCCGATTGTTTACGATCGCGGCTCGCTGGGCGCGTCGGGTGATTTAGCCCCGCTTGCCAACCTTTTTCTTCCGTTGATTGGCGCAGGCGATGTGTATTATCAAGGGAAAAAGCGGGAAGCCATGAGCGTCTTACAGGAATTTGGGTGGAAACCGGTTCGATTGATGAGTAAAGAAGGCCTGGCTCTTTTGAACGGCACGCAGTTTATGAGCGCCAACGGCGTGTATGCACTGATCAAAGCAATGGAATTTACCAAGAAAGCCGATTTAATCGCCGCCTTATCGCTGGACGCTTTCAACGGTTTGATCGATCCTTTCTTAGATTGTATTCAGCAGATGCGACTGCATCAGGGGCAAATCGAAACCGGCAAAAGATTCCGTAAATTATTGGAAGGCAGCGAATTGATTGCTCAAAAAAAAGAACATATTCAAGATCCTTATTCTTTCCGTTGCATTCCACAAGTGCACGGAGCGACCAAAGACGCCATACGTTACGTCGCTCAGGTTTTATTGACCGAGATTAATTCCGTAACTGACAATCCGACAATCTTTCCCGACGAAGACAGGATTCTTTCGGGAGGAAATTTCCACGGACAACCGTTAGCGCTTGCTTTCGACTTTTTGGCAACCGCTTTGGCTGAATTAGGCAATATTTCAGAACGGCGTATATCGCAATTGATTATGGGATTACGCGGCTTACCGGAATTTTTGGTCGCCAAACCGGGCGTCAATTCAGGATTTATGATTCCGCAATATGCTGCGGCTTCAATGGTCAGTCAGAATAAAATGTATTGTTATGCGGCTTCCAGCGATTCCATTGTTTCCTCCAATGGACAGGAAGACCATGTGAGTATGGGCGCTAATGCGGCAACCAAATTGTTCCGGATACTTAACAACCTGGATCATATTTACGCTATTGAGTTGATGAATGCCGCCCAGGGAATTGATTTTCGCAGACCGTTAAAGACTTCGCCCTTTTTGGAAAACTTTTTGTCGGAGTACCGGAAAGAAGCGCCGTTTATCAAAGATGATGTAATTATGTATAAAGAAATTCACAAAACGGTTGCTTTTTTGAATCGGAAGTCGTTTGATATGGATTGAAAAATTGAAGGATTGAAGGACTGATTTTACCAATTCAATCCTTCAATCCTTCAGTACCTTTCAATCCTTCAACTCTTTATAAAAAGTAATATCCGACTGTTACGGCTAAATTCGTATTTTTTACCGAACCACCTCCGGAATAATTTAATAAATTGCCAAAACCAGGATTCCATTGGAGTTTAAAAAATATCTTATCAAATTCGTAACCTACACCCACATTAATTCCAATGTCAAATGCTTTCATTTCTTCATCTTTTGAACCAAATTTAATATCATAAGACTCACCATAGTTTTGTGATGCATCAGCATAAGTATAATTTTCTTTTCCACTGCCTGAAAGTCCATAACCAAAATAAGGACCGGCAAAAACAAAAACTTTGGAACCGACTCCTACATCAAATTTGTAGGCTGCATTAATCGGCAGTTGCAAGTAATTAAGTGTTGTGGAGGTAGAATACGAACCTATCCCTGCTTCAGTCTCACTATATTTCGCCCCACGCTGACTGAAAAGTAATTCAGGCATAATCGAAAATTTATCAGTAATACTGAAATCCGCCACTACGCCGGCTTGGAATCCAGCTTTGAATTTGTTACTTGAGCCGCTTTCGCTTTCATTTAAGTTTGAAACATTCAAACCAGCAGTAACGCCAACTCTCGTTTTTGTCTGGGAAAATGAGATACCCACAGAAAGGATACTCAAAACCAATAAAAATAGAATCTTTTTCATGTTTAATAATTGCGCTTCTGCGTTCCTCTACATCAGCTTTTGTTAAATGTTTGTTTTTTTTTAGAAAATGCAGGAACGTTTAATAACTCTCACAAGCCTTAAAATCATTTTCACTAATTTAATAATAACGGGGACAAAGTTAAAAAATAATTAATTAAAAAACAAAAATATTGCGAAGATTGTTATATATAGATTGAGGGATTGAAAGATTGAATCAGCTTCTCAATCCATCAATCCCTCAGTCTTTCAATTCTTTAGAAAAAGTAATATCCAACAGAAACAGCGATATTCATATTTTTCATTGAAGCGCTGCCTGAATCATTTAATAAATTACTAAAACCGTGATTGTATTGAAGTTTACAAAAGATTTTTTCGTATTCGTAGCCAACGCCTACATTAACTCCAACGTCAAAGCTTTTTAGATATACAGCCATATCTTCATCGTTTGCATTATCCGGATTTGAACCAAATTTAACAGTGAAAGGGACACCTACTTCAACACCTTGTGATTTACCTGTTATTTTACCTGAAGCTGAAACTCCATAGCCAAAATAAGGACCGGCAAAGACAAACAACTTGGAACCATTGCCTACATCAAATTTATACGCAGCATTTATTGGCAACTGTAAATAATTGAGTGTCATTGAAAAGCTACCTGTAACGTCGTCGTCTATCAGTTCGCTATACTTAGTTCCACGCTGAGCAAAAAGTAATTCCGGCATAATCGAAAATTTATCAGTAATACCAAAATCAGCCACTACGCCGGCTTGGAATCCGGCTTTGAAATCAAAACTTGGCGCACCTTCGCCGCTTGCATTAAATTTAGAAACGTTCAAACCGGCAGTAACGCCAACTCGCGTTTTTGTCTGCGCAAATGAGATACCCACAGAAAGGATACTCAAAACCAATAAAAATAGAATCTTTTTCATGTTTAATAATTGCGCCTCTGCGTTCCTCTACATCAGCTTTTGTTAAATGTTAGTTATTTTTGAAAATGCAGGAACGTTTAATAACTTTGTCATAAGCTTTAAAATCATTTTCATATAATTTAATAATAAAGTGAGGCAAAGTTACAAAATAATGAATTAATAAACAAATTCATCTCAAAATTTGATACAAAGATTAAAGGATTGAAGGATTGAATCAATCCTTCAATCCTTCAACTCCTTAATTCTTTACAAAAAAATTATATCCTGCTGAAACAGCGATATTCGTATTTTTCATAGAATTATTTTTCACATTACTAAAATTAACCAATCCGGGGTTGTATTGCAACTTAAAAAACACTTTATTAAATTGATAACCAACACCTGCATTAATTCCTAAATCAAACCGTTTCACTTCACCTTCTTCTGATCCAAATTTAATATCCCCGGTAGTATTCATTATTGCACCACCCGATTTAATCTCATTTTTCATTTCTCCTGAAAGCCCATAACCAAAATAAGGACCGGCAAAAACAAACAGTTTGGAACCATTCCCTACATTAAATTTATAAGCGGCATTCACTGGTAACTGTAAATAATTAATTCTTGCGGATTCAGACATAGAAACCCTGTTCCCTGCCAAGTCAAGATTTGTTTTGCTTTTACCTCCCCGTTGACTGAAAAGTAACTCCGGAATAACCGAAAAATTTTCGCTAATGCCGAAATCTGCTACTACACCCGCTTGAAATCCAGCTTTGTAATTGTTGTCAGCACCACTCTGGACTAAGTTTGAAACATTTAATCCGGCAGTAACACCGACTTTGACCTGCGCAAAAGACGCGCTTACTAAAAGGATACTTAAAATCCCTGTAAAAAAGATTTTTTTCATGTATAAAAAGTTTTGCTTCTGCCGCTCCCCTGCATAAGCTGTTAATAAATGTTTGGTTTTGAAAATGAAGGAACGTTTATTGCTTTATATGTAAGCATAAAATCATTTTCATTAATACATAATCAAAGTTTCAATATTGAAAAAACTGCGCAAAGGTAAATACAAAAAAATGAAAACTAAAAGATATTTACAAAAGTTGGGGATATTTGTTTTTAACACTTTTTCTACATCAATATTGGTTATTTCTGGCAAATTTATTTCAAAATGCAAAAAAACTGTCATTGCAAGATTGACCTGCAACGACAGTTTTTATTATGAGTGCATTTTCTGCTTTAGCAATTTATAACCGGCGCTGCTGGCTTTTAACACATCGCCATTTTTTAAATGCACTTTGTATATTTCTTTTTCATACAATTCTATCTTTGCAATTGCCTCTATATTCACAATAAAAGAACGGTGAATGCGAACAAAGCTATCGTCGGGAAGATGCGTTTCCCAATATTTCATCGTCTGGTCTTTCAGGTATCTGTTTGAATCGGCGTATATCAGAACATAATCGCCATTCGCCTCAATATAACGTATTTGATTAACAGGGATGAAATGGTATTCCGAATTTTTTTTAACAATGATGCGGGTAAGTTTTTCGACCGGAGCAGGAGAAGACTCGGCTATTCTTGCTTCTGCGGAAAGTTTTTGCGCTTTGAGTTCGTTGCGGCTTAGCAATAGATAGTAAGCCATGATAAAAATAATATATATGAATATGCCGGCTACTATCCGAACGGGAAGTACAGTTATAAAATAAGGAGTATATAAAACACTGTTCGGCAAAAAAAGATATTGCGTAACACAATAACCTAAACCTGTCCAGATGATACATGAAAGCAAAAACAGCGTGATATGAAACAGCAAAAACAGCGGCACATTCTTTACACTTCCATAAAACCGGACAGGATGCCATAATCCGAGAATACATACGGCTTGCAGGATATTGCATATTCCGGAATCTAAAATCCGCATCAACAAGCTGTCTCCGGCTGATATTCCAAAATAATAAAAAATCGTCAGTAGTTGAGCAATGATTATCATCGCCCAACTACCGGCGTAAAGAAGGCGCAATCTTAATGTATTCAGAAATGGATTATTCATAACACCTGAGTTCTACTCCTCCGAATCTTGCGTCTATTTCCAATATGACTAATTTGTCGGAAGACGCTTGCAAAACCTTGTTAGGACGCACGTCGTTAAAACCGCCGAAAGCGCCTGTTTTTTGAATCATTATATTCCAGTCTTCCGGTACGAAAAGCGTGATTCCGCTGAAAACCGCTCTCACTTTGATACAAGCTGCAACCTTTATATCGTCGGCTAATTCGGCTTGTGTAAAGTCCAGTTCGGCGCCGCTGAATTTTGCTTCAATAAAGACATTTTTCACTTTTCCCTGCGTCCATTTTTCCTTTGAACCTGAAAAAACATATTCCTTATACACAGTGTCGCCGCTTTTTGTCGTGACATTTTTTTCAAAATCTTTGAAATACGTGTTCCATTCTGGATGCTCGCTGCTCCATGTTTCGGAATCTTTAGTTTCATTTTTTCGCGTTGTGGCTTTAATAATAAAACCAATGCCTACCGCAATAATTGCTACGGGAAAAATAAAACCGCTCACGTTTAATTTAGACAATAAAAATAATGCTCCAATGACGATTAACACAAGGCCTCCGGTTTTATGGTCTTGCGGTTTATCGACCAACAGAATAATACCAATGGCAATAAGCAACATTGGCCACGAAATAATAATACGATAAACATCAGGGATAAAGAAATCCATTCTGTTTAACAGCAAAAAGACTCCCACCAACATGATAATAACTCCTGCTACAATTTTTTTCATATCAATTTCAAATTTTTAATTAATAACTCTTTTTCAAAAAATTTATGTGCAAAAGTAGCAGGATTAATATGTTTCCGCAATAGCTATTCGGTGAAAGCTGCCGGAATTTCGGTGAATGACCGGATTTTTTCGGTGAAAGTAAGAGTATTGAAGGAAAAAATGAAAGAATTTGACGTATTTTATTTTTTATTACATAAAATATTTGGTAGAAAATGGAGAATAATGTAATTTTGTTACTGTATTTCATTTAACATTTATATTATGGTAACTCAATTAAAACAAAAAGAAGAGCAAAAAAGGATTACATCCTTAAAGGAAGAAGCAATAGACACTATGTTGAACCGTGCAGGAATAACAAAAAAAGATATTTACAAGGTTGCTTTAACTAATTGGATTAATAAAAACATTGATTTATTAACTCCTTCTGAAATAACAAAATACAAGGAAATTATTTTATGAAGCTCAATCCATATAATATTTTTGTTGATACCAATGTATTAATTGGTGCATTCTCAGATAAACAACAAGACAGGAAATGTTTAGACTATTTGTTTTCTTTGAAAGGAAGATATTTGTTTATTTCAGCGTTGAGTATTGCTCAATTAGTATCTGTTTTTCAAAAACGAAAAACTAACAAAATAATCAAAGACATAGTTCATTTTCTGATTGCAAAATTTACAATTATTGAATTTTCCAAAAACGATATTGAAAATTCCTTGAATTATGATTTTTCTGACATGGAAGACAATATTCAATATGTAATCAGCAAGAAAATGAAATGCGCCTATTTTGTCACTAATAACAAAAAAGATTATGTATCTTTCAATTTTAACGTATTACAACCTCGACAAATACGAAGTATAAATCAATAAAATTTAATATTTATTGTTTAGCCTTTCCTCGAAACGGCGGCTTCACCACTTTCGCCTCAATATCTTTCTCACGAATACGAATGAAAATAGAGGTACCCAAAGCCGAATATTCCGGTTTGACATAGCCGAGACCAATTGCTTTCCGCGAAAAAGGCGACATGGTACCCGATGTTACCGTGCCGATAATTTCTCCTCCTGCATTCGCAATTTCATAACCGTGACGGGCAATTCCTTTGCCAACCATTTCAAAACCAACTAATTTCTTCGCAAGTCCTTTGGCTTTTTCGGCTTCCAGCAACGGGCGGGAGATGAAATCGTTTCCTTCGGCAAACTTGGTAATCCAGCCTAATCCTGCCTGAAGCGGCGAGGTATTGTCGTCCAATTCATTGCCATATAACGGAAATCCCGCTTCTAAACGTAGCGTGTCGCGAGCGCCTAATCCGGCAGGTTTAATACCAAATTCAGCTCCGGCTTCAAAAACAGCATTCCAGATTTTTTCCGCATATTGGGGATAAAAATACAATTCAAATCCGCCGCAGCCGGTATAACCGGTATTGGAAATGATGACGTTGTCCACGCCGGCAATTTTTCCCGTTACAAACGAATAATACGGTATGGTTGTTAAGTCAGTCTCGGTCAGTTTTTGCAGCGTTTTCAGCGCTAAAGGACCTTGAATCGCCAATTGCGAAATATTGTCGGAAGCATTTTGCAATTCAGCGCCTTCGGTATTGTTTTTTACGCACCAGTTCCAATCTTTTTCAATATTGGCGGCATTGACCACGAGCATGAATTTTTCCGGTTCGTAGTGATACACCAGCAAATCGTCCACAATTCCGCCTCGATCGTTCGGGAAACAGGAATATTGCGCTTTTCCGACCGGCAGGGCTGCTACGTCGTTGGAAGTTATTTTTTGGACAAAAGCCTGAGCTTCAGGCCCGTTAATCCAAAACTCGCCCATGTGGGAAACGTCGAATACGCCTACGGCATTGACTACGGTGTTGTGTTCGTCAGAGATGCCGGAATATTCAATCGGCATGTCGTAACCGGCAAATTCCAGCATTTTTGCGCCAAGCGCATGGTGGATTTTGTTGAATGGAGTTTTTTTCATAGATTCATTATTTATTTAATTCGATTATCTTCACAATAACTTTTACCGCCTTTTCCATCGACTGCACCGGAACCCATTCGTATCGTCCATGAAAATTCAAGCCGCCTGCAAAAATATTCGGGCAGGGCAATCCCTTGAACGACAGTTGCGCCCCGTCGGTTCCGCCGCGAATGGGACGAACAACCGGAGTGACTCCCGCTTCACGCATTGCTCTTTCAGCCAATTCGATAATATGTTTTTGCGGCTCTACGATTTCACGCATGTTGCGATATTGCTGTTTGATTTCTAATCGAACGGTTTCTTTATGATAAACTTTATTTAAGAAATCGGCTTTATCCTGAAGCCGCTTCAAACGTTGTTCAAAGCGCTTCCGGTCGTGGTCGCGGATAATATAGGACAAAGTAGCCTCTTCGACCGTTCCGTTCATACCGGTCAGGTGGAAAAATCCCTCGTAACCTTCGGTATGTTCCGGACGTTCGTGTGGAGGCAACATTCCTGCAAATTGTATGGCGATTAAACCGGCATTGACCATTTTGTTTTTGGCATATCCCGGATGTACATTCAATCCTTTTACATGGATTTTGGCGCTTGCCGCATTGAAATTTTCGTATTCCAATTCGCCGACTTCCCCGCCATCCAAAGTATAAGCCCAGTCGCAGGCAAATTTTTCCACATCGAATT
>Ga0123357_10008860_pt1 | contig 12634 bp, 14 predicted proteins | sample TergutEmb28metaG_FD_89873 | JGI IMG/M metagenome (GOLD analysis project Ga0123357, IMG submission 89873) | Embiratermes neotenicus P4 segment gut microbial communities from Petit-Saut dam, French Guiana - Emb289 P4 | ecosystem: Host-associated > Arthropoda: Insects > Digestive system > Gut ... | reverse complement strand
TACTTTACGCAGGCCGCAGCTGGTCTGTTAAATTGTGACGTCAGAGCTACCGTGCTGTAGCGCACACGCCAAGGTCACTGCATGACCATGTCTCTTTGATCGGGCAGGGGCATTGGACAAGTACGACGTCACGGACGACGTACAGTATTTCGACACCCATGACGCCCACACTTTTCTCTGGCCATTATCTCCGTAACCATTCTACTTTGGATATAGGTGTTTTGGGTTATATCGGTATAGTTTAACATAAGGAACACTCTCCCGAAGTCTTGCACATTCCTCCTGGGACACCCCGTATATTGAAAAAATTACCGAGGACTATCAGAATGGATTAAGATATAGAAGATCTGTAACTGACAACATATTTGTATTGAAAATAATGAGAAAATCTGGGATTATAATCAGAGTGTACAATATTTATTTATTGATTTTCAAAAGGCATATGACTCTATACATAGAGACATGCTATGGAAATGTATGGAAGAATTTAAAATTCCTAAAAAATTAATAAATATGTGTAAAACATGCGTAAAGAAGACAATAAGTGCTGTGAGAATAGAGGGAACACTGTCATCCCTTTTTGAAAATAAAACAGGATTGAAACAGGGTGACTCTCTATCACCAATATTATCCAATTTAGCATTATAAAAAGTGATACAAAGTATAAAAATGGTTCCTAGTGGTATAAAGATTGGTAAAGAAAAACTGAATGTATTAGCATATGCAGATGACACTGTATTAATTGGAAAAAATGAAACAGAAATAAGACAAATCTTTGTAGAAATAGGAACACTGCCAGAAAGTTAGGACTACACATAAACCAAGGAAAAACAAAATATATGATAGCGGAATGGAAAAACAGCTCAAAACAAAATAAAGTAGGACAATTAACAATAAAAAATTATAAACTTAAAAGAGCTGAAAATTTGAAATTTCTAGGTGTTATATTTAATGAAGACAACAATATAACCGATATAGGGAACAAGTCATTTATGAAGGGTCAAAATTGTACATTTAGAGCATAGGCCAGAACTGTTTAAATTGTTGGTTTGGTTTATGATGGACGAGAAACTGTACAGCGCCAGCACTACAGCTTACAATAAAAGAGAATTTTATGGTGGGTATAGCAAGCTAACAATTTCGACAGTCGTCAGTGTTAAATGTATGGAGCAAGAAAGGTTGAAAGAGAGGAGAAGACTGACTTTGAAAACAGTAACAGCTTTTAGGACACTTTAAATCGTGCGGGGAAGATTTACAATGTTAGGCACGCTTGGACTCTAAAGAAATTAGTGAGACGTGTGAAAGAGTTCATACGGGCGACAACAATGGAAGCCAATGGGGTTAACGAATTCAAAATTCTGACTTTTGGACTTGGTAGGGAGCAGCGAAATTTAACATTTGGCCAGTCGGGTACAGTAAGAAATTTTAGGAAGGGATGAACTTATAACTTGCATGTTTTGGGAAAACCTAACAAAGAGAAGTCTGGTTTATAACTCGGAAGTGACAAGTCCTACTTGCGCACTAAAGTTAAGTGGATACATTTTCAAAGGTGCGTCCATATGCAACAATCTGTATATGTCAATGGAAGAAATTAAAATAATCAACATCAATAGTGACCAGTGTTAATGATATCACTGCCCCACCACTTAGACCACTTAGATTCCTTGAGGAAAAGACATGCCTACCGATTGAATAGCTGGGTGGGTTGTAACAAGCACCAAATAAATTTACAAGAAAGAATTAAAAATGCTAACAAAACATACTTCATGCTACAAAAAATTTTTAGAAATAAAAATATATCTAAAAAACTAAAATTAAGACTAAAGAGCACAATAATAGACAAAACTTTAACATATGCTTCAGAAACCTGGATACTAACAAAGAGACAGAAAGCAAATAAACATTTTTGAAAGGAAAGTGTATAGAAGAATTTTAGGCCCAGTATATAAATGAAAAAGAAAACTGGAGAATATTAACCAATAAAGAAATTTATGCACTGGTTTAAAAACCCACTGTAACAGAGACAATAAGGTTAAATAGATTACACTGGTTTGCACATGTAGAGAGAATGGAAGACAACAGAATTCCCCAAAACGTATTATATATGAATTTGGAAACAAGGCTGAGACATAGACCAAGAAATAGATGGCACGATGAAGTGAGGGAGGATGGAAGACTAGATGGTGGAAAAGGGTGGAAGGAAAGGGTATATAACAGACAGGGATGGAAGATGCTCCTGAGAATGGCAAGGAATCATCGCATTCTGCACATGCCAGTGGAATGAATGAATGAATGAATGAATGAATAGGTTTCGATCGCTTTTGCGATCATCAGGGTAGCTTTACCAGAGTACTCTCAGTACTCTTGTAAAGCTGCCCTGATGAATGCAAAAGTGACTGAAATATGGAGGTAACTACAATATGTGATAAAACATTTCACTTTAATTATCACACCAACTAATGCACTTATATAAAATTTCACATTAAAACATTTAAAATCGCTCCAACACGTTTCGATCCTAAGATCATCCTCAGGGAGCTACGCTGTTCCTTGCTAAAACATAATTTACCCATGTGCATTTGTTGGTTTTACTACATAAGTTTAGAATAACCTTCAATGCATGTGTTTTATTTGTGCAAAGCAAATGCACTGCAAAATTGCATTAGCAATCATATTCTTAAACATGCTTTTGAGGCCCAGTGGCAGGAACTTGAGTATATAACACTTTACAGTTGTCTCATTCGTAGCACACGTCATTACAGACATAGTGATGTGTACCATTTAAATATAACTAAAAAGAACTTACATACACACATACAAGGTTCCATGATAAGAAATGTGTATAAAATTTTTACCCCCGTCTTGATGTTGATTAGGGAGTGAGGTAAGCCAGTCTGAGTCTGGAATGCTGGCAACAGCTTCTTTGCAACCTGTTCCGCTTTGTCCCGGAACATAACATCTCCTGTCAGAGCGAAGCATGTCAGCAGACCACCAATAAAACGGATGTTCGTTTCAAATACTGAGAGGTCTGTGGTCTGTGAACAGAGAAGGAAATTATTCTTTACAATACACTGAAAATTTCTAAGTTCTTGAACATATATATACAAAAACTAGAATACTTTGTCATAATACAGTTTTATGGGACAAAAAATCATAACATTAGTCATTCATCTGTTTAGCATACAAGCAACACATGCATATGGCATGTTACATGTCAATGATTACAATCAGTTACTCATGTGCAATACATCTAAAGGTGCTGTTAAGGAAATTTTATAAGTTACAGAACTGAAAGTGGAATTATAAAATAAAGGAATATTTGATGCTGACACTACATTAACAACATATACTGCTACCAGCAAAACATGGCAATTTTAAGGTACCTCACTTAAAATACCTACATATGCAATAAAATCTAAGTACAAATTCCAGTGATATTATGTTACGTATCTTATACCATCATACCGTCATTTATCTACATTCACAAACTTTGTTCTATAAAAAGATGTATGTCCTCCATTAATTACTGGCTATGTAATACTTTGCAACATTAATACACTACATGCAAATGTTATTCACTATAATGCATTTCCTGTAATTCCTGCCCTCTTGCGGTTTTTTGTTGTTGTAAAATCAGATTCAGTGAGTAACTTTTGCTACTTTTTGTTCTCAGAAGGGTTCAAAGCACATGACTGGAACTTGGCCAACGTCTAATAGAAACCCACTTGACTGACAGAAACCACATGAGATTTGTGCAGGACTTTACATTCATAAGCCATAAGAAACATCACTAAGCTTCATCACATCCCAATAGGTGGGGACTTGTTACAAGCTTTTTTATTCAAATAGATGTGTTGTTTGCACATTTCAAACATGCAGCTCAGCCTTCAAAATGGAAAAGAGATAAATTAATATGTTCTGCTTTGTTAGTACATGGGAAATCCATGATCCTCTAAACAGAACAAAACCTATAATTGAACAAAACCTATAATTCAACTAAAAGAGAAGTATGCCAAGACATTCTAATTCCATTCAGCATTAATTAGGCTAATTAAAACGAGTTCAGATTACAGTGTGGTTATTCAGCTGGTTTAAGATACGATTCATCAGATGGCTTTAGTAAAGAAAGTGACACATCCTGAAGTTCAATAAAAGAAGGAAATGTCTAGAATATCTAACACTCACTGACACCAACTATGAACTTCCCAAGAAAATACTACAGTATGAAAGTTGAAACTGATTGGTCACAATATTTATAACTTCCACTGATATATCAAGATTATATATTATTCTACAAATGCTTTTGTATTACAACTAATTCCTTGCCTTTTCTTCACACCAAAAAGCACATCATGCAACTCGCACACAGCACTGATACACCACACTACTACACCTGTAATTCTGCTGGGTGAATCCATTTGAAATTCTTCTGCTTCCCTCGTTACATATATACACACACACATTAACCTACACACAGCAGTTTATCATAAAATAAGTGTACGATGCATACATTTTTGGCTCTTTATTTTCAGTTGTAAAACAGAAAGTGCAGATTTAACTGTAATGGTATAACACTACTCTTCCACAGTGTCCAGCCACAACTGACACTTAGTTTTATTGTGTAACAAACTTTCTATAACCTGTTGATATCAGTCTGTGTCCTGTGTTATCAGCCATCGTGTTACAACTATTGCATCCTTTCGATTACCTTTAAATTTGTCGATGCCAAGGATTTGCCTCACTGCTGCAAACAGATGACAATCACAAAGCAACAAATTATCCTGATATTACAACTACAGTCAGTGTAGATTCTTCAGCTCAAAAACTGTGCAAAATGTGAACTAATTTTTGCACTTAGTATTGACAACATTAACGTTTCATCAACGACAGATACAGCATAACCAACTGAGATACAAACTACTTAATTACATCAGCAGTTAAAGCTTTGAATGGAATGCCTAACAGTTCTTTAATATGTACAACTTAACAACTATTTTCAATTGACACCATTTACAAATATTTATCATTTCCAGTGTATAACACTGTATTACTTATAAAAATACTTACTGCTGAATTAATGTCAAAATTCTCTGCTATCCAGTCCCGACCCTGTTTAAATTCTTCTTCCAACCCCATGATGTACAAGGTGTCCAAACCATCAACAATTGTTGCACCCAGAGACACAGCTCCAAAGATACTTGCACTATGTCCCCTCTTACTGATTGGACGCAGCTCATTCTTCCCCCATGCATAGCGCACATAATTGTCCCATGCATGTTTCATCATCTGCAACAAACAAATTCATCTTGTCAAGATGATGGACCACACAGTGATGTTACAGAACAGCCAAGAAGAAATTAACCCCGAATGTGTGTGTACATGCTGGAATAAAGCAAACTCTCATTAATGTGTTTTCAGTAGACTTTACTCACATTTCTGAGGTTCAGTTTCTGTAGTCTTTGTAACACTTTCACTATGTGCATTCATTTTTAAGTCATGTATATTCAGTGGTCAGGCTCAAGGATTTCTACTATATTATTATGGTTACAAATGTAGACACGGGCACACATAGAAATATGAGTGCGTATAACAAAATATCTGGGTAAAGAAAACTTGTTACAGGGAAAAAGTAATGGTAATATCTGTCCCTGTGAACACCACAATGGCACATGGAGGAGTGGAGTTATGACTCTACTTGTTCTCAAACCTGGCAACAGATGGGTGTGAGTTGTCACCTTTATGCCTCTGCTGCTTTACCCCCAGGGAAAGAGCCTCTGTTATTCATTAAGTGGGAGGCTAGGTGGCCCTAGAGCTGCTCTGGGCACTTTGAAGAAAAGATAAACCTCTTGCCTCCACTGGGAATCAAACAATTCCTCACACGTTATGTCCCATACCCTAGTTACTGTACTGTCAATAATATCCCAGCTCTCATGTTAATGTATGAGAGTTGGAGAAGAGGTGAATGTTATTCGAGCTCATAGGTATGGATATAGAATGTTTCTGAAATACACACCATCACATTAGGAACACATTCTTAGCAGGAGTTCCCCTGCACACTTAAACATAATAAGACATCATGTGTCATGTTTCTTAACAAAATACTCACTTGTAACATAATAATTCCTTGCCATATTGTCAGGGAAATGGCAGGGAAGTTTTATATTACAAGTCATAAACTGACTTTGCTCTTCAAACTTACAGATACAAGTGTAAATTACACCTGTAAATGCATGCCATAAAGCACTGGCTTTTGGATAAAAAGCACTTATAGGCAAACAATTTCAAAGATAAAATATCATAATTACTATAACACAATCTCTTTTACTCTGAAAGGCAGAATCATTACCTTTTTTATCTTAATACGCTGCTTCACAGTTCTTTTCGTAACACTGAACTGTAATCTCTTAGTTGTAGTGTTTAGTTGTAAGGTGGAAAATATATGATAATTAATTCTGGATTCTGGTGTAAAGGTGGTGCTAGCTGAAAAGTTATTTGTTTCTTCTCCAGCTTCTGCCTTTGACAGATTCACCACCAGTGGAGAGTTTTGTAGTCTAGATGACATCGGATATTGCCCAACTATGATGACGTCCAGAAGCATTATGACACTTGTAAATGCAACAATTCCCATCACTAGTAATGCAGGCATCTTTACTGTCAAAGTTCAGCAATTCTGTAATTGCACAGTCACACTCAGCTCTCTTCCTTAAGAACGGTTTGGTAACTTAATCACAAGATTAATTTGAATTTGTAATGTAAAAGGTAGAGGTAAAGATACTCATGTGCATACCATGCAAGCATGCAAGGGAGTGAAGTATAGCTCCACTCATTCTTAACCATGGCACCTGATGGAGGTCAGTGGTCTATCAATTAATTATTGAATAGACTAATTAACTAAATTAAATTGAACAATGTCAAATCACTACAGTCAGATTCACACACCACCTGCCTTACCCCTGAGGCAAGGGGCCCCCCTACACACTGGCAGCTGGATGGGCCATGTAGTTGATCAGCATGTTTTGGAGAAGAGAAAAATCTCTTCCCTTGCCAGGAATTGAGTAGCTCCTTAGTTGTCCAGCCTGCAGCCCAGACACTAAAAGGCTTTATAATGTCACCTTTTCAACTTGTACTACTTAGATACTTCTCCTTCTGTCCCTCTTTACAACAGTTTAGTACCGAGCGACTACAACCTCCCTCCAAAATTCAGTATTACTGAATTGTTCACTGTTCTCATCTCCTTCCTCCCTTAGATTTTTCCTTTGCCCTTCGGTCCAAATTATTACGTTCAATGGTCTCCCGGCCCTGCAAATGGTCATTTACCATGGAGTAGCACTGGACTGCGACTTTTACCCCATCCTCTTTATTGTTTTAATTTGCTATTTATTACCAGTTGTTGTACTGATTTTTATTCATTTACTCTTTCTTCTAGTCTTCTATCTACTTTCTCTCTCACTTGTCCCTGCCCTTCACCCCATTACTGAGTCCAGTGTATCCAGCTCTACACATGGTATTTTTACCATGTTCATTGGGCTGACTTCCCCCTCCTATTGTTTTGTTTTAGATTATTATTTACTAATCTAATTCTTTCATTCCTTCCTCCCACATCGCTCATGTGAGTGTTCTCCTGTGTCTCACTGCCACACAGACTAGAATTCCTTCGATCACACAGCGTCTCTGTCCAGCTACACTTAACTCCAATGCTCCCCTCCATCCAGCCACTTTGTAAAAACCCTATTGGCTGACACCATACTACTGAGACATTTTTACTGCCCACACTCTCCCCTATATAAACTCAGTGTTGGGGCTACTGGCTTTCTTTTGGATTCTTGAACCCTGAGGATGGAACCGGGAGGTTGTCCCAAAACGTCAGTATGAAATTACCACTACTTGCTGCATAGTACCCCAGAAGAGCACAGTTCTCTGATATCAATAAGATTTTTCCAACAGCATAAACGATCACTTGGCATATCATGGTGAATGGAGAGACATCATAGCAGTATCATATGTCTTTGACCAACAGTTGGCAAGACCAAAAATGAATAAAACATGATAAGTATAATGCATAACTATCAAGTACACACTGAGTGGATTCAAAGACACTCACTCAGAACCTGTCTTTCAGAGCTAAAAAGATACTAACACTCTTAATTTAAGAAAATTCTGTAACATGTGTATGATTCACAGTATAAATGCTAGCCAAAACAAATAAAAATGAAAACTTTGGTGCAACCTGCACTTGTACAGCAAATGGGGTGTCTGCATCATTGTCACGAAAGGCAACAAAACGTTTTTTTAAACAGAACATCCCCATTGTGTTCAAGTATACATACTGAAAAGAAAAGAAGTAGGATTAAAGTCTATAAACAACTCTTTATCACACATGTAAAAACAGCTACACATTTCAGCTATACCTCACATATGTAGCTGTCATCAGATTGGATACAGGACCTTGAATAAGAAAACTCTATCTTGTAAAGACAAGCATTTTAAGTCCTTTCAGACCTCAAGGTATACTGTTCTTTAGTGACTTGTGTGAAGTTGTTGCCACAAAGAAGAAAGTAAAATATCAGTAGGATATTCCTCATTTATTTCAGTATTTTTTGTAAGGTGATGAGAAATTCAAATCAGTTACATGACAGAAACATGTACACTTTCCTGAAGTTCATAGCAATGAGTAGAGTACGTTAGGTAATTAAGAGGATGTCCGCGGCTGTTCATTCTGACACTGCTACCTTGTGGGTTACCAATGTGGTTAGCCTTAGTCATGCATTATTTAAGGGTGTGAACATAGCAGACCTTACCAGAGTGGATCTGACCACACCAGTCACACAAACAGGACAGAAACTGCAGTCACCCGGAGTCACAATAATCAACACGCAGGCTCTCTGACCAGTCAGATGCTACATTGCTGCCAGAAATGATTTCAATGAGAACAGCAGTGACAAAATAAAACAAGCGCCTTTGGTTTCATCCCACAAAGGACAGAATGCCAAAATTTGGGGTTTTCTCACATGTTTACCCAGATCTGTTTCAATATTTGAATAAAATCACTGATTTTTTAAAAATTAATCTTGTAATTAAATACTAGAGATTATGACCTGTAACTTCTGAGATGTCGACTGATAAACAGTTACCGACATTTCGGAGAAACGCAATGCATTCATCTTCAGAGACCAACATTTCTTCTTCAACTGCTAGAACCTGAAGATGAAGACAGCAGGATCCTCCGAAACGTCTGCAACGATTTAGGCCTACCAAGCAAGATCTGAAGTTCTCACAGTGGGATTGATGAAGATTCACGTCTTCTAGGATGTTACACCATGTCGACTGCTTGACCCTGTTGATTGAAGAAATACGCTCCTCCAAAAATCTGTAACTATTTACCAGTCTACATAGCGTCACATGCCCGAGACTTGGACCGTCGACAGTACTGCTGTGAGAATCTCAAATCTTTTAATCATAATTATCGTCACACCCATCTCCTTCCCGATATCTTCCCACGTCTTCGAGACCACAGCCCAGTTGATATGCTCTTTGTCCGTAACATCACTCAAGAATTATGCATACCGGACACAATGGCGTAAAAACCGAACACGTTCCCTGTTCAGCCGTTCTTCTGGCCGTAAAGTCTTTATTCATAAAGCCTTGGTTTTCAGGAATACCACAGTCACGAATGGGCGATGCGTGACTGCTCGTCCGGGATGGTTGTTTTTTAACGGATGCGTCTCTTACGTCACAGCGTCACTTTTATTACCATGTGTGTGTGTGTCACTGAACAATACTCGGCAGGCCTAGTTCGATTACGGGCTTGTGAACTGAGCAGCAGAGGAAGACAAAAGCCACGCGTGTGGGGAATGGCGTTCAGGTTCTCTCTTCATCAGTAAAGCCAGCGAGGGCTCGACCGTCTCACATCACGATCCCGTGACACGTCTCATACCACATTAACTCTTATGAGCCAACTGGTAAACAGCAGGATGCAATCTCACTACATTAATTCAACTTTCAACCCAAATATAATTAAAGGATTTATATTCAATTGCTCAAAATCGACCGGTTTATACAAACAGGTCTGCGTGACACGCAAAAGTCGACTGCAAGGCAGGAGCGCGATACGGATCAACAAACCACAAACATTAGTAAACTTATCTTATGTATATTGGACCGTGCATCATTGTGTTGTGCTTCAGCCTGCCACACGGATACCACCCCATCCAGCCACACCGAAACTCCAACACACATCGAAACAAGAACACACAACCAATGTGGTGATACAATAGAAAAGTCGCGGGCTCCTGATGATGGACATATTAATGTCCGAAACATGTTGAGCATAGAAGAAGTGAAATAAAACTTAATAAATTGTGACATCAAGTTGGTCTTTTATTCTTCAACTATCAGTAAACTGTTGTGCGATCACCGAATAACGCATCACGCTTCACGCATTCACGGATGCGTGGTTCTTTAAAACCAAGCGTTTACTGCTTTCATATTGTTCAATCCATGCACTGTGACTGGATTTACAAACTTAACACCAACAAATGCACAAATTTATATACTGTATTTTACAATTAATTTGCTCTACATGTTCCGGCACAATTGCCGTCCTCACCAATGTTATTAAAACGTACAGAAATCATTGTAAAATCATTTTGTTGCTCTACGTTTTAACAACATCGGTGTAAGCTCCCTGAGGATAGTAACTGCGCCGAAACATGTAGGAGCAAATTAATAGTAAAATACAGTATACAGAATTGTGCATTTGTTGGTGCTAAGTTTGTAAAGCGCTTACTGGTATTGTCTGGTTTGCTCTGCTTCTGCGTCGCACCCTCAAGAGGGGCGCACACCAGTGGCGAAGTTAGGATTTTTGGACTTCTATACCAAAGCTTACCGATAGGCTCTGTCGTACTCATGAGGCACATGGCCACTTTTTATGAAACTACCGTAAACAGATTTGGTTTTGATATAAAGGTGTTTATTTAAATCTTTCTCCTTTTTGAGCTCTCGCCAATACACTAGAATTCTTCCGAACAGTGTGTAGTGTATTCCTAAGCATAATAATTTGTTGAGATGTGCTCGTGGACTTCCTATATTTGCAGGCCTCTATGTTTGCACACTCACTTAGTTATTTACTCCACGGAGCTTTGCTTGCTCTTGCTATATTGTAGCTACGCCGGTGGGGCACAGCAAGCAAGCCGGAAATCGCAATGCTACCGACCGCCCAAATAAGTTTTGCCACACTGAGTTGAACACATGGAGATGGATTGATCTGAGCAAATTGGGGAACTTGAAAGGCGAAAACAGTGCAATTCGCGGAAGCCTGGGAAGAAACTCAATATCCAGACAAATGAAGAAGCATATCTTCTGAGAGCAATACTATAAAATGGTCGTCTAGTTTCCTGTCTACACATCCCCTTCCGATTTGTTCTGCGTTGTTGTGATAAAGGACAGCTCGTATCGAAACAATAATTGATATATTTTGTTAACTGCAGTTGGGTTTAAACCTGGTGGCAATTGTTTGTACATATTTAAACACAAACAATACATAAACATAACAATAAAGATACATAAATTACAGAATTAAACAGGAATACAACAATTTCAAAATAAGGACCCCCTTCACTGCCCTAAAGAACCTTCTCACCATTTCACTTTTTTCTTTTTTAACTTATCCTATCAAACCTTCACTTCACTTTACTTTGCTATTCATATCTAGAACTCACTTCCCTTAACTTTTTATCGCCTTCACTTCCCCTCCCTGGTTTTCACTTTCCTAACCCTCGTTTTGAAAATATGCGTTTTACCGTGGGAAGTCCCTATAGCCCCTTCAGGTAGATGGTTCCAGTCAGTATTGTACAAATCGGAACTTATACCGTCAAAAAAATAAGGGGTGTACGCAACGTTTTCTGTTCCATTTTCCCTCTTTTGCCGAAGAGACATCAACATATTAGAACACGGTCAATCTTCGTACCTGGCATCAAATATAAAGCGCACAAATGTGCGCTTGAGATGACGCGACAAGGATAATCATGTGTATGCTGAATGGGCAACTAGTTTCCTACCCTGAATGGGTGACGTTTCTTCAAAGTTTAGGTCGTATTACGGTTTCCAGTTTCCTTGGTGTGGGCTCTCCCTTCGACATTTGCCTTTGGTTTGCTTCCGCTGGGGCAAATAATTTTTCACTTGTTGGCGATGTAGTCGTGTGGTTATACTATACTATAAAACACACACACACACTCTAACGTCTGGATTCCCTGCACCGAGGGGGAGGCATATTGTTTATAATTACAATTGTTCCTGCTGATGAGCAAGTTCTAATAAGAGAGGCAATGTACGTATAACGTAACATTCGGGCACGTTCGTGTAACCTCTGTTGCCGCGGATAAAACCTTAAGTAGTACATATTCTGAGTGTGTGTCTGTGTTTGCATATTTAGTTATCCAGCATGCAAGGTGCATACGCCGTATTATATTGTCATCTGTGGCCTGTCTGACTCACCATATTTGTTCACATTTTCTCATCAACGGCACCATTTCGGGGGGGGGGGGGGGGGGGGTTATACTACAAAAAAATTTTTTTTTTTTTTTCACCAAATCTTTTTTTAAAAATTTTTTTTTTTAAAAAAATATTAGTGTAATTT
>Ga0123357_10008859_pt1 | contig 12634 bp, 8 predicted proteins | sample TergutEmb28metaG_FD_89873 | JGI IMG/M metagenome (GOLD analysis project Ga0123357, IMG submission 89873) | Embiratermes neotenicus P4 segment gut microbial communities from Petit-Saut dam, French Guiana - Emb289 P4 | ecosystem: Host-associated > Arthropoda: Insects > Digestive system > Gut ... | reverse complement strand
TTTAGAGGGAAGGGCGGAACCCCCCCCCCACACGGCACGAATGTTAAAAAACTTCTCATTTTTTTTTGTTTTGGGCACGGGGCGGGGGGGGGGGGTTGGGGGGGGGGGGGGGGGGGGGGGGGTTGGGGTTTTCCAACCCCCCCCCCCCCCAGATCCCCGTTCTCTCTGTCCTCTGTTCTCAACTGAATTTGTTGAACCCCCCCCCCAAAAAAATTCCTGGGTACGCCACTGGCACCGTGTACAGGCAGTCCTCACTGGACGCTGTGCCAAACAACACTGACAAATTTTAGTGCCCAATTATTTGATGAATATTGCCTGGATTAATGTTGTTTTTGCCAGTAATTGTTGCAGTCTTCAACATCCATACTCTGAGGTTCCTATGCAAACAAATGCTTTATTGTGAGTTCAGCGTTCACGTCTTCTGGGATGCGACACTGTGTCACAGGTTTGTGTGTCCTGGTGTTTTTAAGGTTCATAGTGCATTCACATTTAGGCATTGAGCTGTCCAAGAAGGTTCTCTTTTGGACCTGTGGCCCAGTGACACAGTCTCATGTCCTAGAAGACCTGAATCTTCAACAAAACTGCTGTGAAAATATCAAACCTATGCTGCACTGTTTTGTTGTATATTGTGATTGCAGTATTGTACTTCCACCATCAAATGAGGACTTACTGTACTTAATCTGTTCTTGCAGGCAAGGAGTTGGCAAATACCTGCCTAGTGACATAGACGCTGCACTGTGCACACACATTGTGTACGGATTTGCGGTTCTGAACGGAGATCAGCTGATCATAAAACCACATGACTCTTGGGCTGACTTGGACAACAGTATGTACTTGGAGCAGTCAGCCATCATTCATAATCAGAGGGTTTATACATATGTTGTAATGGTAACAGATGTTGTAGTGGTAACAGATGTTGTAATGGTAACAGATGTTGTAATTGTATCCCAGCTTGAATGTGAACAGAAAGGAGTACCAAGGATATCTCCTGGGGGGTAAAGGAAGTCGGTGCATAGAGCTGACAAACTTACCACCTTCATTTGTCAAGTGTTTAGAAATTCTGGGAGCCTTCACCTCCTGGAGCCCTAAGGGCCTAGCCAGACCTATAAAGGGAAAGCTTTGCTTTTACATTTGTAGTGTCAGTTTCTGATTAACTTCATTAGGCTGGTGCATATGATGCTTAATGAGTAAACTTTTTTTACATGACTTTTTAAAGTCTGTTTTTGTCTGTTTGATTGACCCACAAGTGTGTAGAAAGTAGACTTTCAAGTTACTTAATTAATTAATTGCTGTTTATTGGCTGCTGTGTAGTGTTTTTAAAATGTTGTCTTCTGCCACGCGGAGTACATTCTTTGACTGTTGTATGTCTTGCCCCCTTCAGATTGATAATTTGAAGAAGTTACACAACTGCTGTTCAGCCAGCTCACCAGTTAAACTGTCTGATCATTGCCAGCAGTCTCCTGCCTGCAACATGAGGCTCTACTGCTTTGCGTTTCTCCAGTTTAACATTCTGAATAAAATCAATAGTGAACCTTATTGTTTTTTCCAATTAATCTTTAGAATATGCATGCATGTGATTTGATATCATTCATACAGAAGATGGTTAACTGCATGTTCTTCCTCAGGTAATTGATTCTTACAAGCATATCAGACATTTTGTAGTATTGATCTGAGGTTATACAGCCACAGACATAGCTGTCAGACGTTCAGAGCATTATTTGAAATTTACCATTATGCATTTGTTGCACTACTGTCTTTTCCCTCTATATGCCTTCATTACATGCACTTGGACAACTTTACCTTTTGCTACCATTTAAGCAACTTGATCTTTAATTTAGCACACTTCAGCCATATACACAGTCTGTGTTGTGGTATTGACATATGGAACAGTGAACAGTCATAATAGCATTGTGTGAGTTTGGACAGTTACACAGTTTTTATATTGTCTTCAACATCATTAAGTTTTGTGTCAGCAAATTATCTCAGTCAAACTGACTGACACCACTTAATGCTTCTCACTGTGCAGAATTCTATGAGAAGGTGGCAGCGTACAAGGCAAAGGGTTTGAAAGTGCTGGTTGCTATCGGAGGTTGGAATGATTCTGCCGGAGACAAATACAGTCGCCTGGTGAACAGTCTTGGAGCAAGAGCACGCTTCATCAGTTACGTCACTGACTTCATAGAGAAACATAACTTTGATGGCTTGGACCTGGACTGGGAGTATCCTAAATGCTGGCAGGTATGAAGTAGCTCCTTAATGATGTTTTGAGTTGCAAAGATCAATGGATATTGTTAGTTACTGACAGACACTGTAAATGTTTTGTGTTATTTTCTTGATTCAGAGTGTGACATTTTGGTGCATCTGTCATGATGTATGTGTTCTGTTAGTGCATGGACTTCTTTTTCCAATGGCACAAGAAGGAACTTAATGATTTTTACTCATCAGCAATATTATTTGGGTAGTGAAATCAAGGAAAGTGATTTTGATGGGTCATGTGTCAGGTAGGGGTGACAGTCAGGTTAATTAGCAGTACCTGTTACAGAACATAAAGTCTGTGTCCTGTCCTGTCCTGTCCTGTCCTGTCCTGTCCTGTCCTGTCCTGTCCTGTCCTGTTCTGTCCTGTCCTGTCCTGTCCTATTCTCACTGAGGTGTGTTACCCAACTGCTCATTACAACACTGCTGCCACAAGAGCATTGCTCTTCTAACTTGGTTCATAACATTAGACAGGCAATAGATATTGGTGTAGATGGTTGTATGGTTTTGTAGAATATTGACAGAACATTGTTTAAAGATTTATTGGTGTCCTAATCTAAATATATGTAGGCAAAATTGGGTGGAATAAAGGCACGGTGCATGTGACACAGGCCGGCACCCACCTGCAGGAAGTTTGTACAGGTGACTCATTCATGTAGGTAGAAGGGAACTGTGTTACTTGTGTCACTACTGTAACTGACAGCAGGCAATGTAGCACTCACTGCTGTGTGCGTCTGCCATGGGTCAGGGTCCATGCATCTCAGTTAGATGTGCTGCAGCTAACATTGGGTTTTTACTCACTATGTTTAAAAAAGCTGTTGTAAATGCTTTCCTCCAGCATGCAGGTACATGGCACAGGGACACACAAAACTGGTACATGGCACAGGGACACACAAAACTGGTACATGGCACAGGGACACACAAAACTGGTACGTGGCCCAGGGACACACAAAACTGGTACATGGCACAGGGACACACAAAACTGGTACGTGGCACAGGGACACACAAAACTGGTACATGGCATAGGGACACACAAAACTGGTACATGGCACAGGGACACACAAAACTGGTACATGGCACAGGGACATACAAAACTGGTACATGGCACAGGGACACACAAAACTGGTATATGGCACAGGGACACAAAACTGGTACATGGCACAGGGACACACAAAACTGGTACATGGCACAGGGACACACAAAACTGGTACATACACTGTATATCTGTATAATCATGAAACAGCAACAATTTACCTGCAGTGATGAGAGGCATACTAGAGACGAATGTCTGCAGTACATGTCGTATACCCAAGAACAGGTTAATAAATCAGGAACCCCTACTTGACGTGACTGTGTATCAGAACACCTTCATACATCCCGTACAACTGAGCGATGATGTCATGGGTCTGAGGACTCATACCACTGCCTGCCACATAATTTTATTTTGTTAGTACCTTGGTCAATGTTGTTACTTCTTAAGTTTACAGCTAAAGCATGAACTGTGACACCTACAGAAGGTGTCACTTTTGTTTTTGTGCCATGCATTGTGGTACAGTTATGTAATGTAAACCAACAACACGCACACTTTTCATATTAATGTTTTAACTCAATTCTTGGTGTTTTTCATGCATTTCTATAAGCAGTCTAGGCTAGACTACTTATATAAATGCACGTAGAACATAGCATAAAAAACTGCATGTACAAATGGTCTTCCTGATGATGACGTTCAAAACATGTAGAAGACACCAAGAATTAAATTAGAACATAATTTGAAAAGTGTGCATTTTGCTGGTTTCCAGTACATAAAAGATATCACATCACAATTAGTGAGATAGTTACACAAGCTGAATGCTCATTCATGACTGGTACTGTACACATGTTGTGTATTGAGTATTTACATAGCTGTACAGCCTGATGGTGGTGTGCACGAGGAGCCAAAACAGGTAGCCGAGGTTTTTAAATATGGACATTGTGCTTGACTGTTACTGTTGTATTCTGTGTGTAAATGTACAGTGGGGTGAGCAAAGTAAACACAATACACAGTCACATCTAACAAACACATCTGTGAGGGAACTGACAGGAACTGACTAGTGACAGTTGTCACATAAATAATGTGTGTGTAGAATGAGGGTCTGTGCAAGTGAGTGCATAATTCAGTTCTTCACATTAATATGTGCAACCCTGTTTTATTTTAGGTAGATTGTAAGAAAGGTCCTGACTCAGACAAACCTGCATTTGCAGCATTTGTGAGAGAGCTGAGGGCTGCCTTCAGACCAAAAGGATATCTGCTGACATCAGCTGTGTCACCAAGCAAGGTTGTCATCGATGCAGGTGTGTGTCAGGTGAAGGATGTCATAAGAGTTGTGGTACTGATATTATACACACGGTCCAGGGAGACACTACTGTATTTACAGCCAGACACCAGCATAAAATTACAGTGAAAATATACTGATATTGTTCCGACTGTTGTCCGCCATGTTCCCTGCACACTTTACGTTTTCTAAACACTGATGTATATATAAAGCCATGTTTCCCTGCCAAGTGACCATAACCTCAATAAAGCAGTTTACAGAACACCCAGTATGTACAATTCTAGTGAAATGTTCCACCAGTAGGGTTTAAAGTAGACTAGATTTTTTATGTTTGCAATGATCAGGACCAGTAAAGTTTTTACAAACATCAGAATCCATTTTCAATATCAAACACATGTATGTGGTTCAAACAGCTTACCAAATATGAGTAATGAAATTACACAGTTACCTCAAAAAGCATAAAAAGCATGAAAGTTTGGTTTAAGTAAAATACAACATTTTGAAAGCATGAAATATGTTAAGTGACTGAAGGAGAGTCTCATTACATAAAACATGCAAACAATCAAACTCACTTACGGAAAGTTTGAGCTTGCCAGAGCTGAAAGTTGGCAGAAGCTGACTTGCCAGCCACATGCTCTCAATGCAGTTCGTCAGACCCAATCACAAGAGGTCAAGCTAATGGTATTGAAATGGGCAATCGCTGAATGTTGCAGTACAGAGCACAGAGACCTTGCTGTACCTCATATTAATACTACATGTGCACACTACATATACAAGTATTTTTATTTATTAAATTCTACTGCTTAAATGGTCTACAGTTGTCTGAATTCTATTGTTGTATTTGGTTTCCAAATTAATAATGTTTGTGTAGGTTACGATGTCACCACACTGTCAGAGAACTTGGACTGGATCGCTGTGATGACATATGATTACCACGGGCAGTGGGACAAGATCACAGGTCACGTGGCTCCCATGTACCCACATCCTGATGACATAGACGTCACTTTCAATGCTGTAAGTCATCATGCAATTTACAGTGAAGCCATCTGTCACCACACCATGTTGCATCCTCCAGTTGCAGATGCAGGATGTGGAAAGTAACAGCAGATATTTTCAATAGGAACACACAGACAGCCAACAGTAGGTTATCCTCTATCTTTGGAGTTGGGTGGACAGACAGCTTTACTTTGTTTTACCTTTCACAGCACTTTTATCAGCACTCACCTCTCTGCACAGTAAAAACTTAGCCATCCCACACACTACAGGAGTTTGACATTCAGGTGACCGTGCAGCATGATAAATTCTTATAATAAAACCAACTAGATGCACAAATTTCTGAAATTTATTTTATTTTTGGAATAAAACTCTACATGTTTCAGACAGTTCCTCTGTCCATCATCAGCAGTTTTTCACTGTACACACAGCAATGGTATATGTCATACAGGTTTGCTCACAAGCTGTCAGCAAACCTGTATGACATATACCATTGCTGTGTGTACAGTGAAAAACTGCTGATGATGGACAGAGGAACTGTCTGAAACATGTAGAGTTTTATTCCAAAAATAAACTTGAGAAACTGGTGTATCTAGTTGGTTTTATTACAAGAACTATAGGAATTATAGAACTTCTATTAGAAAAGGAAGTAATTGAGAAACATATACCAAAAACTTCACCCTCTTGCATTCACATTATCATGCAGTTCTGCACTAATAATAATAATAATAGCTAACAATTTTGCATCAATATACAAAATGGTGGGTGTGGATTAGTCAAACTGGAGTCCACACATAATGTTGCTATTGTTGGTCTCAGCAAGGACATTAAGCAAGGCAGCTGGCTTACCAAATTAATGCAAGGATATGACACTATGACACCAGGAAATACAAATACTGTTGCAAAGGGAAGGTAATCTATTAAAGTAAAAATATATGAAACAAGAAACTGCTGCCCAAATCATCAAAAATCAACGATGTCCAGCATTGTAAACAAGAAGACAGAAAAACTCAAAAGCAGACTAGTGCATAGACAGTTCTACTGGACCTTGACAGGCAGGCAATCAATAAATAAAAATCCGTGGTGTGGTTATGTAACTGAGGCCTAAACAGAGGAACAGAGAGTTTGATAACAGCAGCGCAAGATCAAGCACTTAATGTGTGGTATTATCAGAGGAAAATCCTGAAACGACCAATTGATAGTAGTGCAGAATGTGCTATGGGGCAGAAGAACACTAAAATATATTGTTGTGAGATGTGCAACACTTGCACTGTCTGAATGCACTAATAGACACAGTAAGGTGGCTGGTTACATCGACTGGACAGTGTGTAAATATATGGCATGCAGGCTACTGAATGTATATCTGAATAGGTCATAAATGTCAACAGTACCACTGTTATGTGGGACGTACCAGTTATCACAGATCATCAGTACAAGCACACTGACATGATACAGTGCTGCATGATAAAAAATGAGAAGACTTGCATACTGATCGATATAGCCATACCAGATGATTCAAACGTTAACTCACAAGAAACTGAAAAACTAAGTAAGTACAAAGACCTGGAGATGGAGGTCAGCAGGATGTGCAAAGTGGGGACAAAAATTGTGCGAGTTATAGTTGGAGCATTAGCAACAGTTAAGAGGGGATTAGCTCAGAACTGTCAGTTGCTACCAGGTCACCAGTGAGCCACAGAGCTGCAGATCACACTAATGAGCACTGTACACAGCATGCGTAAAGTGCTGGGGGAAATATGGACTTATCGGGAGACCGCCACTTGATAACTAACAGGCGAGAGTAAATTTAAAATAATAATAATTTTTATTATTATTGTAACCATGATACCAACAACAACAACTAACAACAATGTTCAGAAATAACTTGTCTTAAGCCATTTTAATTTCAACCTTATTGTCCAATACTAATGACAGTTTTTATGTGTCCTCACACACACCATGAGGACATATAGGCAGCATAGATGTACAGCTCCACTTCACACCCTGCTAGCTTTACTCCCAGGTTAAGAGCCCTTGTACCCATTAAACAGGAGGCTGGGTCAGTCTCTGAACAGCTGCCGACATATCGGAGAAGGGGACAATCTCGTTTGCCTGTCAGGAATCAAGTCCTGGTCATCCAACCTGTTACCTAGTCACTGTACCAACTGAGCTATCCTGGCTCTTCATTTTTTGTCCAGCGCTGATACCAGCTTTTATAATATGAAACTACAGTTTGTAACTACAGAGAGTTAAGACTGTAAGTGTTTGATTTGATTCTTAAGCTGCAAAATGACAAAATACTGACATTGCTTTCAATTCTCTAGAATTTCTCCATCAACTACTGGATTAAGCAAGGAGCAGACCCCAAAAAGATTGTGATGGGAATGCCCATGTATGGACAGTCATTCAGCCTGGCTGATAACAGTAACCACGGACTGAACGCGCCGACATACGGAGGGGGAGAAGCTGGCGATTCCACAAGAGCCCGAGGATTCTTATCTTACTATGAAGTAAGTAAATCAAAGTGGGTGCTTATAAATAGTTCAGTATCTATAATTTAAAATTGTAATCGGTGTGTAGGTCGTTTGTTAGCAGAGGCCAGTGAAGAACTTAGCCTCCTGTGTAATGAGGGGGCAGGGGCAGGCTATTCATTGTGTTCTGTCGGTCGCTGTACAAGACAGTCTTCCATCTCAAAATTTTGCTGACCATAAACCAAGAGATGAACTGCATGCTGCATTAATGATTGAAGTAGAGGCTCATTCCATAAAGCACAAAAGCAGTCAATCTTACTTAATGAAAAACAGAGCTTCACTGAGCTGAGAGTGAGCTGTGCAATCCAGGAGGGAAGGACAAGCCAACTGACTGTGCTGCTTGTTGTGACAACTTTATGCTTCAGAACCAGTCACTGTTACACCTTCTAAGTTGTGAATAATTGCATATTGTCATTGTCATTGTCTTTTCCTTTCTAGATCTGCACGAATATTCAGAAGAGAGGTTGGAAGGTGGTGAAAGATCCGGAGGGTCGAATGGGGCCTTATGCTTATTCAGGAGATCAGTGGGTCTCGTTTGATGATGCAGCCATGATCCGATACAAGTCCAACTATATTCGCCGCATGGGCTTGGGTGGTGGCATGATCTGGGCACTTGATCTTGATGATTTTCGAAACACTTGCTCGTGTGAACCGTACCCACTACTCCGTACCATTAACCGAGTCCTCAGAGGTTACCAGGGCCCTGGACCCAAATGTGACATCAATGCTGACAGTTCCACAGTAAACAGTAAGTGTCATTAGCTGTTGTGTGTACTTGACACAGACCTTTAGTGTTGGCCTCTGTATGTTCAGTAACAGTATCTTGAGGGTTCCAGTCTTCTGTGATGTGACACTCTATTGTTGGCTGAGTGGTTACCACGCTGTGAAGACAGTATATTTTGTTTGAACATTGTGACTGCATAGCCATTACAGCAGAACTCTCATCGGCACTGTTCTGCAAACTTGTGAAATTACAACAGTGTCTTCCTTAACCTCTAGGAGATGGATTTAAATGGCAGTTGTGTCTGTTGAGGGTCTGCATTTTTCTGGCTTTGCATGGACATTTAAATTGGTAGCAAGTAAACATTTAGAAACCAGCTTATTGTCTCAGAGGATGATAAAAGTTAATTTGTGTCATGAAAAGTGTTTTACAAACAGAACATAATCAAGATTTCAGCCTTCTGGGACATGATGCCATGCTGCTGGGTGAGTTGTTTCTGGCATTTCAAAGGATCAGATTGCTTTGTTACTGCTCTGTGTGGACTGCTTGATACTGCAGATGGATGCACTACGATCATTTGAAATGGAACGTGTAGCATTAACCAAATAACACATTATCACATCCAAGAAGATTGGAATCTTCACCAACACCACTTTGTGAACCTCTCATCTTGCATAGTTACAAAGGCTTAAAAGCACAGGGCTCCAGTTCTGCCCCTCAGGTACATAGAAACTAGAACAGAATGAGAGACAAAGGACTGTACAATTACTGGCTTAGTTTAGCTGACACTTAACTCAGTTGACTGCTAAACTGATATAATCATTTGTGTATCTCTTCAACTGTAATATGTCAACATAATTTTAGCTATGAGGCTTGAATGTGCAGCATGAGCTTTAAGGTTTATGGCTGATATGGCAGTCATATTTGTTACTTACATACAGTCTTGAGTTGCAGCTTTGGCAAGTGACAAACAATCAGACAGTGCAGAATTACTTAGCTCACACACAGCTCACTGTTGTAATTTCTAGCAGGACAGACTTCAATGTGCCATTTGTATGTGAATGTGCCTGTTGTGGCAGCAGGCAACCCAGTTAAGCCTAGTGGTTACTCTGTGTCCTGCCTGTTTGAACATTAAAACACTGCGTTTCCTCATGCCATGTAAGTGACCCTCACAGCAAACAGCAAGCACTTCCCTGTACAGCATTCACTGATTGGTCTTTTTGATGGAAACACACTGTGTTCTGTGCACATCACAACACAATGACTGTGTGTGATATCAATGTACTTAGGTTGCAAAGGTTAATTTTGCTGAGACTAATGTTGTGTACTGGAAGTGCCTGAAGGAAAGAAACCACTTGGATGACCTAGATATAGACGGGAGGCTATATTAAAACTGATTTTAAAGAAGTGTCAAGGTAGAATGTAGAGTGTGTTCATTTCACTCAGAACATAGAGCAGCGGCAGACTGCTGTAGGCACAGCATCAACTGTTGGATCGTTCCATAAAATGTGGGTAATTTCTGGGCTTGATGAGTTTGAGGAATGGTTATCTGATCAGGGGGGATTCTGCTTCATGGATTGAATTACTTAAAGATTTATGTCAGGACTGGAAGAGAGAGCAATGAAATTATTGTGTGTTTTTTCATTACATTCCTTTTCCCTTCTCTCTCTCTCTCTCTCTCTCTCTCTTTCTCTCTCTCTCTCTCTCTCTCTCTCTCTCTTTCTCTCTTTCTCTCTCAGTTCTCTTTAGGGTTGAAACTAGATTCAACACCAGACATGAGAATTGCATCATGTAGTTTAAACCTTAAATATGTAAATTACCATGCATTGTGTCTTAAAATGCAGCCTGCACTGCACGGTACTGTACATACACTGCGCAGTACTGTACACACACTGCCCAGTACTATACACACACTGCCTGGTACTGTACATGCACTGCACGGTACTGTACATGCACTGCACGGTACTGTACACGCACTGCACGGTGCTGTACATACACTTTGTTTGTGATACAAACCAGTCAGTTAATGCTGTATAGGGAAATAATCGCAGTTTTTTCTCAGATCCACACAAAACACATAAATACACTGTGTGGGCAGAATGTAGAATTGTTGAATGTTAAACTGGGGGAACATATAGTGACCACTGTGCGGTACATATAGTGACCATTGTGCGGTACATATAGTGACCACTGTGCGGTACATATCATGACCACTGTGCAGTACATATAGTGACCACTGTGCGCTACATATAGTGACCACTGTGCTGTACATATAGTGACCACTGTGTGGTACATATAGTGACCACTGTGCGGTACATATAGTGACCACTGTGCGCTACATATAGTGACCACTGTGCTGTACATATAGTGACCACTGTGTGGTACATATAGTGACCACTGTGCAGTACATATCATGACCACTGTGCAGTACATATAGTGACCACTGTGCGGTACATATAGTGACCACTGGGCCTTAAAGGGTTAATATTCTGTGTGGTTTCAATATCCAATATACATTATACACTTAACAACTTTAGCCCTTTTTCGCACTTGTCATATGCCCCCGGCAGACAGTTTTTAGTTCCACTGGACTGTCACTGCCACTGCATCATATTCACATAAACTCCCTGCCAGTACTACCCACTTGGTGTTGGTAAATGTATATAAATAGCATATGTTGACAATGACGATGTTTCTGTGGGGCCAAAATTTGTCTGCCATAATTGTATGGCAAACATGATAAGAGGCCTTACTTTGGTAAACATATAGCTGTGTATTTGTTATGTATTTCAGTTGCACCTAAAGTAATGTGTACACCAGTTCTTATTCATAATACAGGGAAACACATTCACAGTTTTAACGATATTTATACCGTTTGCAGCATCTGACAACCGCGTGCAGCACCCCAGCTGGACGGTCGTGTCTGACAGTGTAGTGAAGGACCACACCTGTGGAGGAAAGATCTTTTCCCCACATACCAGCGACTGCCACAAATATTACCTGTGTCAGTTTGGAGTGCTCATAGAACAAACATGTCCCGCTGGCTTATACTGGAACAAGGTAAACTGCAAACTGATTTACAGTAAACTGCCTGTGTTTTCTGTAATAGGTAGGAAAGACTGAAAGTCTGTCAGTTACACTTATTGAGTGTCAAGTGTTGGTTTGTGTCTTTACTGCTATTTGCAAGGATCACATGCCTGTGCGGGTGTAGAGGGGAGGTGGAGATAGAACTCCTACCCATTTGCAACCTGGCACTAGAAGGAGGTGGTGATCATCACCACACTCCAACCTCTTTGCCCAAGGAAAAGACCCAGTACCCATTTTGCTGGAGCCTTGGTGGGCCTTGGGGCCAGTCTGGAGAGCTTGGAAAATCTTGCCTCCACTGAGATTCGATTTCCAGACCATGCAGCCCATAGCAGCTTTGTACAAATAATACAGCTAATTCAGGGTATCTTAGTCTAATGGTCTGCAGCCTGCAGGTCTTTGACCCCCGGAGGGCCACAAGGTTATTTCAAGGGTCCCCATATTTCACACAACTTTGCAGAAAGTCTTGCTTGTCCAGCCAGTACTTGGTACTGCTGTTGTTACTGTGATAGATGGAATGTGACTCCGTGTACAGCTGCTCTGAACTGCAGTGTCCAGCTGCTCTGAGCTGCAGTGTGCAGCTGCTCTGAGCTGCAGTGTACAGCTGCTCTGAGCTGCAGTGTGCAGGTGCTCTGAGCTGCAGTGTGCAACTGCTCTGAGCTGCAGTGTGTAGCTGCTCTGAGCTGCAGTGTGTAGCTGCTCTGAGCTGCAGTGTACAGCTGCTCTGAGCTGCAGTGTACAGC
>Ga0123357_10008858_pt1 | contig 12634 bp, 7 predicted proteins | sample TergutEmb28metaG_FD_89873 | JGI IMG/M metagenome (GOLD analysis project Ga0123357, IMG submission 89873) | Embiratermes neotenicus P4 segment gut microbial communities from Petit-Saut dam, French Guiana - Emb289 P4 | ecosystem: Host-associated > Arthropoda: Insects > Digestive system > Gut ... | reverse complement strand
TTTTCGACAAAACTCCACTGCGCGATTTATTAGGGCAACAGCCAAAAATTCAAGTCATACAAAATATCAAAGAACAACTATTATTTTAGTTAAATTCATTAACAATTAAACGCACCAGCAGTATGAAGAAAAAATAGAATTTGTTTTATATTCATGGAAAAACTATCAATCTTCTATTATTTATTTTTTTTCGCTGTTATTTATTTTCCGTTTCAATCTTTTTCTAAAAAGCCGGTATGAAACGACTACAATAAGCATTGGCAAAAAAATAAATTTCGGACTGTTTGGAATAAATGTTACAATGAATATAACAGCAAAAAAAGTCATTTTGAACAAAGAGTCGGAAACAAACTTGATTTTATCTTGCGTTGCCATTTTAAATGACATGTCCTTATATTTAATAATTGCAACCCTGTAAAAAATATAAATCGCCAGTGCAGCAATAAAAACATTTAAAGAAAAAAATCTTAACCCCAAAGACATAATATCTAAATTCAAAGTTCCGTCACATTCTGCAAAAAAAGTGGTTGTAAATGGGAAAAATATGATTGGCAATAGCACAAACATATTGGCAATTATTATTTGTTTATTGTAATTGTGAATATGTTTAAATAAAAGATGGTGATCCGTCCAAAAAACGGCAATAATAAAAAAGCTGAACAAAATCGCTATGAAGTTAAACTTCAAGTTAAATAACTGTTTCAAAACGTCATCAACTGTGGAAGTGTCTGTAATATGAGGCACTTTAAATTCTACGATTAAAAGCGTTATGGCAATGGCAAAAACGGCATCGCTGAAAAATGCCAATCGTTCTACTTGAAAATCCTGTTTGGGATGTTTCTCAAGTTCTTGTTTTTTTTCTTCTAAATTATTCTCTGTCATAATTCACTTTTTGTGGGTTTATCTCCTTCAAAAACAGCAAGTCCCATAAAGGGTAATTCGGCGTTGGCGCGCAAAGATTTCAAGCGATAGCCAAACAGTTTCTTTTTCCATACGAACATCAATTTTCGTATGTCCATCTTCGGTTTGATAAATGATTATTTCGTCTTTATTTTCCATATAAAGCCTAAAAAATATATTGTAAGTTTCACTTTATCAATAGTTTGACATTATCAACATTTTTTTCCGAAATAACTTTTACGATATAAGCGCCGACAGGCAAATCCCTGTTAACAGAGTATGAAATCGTGTTTATTGAAGATTCCTTGTATAATAAAACGCCTTGCAGCGTATATACCGCAACTTCCTTTATCGGGTTAGATACGCCGGAAACGACTTGTATGCGACCGTTTGCTTCATATACATTCACTTTTTCGGCTACGGTTTCCGTCAAATTAGTGATTATATTTGAAATTCGGATAAAGAAACGGTCTTCGCATACTGCTGTTTCTCCATTCTCTGTTTTTGGTGTATAATTTACGACATAATCATAAGAAGTCAAACCGGTCAGGTCTATCGACTTGTCTGTTTCGGTATCAATAAAGCTGATTTTAACGTTATAACTGTCCATACCGCTGAACGAGAGCTTAATTTCGCCGGCATAACTTGTCGCCAAACCTATCGGTATCAACAAATCGTCGTCGTTTATTATGTTAACTCCTGTTGCAATTAAACCGCTCTGATACGGCTTAAGAGTATATATTTCGGGTACATTGCTGACGTTGTTGATAATTTTAAGGGCGTCCATGTTGCCAAATTCATCTTGTCCACCTTCCCTTTTAGCGATAATGGCGCGAACATCGGCTATCGGGTTGTGAGCGTCAATATTTAATTTGTTTTCGTTATTAACGGACGAACGCAATTTAATATCCGGAACAACTGTTGCCATGTTTTCTTTGAATAACAATTCGCCTGACGATGCCGTTACAGATTTTTCGACAATAAACCCTTGTAATGGAGCAATATATTCGCTCTGTGCACCCATAACTCCGAATGGTCCCTCAGCACAGGAATACGATTCATAACCCGCATCTGTCCATACATGGTAAACGTTGTTTATGACATCACCGTTATTATCGTACAGTTCAGAGAAATCAAGAGTAGCCATGTAAGGATTACCGGCTAAGGCAAAGTAGCCACCTGCAAAATCCAATGTTTTGGAAACTTCCGTACCGGCTAATCGATATGCGCTTTCATCACGCTTTGCTTCGTATGAATCGGCGCCTCGTACATATTGCTCCGGATTAGCGCCATTTCCCACAACATTGTAAAACATACTTTTACCATCTATACTTGAATAATCGTAAGCTTGGTGTATTTTACCATATAAATCGTAATCGGGCGAGTTTGGATCATGATGCCGGAAAAATGGTAGTTCACGAATGTTATTTCCTAATAATTTCAAACCTTTAGTCGCATCAATCGGATAATTGGGGTTATCATCTCTGTTCAGCCAAATTATGAAACCATCGCCGGCGCCGAACTTAAAAGAATTGCCAAGATTATCTGTGTTCGGAATCGTGACCCAACTACCTTTGGTTAAATTCCCTTCTGTTGAGGTCGTGAAAGTCTGCACTTGGGTTTGCGGATAACCGCCAAAAGTAAAATCGCCCGGATAAACCTGCTTCAAAGGTATCGACAGCATGTTCCAGCTTTCACGATTACTGAAGTCGTACTGAACAAAAGCTTTTGTCTGATCTGTCAGAAAACTTTGATGACCGATTTGCGCATCCGGTTCAAAATGGATTTCGGCGATAGTAGTTGGCGCTGTTAATATAGGATAGGAAGCGCTTTTTGGAATGATTACCTTCATTATTCCGCCGGGAATCCCAATCTTATCAGGTATCCAGTTATCAGGATTATTCCAATCGGAGGAAGAAGATTTGGGCGTCCATGTCGCTATATCCGTAAGCGTAAATGTATAAAGGTTACTTTTTTGTGAATAAGAACCACTATTACCCTCTATGGAAAAAATTGCACAACCATAGTTTCCCGCAGGTAAGCTCGGCGAATTATTAAAAATAATTGTTTTTTCCTCTCCATTTTCAACTGTTACGCTTTGTATTCCAATATTACTAAGTGATGTCCCTCCATTTGTGTTAAAAATAAAAGCGCCTATATTTCCATCAAATATTCCCCCGCTATTTTTGACACTAATGGATAAATTGGGTTCATTTGCGGAAACAGCGTTTGCATTAGGAAACGAAAAAGAAGTTACCGATAGATTGGAAGCAGGTGGAGCAGGTTGTACGGTTACTTGCGACGAGCCTAATTGTACCGAAGGAGTACCCTGATTATTATTGGGGTCGTACCAAAGCACTAAAGAATAAGTATCCGACGATAAGTTACCTATTGTACCTGAAAAACCTACCTCTTTGGTTGTTCCCGCAGGAATAACAACAGGATCGGTAGCTATTGTCGTGTTGTTTAATTGCAAAGTCATTGTAGAATTATAATCTCCATCTCCATTATTGGTAATAGTAGCCACAAATCTGCCGGTTCTGTTTGCATATATGTTTCCGACAGGAAGTAAAGTTTCTAATAACAAATCTGGCGTTTCGGATTCTTTCGTTAATGTTATCGTACCATTGTCTGCAACTGTGACACGGATATACTTATTGCCATTTTCTCCTTTTATCCTGATTGGTGTAAAGGGAGCCGCTGTCGGACTGAAAGTTGCATAAAGCCTGTACGTCATACCCGGCAATAAACCGGACGGTAAGCTAAAACCCGAAATAGGAGAGAAAATACTCCAACCCCATCCGGAATTTAATCCTCCTTCTATATTCCCAAAATTCTGAGGCTGTAAATCCGTTATGTACGTACCATCATCATTACAAAGTTGCAAACTAAGATTTAAGGTATAAAGAATTGCAGAACTAATATTATATAAATTTTCTATTGTTATACTAAATGAATATGGAGCACTGCTTAATACCAAAGGACTGTTTGGGTAGGGATAAATATCCGATAACCCCAAACCAAAATCGGAAGATTCCGATCCTCCTGTATTCGGTTGAATTCCCACAACAATAGATTGGTTTGTATTATAACCACCTGAGCCTCCGCCAATTCCCAAAGAATTCGGATTTAATGCCGACAGTTCAAAATAACCATCAGAACTTCCTCCCCAGCCCCAATTAAAATGAAAAAGATTGTCGGAATCATATCCGTCACAAACAAAAGCGTGTCCGGAGCTACTCGAATATCCGACATAAAAAACCGGACGTTTGGCATCCAATTCTGATCTAATTCTATTAGTCCAGTCTTTGTTGGAATAATAATCCCTGTATAAACAGCTAATTCCACTATCATATTTAAAATAATTAACTAAAGCGGGAGTTACATTGGATACAGGAGCGCCGCTACCATTACGATCATAATCCATTTTTACGCCAGCGCCAACGTCATACATTAAGGCTGCAACGGCATTGTTTTCCTGAGGAAGACTGGAAGAAGAATATGTATAGGTCATATTTGCCCAGTTGTAATCTCTGCTTCCGATTTCAGGGATTGTCCACCTGTTTGTAGTTGTTGTGTAAGTTGGTATCGTGAGATCTCGTGTTGCCGGGCAATTCCAATACTTCATGATTTGCGCCAGAGCTGTTGCAACACAACCGGTCACGGAACCGGAAGGACACAGGGCATTATATGGGCTACTCTGATTCCATTTTGTTAGAACAAGCGGAGCAACACAAACGGTATTACTTGCTCGTAATGTATTGGTGTTTTCGTTGAGAAATGAATCCCACTGTTCCTTAGCATTCTCGCATTGAGGTATCCCTTGTGCTATAGCCTGTTCAATTTCTTTTGCAAGACAATCGTCAAGATAGTAAACGAATTCAGGAGATAAATTGTTAGGATCGTAAGCTCCTGTATCGGAATAACCAAGTACAGGAACGGCTATATCATCGCCGGAAACAATAACAAACCCGCTTTCTCCCATATTGAAAACATAGTAAAGGACATTGGCAGAAGCGTTGCTGCTTGCCTTATTCATAGCGCTGCTTGTTTTACTATCGGTCGCGGACGTTTTAATAAATACCAAATTAAGTTCCTGAGCGCTCCTCAATCGATTATTCGATTGAACCTGCATTTCGGCTACTCGCTGTGCCGTCTCAGGGTTTACCTGTTTTGCCCATAACCATAAGGGGAAAAAACAGATTGTTACAATTAAAACTAATTTTAAATTTTTCATTGGGTTATTTATAAGTATATTAATTATTTCAAATTGTCTGCTGCTATTGGATTATATGCCATTAAAACGGTTGACAAATTTACACTAAATTTTTATATTTTATCATATAAAAGTGATAAAAAGTGCTTCACCGTTTTGTTAATTTTGAAATTAACCGTATCTTTGCACTTGAAAAATTCATGGTCCCGTAGTTTAGTGAATAGAACGACAGATTCCGGTTCTGTAGGTCACAGGTTTGAGTCCTGTCGGGATCACAGCTTAAAATCAAGAGAATAGCGGCTTCAGATAACTTCTAAGGTCGCTATTGTTTTTAATAGAATCTAAATTATCGAAATAATTTTGCTATATTTGTCGCTAAAATTTACAAATAGTTTACAAAAAATTATGGCGACATTCAAACCTGTTACACGAACAAAAAAGGAATATAATACGGTTTATATCCGTATCATTCATCTTTCCGGCAAAGTGGATTATATTAAAACGGATATGATTGTTCATAAGTCAGGAATCCGTAAAGGAGAGATTACCGATCATACAATTTTGGCCAATTGCGCATTGAAGATAAAGTCATACGTCGATAAAATAAACCAAACGAATATTGAGAATTGGACGGTTCAAGAATTGAAAAAATACCTTACGTCAGAATCTCAATCAATTTCTTTTTCTGATTTTTCAAGAAAATACATCGACAAGATGATTGTTTCAGGAAGAAAGAAACCAGCCGCCAACTATACAACCGCCTTAAATTCATTAGAGGCTCACTATGGAAAGAAACTGTTTTTTTCTGATATAACATCCAAAGAAATAAAAAAATGGATTGAAAGCCTTTCGGAAACGGCACGGGCAAAACAGATGTATCCAAATGCAATAAAAACAATGTTTGAGGAGGGTTGCCTCGAATACAACGATTATGATAGGAATATTATCAAGATAGCAAATCGTCCGTTCATAGCAGTAAAAATACCCAGAGCTGATGTTCCTTCAAAAAGGTCAGTAGACGCCGAGATAATACGAAAAATCATTTCTTCAAAACCACGATCGACAAGGGAAGAATTGGGTAAGGATATTGCGGAAATAATAATATGTCTCGCCGGAATTAATTCTGTTGATTTATATAATCTTCCAAAAGATGCTGTAAAAGAAAACAGGATATTTTACAATCGTTCAAAAACAAAAGATAAACGATCAGATAAAGCGTATATCGAAATATCTATTCCGGATCAAATTATTCACTTGTTTGACAAATACAAAGGATTTAAGTACGCACTTAACTTTAATAAGAGATATTCCAACAGTGATAATTTCAATAAAGCAATAAACATTGGACTGAAATCAATATGCGAGAGAGAGAATATGAAAATAATAACAACCTATTATCTTCGCCATACTTGGGCTACTATCGCTCAAAACCATTGTGACGCTTCTACAGAATTGGTTGGATTCTGTTTAAATCATTCTTCTACCCACAGAACAACTGAGGGGTATATAACAAAAGATTTTTCTCCGATTGACGAATTAAATAGAAAAGTATTGACCTATATTTTTGGTTAATTACTTATTAAACAGTCTTTTTATTAATTCCGAATTAATATTCATCACGTTTGATTCCTCTTCGTTGAGAGGGCGAGGGATAATTAACTTTAATAATTCGGTCATGCAGCGCACATAATCTTTTCCTCGTAAAGCATTTAATTCTTCAAAGTACTTTTCAACGTCTAATCGAATTTTATCGACTATACACTTTCGAACAGATAGAGTTATTTTCTGATTCGCTCCAGCTGGCTTTCCAGCCGGATTGTTGCTTATTCCGTTTTGAGATCCTCTCAGCATAATTAGATTTTTCTATTATTTTTTAAATGTTGCAAATAAACACACAATTAATACTTTATCCAAACCTTTTACAAATTACTTTTCTACATATTTTCATTTTTTCATTTCTATAACTTAAATACAAGCCGTTATTTGCTTTTTTTGCTAAAAAAATTGAATATGGGATTATTAGGAACTTTAGGTGATATAGCAGGTGGAGTTGTAGGACTTGGGGCTTCGATATACGGAGGAATTGAAGCTGGAAAGGCGCGTAAAAAAATGGAGCAGTATCTTAATCAGCAGGATGCTGAAAATAAGGCTTGGTACAATGAGAATGCACTTTCTGATTATACACAGAGAGCAGATACGCAGAATTTGATGCGTCAACTAAGGAACACATTAGACAGGCAGAATCAGATTTCATCAGACACTGCTGTTGTGACCGGAGCAACCCCCGAACAGCAAGCAGTACAGAAACAGCAGAGCGATAATGTTATTGCAGATACATACGGAAATATAGGTTCGTTAGGTCAACAATACAAGGATCAAGTAACGAATCAATATCTCTCAATGAAAAATAATCTTGCAAATCAGCGAATAGGAATGATGAATCAAAGCGCAAACAGCTATGAGAATCTTATGAATAATGGGATGTTAGGAGTAACAGATTCAATAAAAAGTTTAATGAAATAATATGGCAAAAAATACAATACAAGATATTCTCGATAATGATTTCGAGCAAAACAACGATACGAATCAGGAAAATGATAATCCGGCTCCGACAGATCCAGTAGCGACAACTCAACCGGCTGTACAAAACAGTAGTCCTAAGCCTGCTGTTCAACCGGCAGTTCCTCAACCAGCGGCAACACAATCAACTGTTCCGCAAGGAATCAATGAACCTCTTCCGACGCCTACTGCACAAGATATACAACAATCGTTTGCCAAAACATCACTTGGTAAAAAGTATCTTGATAATAATAAATTACCCCAATTGTCCGAAAAATACATGGAAAATGTAAGGCAAGGGACAAACATTTTTGATATAATAGACAAACTTTACAAGCCTGACCCTGTCGATGAAGACTCAATCAACAGAAACCGAATGCTTGGATCCATTGGCGAAGGAATAAAGATACTTGGACAAATGTTTGGTGCGAACAGAGGTGCCTATATTCAACAAAATAATCCTAAAGATTCTCTTACAAATTACTATCTGAAAAAAGAAGATGATTTAAGAGATAAGTATGAAAAACAGATGGATATTTATAAAAGAATGAAGTTGAATGCGTATTTCCAGCAGAGGAATGAAGAAAAGCAGCAAAAACAGATAGAGGAAAATAGACAATATCAATCAGAAATGAAAAAAGAAAATCGCGATTGGCAAGAAAAACAAGCAAATGATAATCGGGAGTTTCAATCTAAAGAGAGCGCTTTGAACAGAGCAAATCAGAAAGATATTGAAAAAATACAACAATCAGGATTAAATACTCGAAACGCCGCGACTATTGCAGAAACAAAAAAATATCATGAATATGTTGAAAGTAAGGGTGGAAGCAGTACAAAGGTAGATTATAAAAAGTTAGCCGTTGAAGGAATGAGTAATCCTGAATTTAACAAATATATGTATGAACATCCTGAATTATTCTATATTATTAAAAAAGATCCATATACCCAAAAAGAAATAAGCAAAACTCAAATAAATCCTGAATTAATAGGACGGTATTATGAACTTTATAAACAAAACAATAATCAGAAACTAGAACAAGATCAGCAACAAACTACACAAGAAAATGATTTAAGAGGAGGAATGTACTAATGAATGATAATAATCTAAGATCGCTTTATAATAATACACGGAAACTAAATCCAAGTTTTCAAGTTGATTATAATACGTTTGCTTCTGATATGCAAGATGAGAACAATCGTAAAGCTTTCTATTCAAATCTAAAATCGTTAAATCCGAAATTTCAAGTTGATTATGACCAATTTAGTAAAGATATGGGTTTTTCATCAAACAATCCTCAACCCTCTGTTTCTGAAAAAGGATATACGAGAAAAATAGATGAGCGTGGTGATACTACATACATTGCTCCTGATGTGACAATATCGAGTGATTTACCGGAAGACGCTAAACAAAAAAACGTTGCAAATTCAACTACAGAAACACAACCATCGTTTAATATCACTATACCCGATTACGCTTCTCAAATAAAAACTACCGAAATAAATCCATTCAAAAGTAAATCATTAGGAGAAGTAATTCAAGATAACTTTCAAAAATACGCTTCCAATCCTCAAAATATATTCAATGTGCAATTTGAAAATTTCAAAAATAATCCAGATTTATACAGAACCGGAAATGAAGATTATTCAAAAAAGAGATTAACACAAGAAGCTTCTAATTATCTTGAGGGGAAAAGAGACGATTTAAAACGGACTATTACAGACAGGGCGCATGGAGATGTTTATGATGTTGTTGAAAAAGGAAAAGGAGCAATACCGGAAGAAGAATCGAATCTTGTAAAAGATTTTTTAACAAATACAGAAGAGGGTAAAGCATACGTTGAATTTGAAAAAGAACAGTTAAAACAACTTGATGACAAAATTGATGCCTTAAAAAGTAAGATTTCAGATTCTGAAAAAAATAGTAAGAAAGTAATAGTATCCAGATTCCATATTTTCCCCGGAAGCGAAGGTTATTTTAGTGCAGACGAAGTTCCTGAAAATTACAAAGATATTGATGAAGCTAAAAGTCAATTAGCAGAGTTAGAAAAATATAGAAATGCTGTTAATGATGAAAACAAAGGATTTTTTAGCCAATTTTTCAATGAATTAGGAAGACGCTCAGATAAAGCCGCTGTTAGTCTTAGTACGTTAGGAATATCAAAAATAATGGAAAATAAATTATGGAATGATGTACTAAAAAACCCAGATAACAAATTAACAAACGAAGCATCTCAATTATTAAACCAATATCAGCAAATGCACTCGGTTGACCGTTCTATGGCTCAAGACATCGCAAAAGGAACGGCGGATAATATCGACTACGTTGAACAATTTGCAGTTACCGGAGGAGCAGCTTCTGCTGCAACAAAAGGAACTTCTGTCGCTATTGCCGAAAAACTTGGTGGAAGTATTGCGACGAAGGCTATCGGCGATATGGGTGAAGGTTTGGCAAAAGCATTCGTAAGAACAGTATTAATGCCAAATACAATTTCAAATGCTTACGAACAAAATATAAATAATCCGGGAAGTTTCTTAGATTCTTACGCAAATTCTTTCAGGCAAAACCTTATTCAAAATTTTACAGAAACATTAGGAGAACACATGCCGGAAAGTTTAAGATTTCTACCAAGCAAAGAAACAAAAATAGGAAGTATAGCTAATAGCATTGCTGAGCATACTGGTTTTCAAGGATTAATACCACAAATGACAGAGCAGGAAATTGTTAAGGTATTAAATGCAACTTCCGGAGATGGTAATTGGTCTGATTTAATAGACCCACGAAATCAACTTATCACATTTGGAACAATTGCCGCAATGCAATTGCCGTATTCTTCTATTTCGGCAGCAGGGTATGCTTCCGGTAAATTTAGAAATATCAAACAAAAGAAGTCAATTAACAAAGCATATCAAGAGAATCTGAATAATATAAATTCGGTATTTGGTAATGAAAGCAAAGAATTAATCAATGATATAAACAACAAATTAGATTCCGACAATGACGGTACAAGCATGTTTAAGTTGCTTATAGCTGTTGAAAATAGTAAAGAATTTACAGATTCTCAAAAAGATGCTATTGCTAAATATGGATTGTCGTATCTCGCATATTCCGGATTAGATAAAGCAAAATCAGAAGAAATACAACAAGTTCAACAGAAAGCCGTCGATGCCATCAACCGAAACATCAATCCAGATATGAATGGAATTGTAAAAGCTAAGGTCGCCGGAACCGAAAGGCAGATAATCAAAGGAAATATCTCATGGAATAAAGATGGGAGCATCAACGAAGAACAATCCAGCCCACAGGTATATTACAAAGATGACAATGGAAAAATACAGATAGCGCCGATTGCTTATGTTGAAAAAGTAACCGAACATATTCCACAAGAGAATGCGCTTGACCAAGCAGTCAATATGAAAACTAATCAGATGATTCTTCAACAGGCGAATGATGAAGATCCGTATGTTGGAAAATCGGTTGGATTTAATGATAGTGGTCATGCCGGAACTATCAAAGTCAATAGTCTAAATGAATACGGTACTTACAATATTGATATTGCAGATAACGAGACAGGTAGTTCAATTAATTCAACTATTACAAAACAAGAATTACAGCAATTATTTGAACCGACAAATAGTAAGGAAAATGAGGCTCCAGCTACTGGAAAAACTAACCAAATGACAGGAAATAATGCTGTCACTTATGAAACTAAAGGTTCAAATGCTGACAATCCGTCAGAACAAAAAAAAGCTTCTACGGTGGAAGAAATTACAGCACGCGCCCCAAAACAGGATAATGGAGAAATAGATTATAAAACGCTTTTGAACCAATCGCCGGAAGATTATGCAATATTACTGGAAAATGAATCAACTCCGGAAGAAGTCGAAAAAGAACTTTCCGCTCATTCAAAAACATTGCAAAAGAATATTGATAAGAAAAGTAAAAAATTAGAAAAGGAATCCGATCCAAATAAAAGAAAGACTATTAGAGATGATATTGCTTCGGATACAAAGCAAAAAGAAAATATCGATGCGATTATAGCGAGTAGATATTGGAATAAAGAAACAACTCCAACAGAAGCAAACAAAGAAGAAGTAACTCCGACAGAGAAACCGGTTAGCCAAGAAGGAGAAAACGTAAATCCTGAAACGCAAAAATCTTCAGGGAAAAATTTTATTTCAAAACATGAAGGACATCCTTTGACAAGGGTTGAAAACTTAGGAATGGGACAAAATCAGGCTAAAGGAACTTATGTTTCATTTGAGCCAAAGAATCGCTATGAAACCGAGCATAATAAAGCAAAGAATGTTGAAATTTCTATACAAAATCCGATAACATTCGACCAAAATCAAAATGATTTTGCAAAGTTTCAACAGAAAACGCTTGAAAATAGATATGAAGATTTTAAAGCAAGCGATTTTAGCAGTATAAACGAAGGCGAAGTGCCAACGATTGATAATCTGAATGAAAAAGGAATAGATCGATTATCTGGATTTGTTACAGAAGAATTGCAAAAACAGGGACATGACGGTATTGTTTTCGATGGTGACGGAGAACATGAAATTGTTGTATTTGACAAGAATAATGTAAGAGATAAAAACGTTACACAAGCAGAAATCAAATCCAATACCGGAGTAAAGTCAAAACAAAGAGCGAAAAGAACAAATTTGCAAACTCCAAGAACAGAACTTCAAAAATTTATAGATAATACAGCCCCTGCAAATCTTTATCAAGCCACATTGCTTAATTTAATGAGCGGGGGACAATTAAGCAGACAACATTATTTTGATGCTACCGGATATAAAACGAATGATTTAGGAAGGTTAAAATTTCTATTGACAGACAAAGGAACTCCATTTGATATATTTGAACAAAACTATTATTCAGCATATCGACCAGAGGAATTTAATCAAGGATTCGACAGTAATACGGATGAAATTGTACAAGCAATCAACGATTAT
>Ga0123357_10008857_pt1 | contig 12635 bp, 6 predicted proteins | sample TergutEmb28metaG_FD_89873 | JGI IMG/M metagenome (GOLD analysis project Ga0123357, IMG submission 89873) | Embiratermes neotenicus P4 segment gut microbial communities from Petit-Saut dam, French Guiana - Emb289 P4 | ecosystem: Host-associated > Arthropoda: Insects > Digestive system > Gut ... | reverse complement strand
TCCTTTGTTATGTAGAGCTGAACCACTTCCTCGGCATCACGCTTTCCCGTGTTGCGCAGCTTCACCCAGGCGGTGATTTTTTCTCCCCGGGCAATACCGGGGGCGCTGAGTTCGCACGAGTCGAAACAGAACGTGGTATAGGAGAGGCCGAAACCGAAGGGCCAGAGGGGCTTTTCAGTCATGTAGCGGTAGGTTCTGCCCTTCATGGCATAATCATCGTAAGGGGGAAGCTGGCTTGTGGAGGCCGGGAAGGTAACGGGAAGTTTCCCCGAAGGCACAGTATCGCCAAAGATGATATCCGCCAGCGCCCGGCCTCCCTGCTCGCCCGAATACCAGGCAAATATGACGGCGTCCGCGATGTCTTCGGGAATGGCAATGGGGCTGCCTCCCGTGAGGACCAGGATCACGGGCTTCCCGCTCTGACGGATGCTGCGGAGGTATTCAAGCTGCCAGGGCGGGAGTTCGATGTAGTCCCGGTCGCCGTTGGAATCCGATGCTATGGCGTCCCCCTCTTCACCTTCCATGGCGTTGTCCAGACCGAATACGGCGATGATCAGATCCGGAGGATTAGCTGAGCCAAAGCTAACATTGGAAGGGTGATTCTCATCGTACTGAAGGCAGCCCTGGCGGTATTCCAGATTGACCGCGTACTTGTCCCTGATCTTTTCTGCCAGCCCTTCCAGAGGAGTGATGAGCCGGGAAGCGACCCCGTAGTAATTGGCCAGAAGGCTGTTGATATTCGCGGCGCCGGGGCCAATGAGGAGTATATTTTTCATTGAACTGTCCAGGGGCAGAAGATTTCCCTCGTTCTTGAGCAGTACCATGGACTTCTTCGCGGCTTCCAGGGCAAGGCGCTGATGCTTTACGGAATTAATGTCTTCCCGGCCGAGGGAAAACCAGGGGCTCTTTTCGGGAGGATCGAACATGCCCAGCTTAAACCGTGTGCGCAGAAGCCGGGTAAGGGCGGTATCAATGGCTTCTGCGGTAACGAGCCCCTTTTCGTGCGCGGCCGTGAGGTGAGGATAGGTACAGCCACAGTTGACATCACAGCCTGAGTTAAGCGCCATTGCAGCGGATTCTTCGGGCGAATTGGTAACCTTGTGGTTTTCATGGAAATCCTTGATGGCCCAGCAGTCGGAAACCACATGCCCCTTGAACTTCCACCGGCCGCGGAGTATGTCCTTTAATAAGAATTTACTGCCGCAGCAGGGTTCTCCAAGGGTCCGGTTATAGGCCCCCATTACGGACTCCACGCCGTTTTCCACGAGGAGCTTAAACGCCGGAAGGTAAGTTTCAAAAAGATCTTTTTTGGAAACTACGGCGTTGAAGGTATGGCGGAGTCTTTCAGGCCCCGAGTGAACGGCGTAGTGCTTGGCACAGGCAGCGGCCTTGAGGTTTTCCGGATCATCACCCTGGAGGCCCCGCATAAAGGCGAGTCCAATTCTGCCGGTGAGGTATGGATCTTCCCCATAGGTTTCCTGCCCCCGGCCCCAGCGCGGGTCCCTGAAAATATTGATATTCGGGGTCCAGAAGGTAAGGCCCCAATACTGCCCCCTGTTTCCCTGCTTAATTGCTTCGTTATACTTGGCCCGGCCCTCGTCGGATATGGCTGACGCTACCTCATGGATAAATTCCTCGTCAAAAGTAGCGGCCAAAGCTATGGCCTGGGGGAAGATCGTCGCCAGTCCTGCCCGGGCGACACCATGGAGACATTCGTTCCACCAGTTGTATTCCGGAATACCCAGCCGGGGGATCGCTTCACTCGTGTATAAAAGCTGGGAAACTTTTTCCTTCAGCGTCATTTTTGAAACAAGATCTTTGATTCGTTCTTCCCTGGTCATAACAGCTCCTTTTTATGCAGGTTAGTTCCTGTATATTATGCCTCAAGCGGCCGGCTTAATCAATGTTTTTCTGGACATCTGTTTTTCTGGACGTCTTGTAAATTTTTGTAATTTTAGTCATCTTTATCTCACTATGCCGATAAAGATTTCCCGGGATCTGCCCGCTTACAACGCCCTGAGGGAAGAGCGGGTTTTTGTTATGACTGATGATCGGGCGGAGCGTCAGGATATACGTCCTCTATCAATTGCGATTGTAAACCTAATGCCCACCACGGTTGATACTGAAATACAGTTGCTCCGTCTCCTGGGCAATACGCCTCTACAAGTGGATATCAGTTTCCTGCGTATGGGAAGCCACGAATCCAGGAACGCGCCGCCGGGACATCTGGAAAAATTCTATACCTTCGCTAAAGAGATTATGCTGAACGACTGCCGTTACGACGGTTTTATTATCACCGGCGCACCAGTGGAAACCCTGCCCTTCGAGGAAGTGGATTACTGGGAGGAACTCGCCGCGGTAATTGATTATACCCGTGCCCATGTCTTTTCCACGCTGCATATATGCTGGGGCGCCCAGGCAGGGCTTTACCGGCATTACGGTATTCTCAAACACGCCCTTTCCAAAAAACTTTTCGGTATTTTTCCCCACGGGGTGAACGAGCGCTTTTCTCCGCTTTTCCGGGGTTTTGACGATGAATTCCTCGCACCCCAGTCCCGGCACACCGCGAGCGACCGGGATGCCATCGCCCGTGAACCGGCCCTGACCATTCAGTCCGAAACCGCCGAGGCCGGAGTCTTTATCAGTACCGCCAGGGAGGGCCGGGAGATCTATGTATCGGGCCATCTGGAGTACGATCCCCTTACCCTGGACAGGGAGTATCGCCGGGATCTGGGGAAAGGCCTCCCCATAGAAATTCCCAAAAATTATTATCCGGGGAACGATCCGTCGAAGGCGCCTGTGGTTCGTTGGCGGGCTCACGCGCATCTCTTCTTTTCCAACTGGCTTAACTATGTGTACCAGGAGACGCCCTACGATCTCTCCAAACTCTAATTTGCCGGGCTGCTTAGCGCGAAGGGCATATTTAAAAACGCAGGTGAGGGGCCGGATAGCCATTCTCGTCTAACGGGTCGTGGCATCGTGGACGCAGGTTCTAACCTGGCACTATTGATCTCACGCCCGAGACGACGAGAACGTCTATTCAGCCCCTCACCTGAGATTATTCGGTAGCAGCCCTTCGCGTAAACACCCCAGTAATTTTTCGTTCAGTATAGGGGGAATATTGTGGGCAGAAGAGGCAACGGAGAGCGGAAAACAACTATCTTCATTGTGGCACAAGCTTTGGAGCTTATCCCTGAATAATAACTCTTAGTGTGTACCACATCTTCAGAGTCCAGGATCCTGGACTTTTTTGAACCCAAAACAGTCCCACTTCTTGGACTTTTTGACCGAATAGTCCAGGAAGTTGGACTATTTTACACAAAAAAAAGTCTCACTTCCTGGACTCAGGATATTTAGGCCATATCCCTACACAGTAAATCTTGGTAAAAGCAACAGGATAATTTATTCTAAAGTCATCCCTCTCACTATTTCCTTTCGCGGCAATGTTGGGCTGCTCAGTGCAAAGGGCTACTGCGAATAATTTCAGGTGAGGGACGGACAGACGTTCTCGCCGTCTCGGGCGTGCGATCAACAATGCCAGACCAAAGTCTGCGTCCACTATGCCACAACCCGTTAGGCGAGAAGGGCTGTCCGTCCTTCACCTGGTTTTTCGCCTTGCCCTTTGCACTAAGCTGCCCGGCAAATTGGAGTTTGGCGGGCTATCTTGTTAGAAACTCCAAATAACCCTATTATTCAAACGTATGACAGAAGAACCACATATTCCTGACAGCAATTCTTTTTTGGCCTTTGGTCTAACGGGGCCCATGCTCGAGGCCCTGGAACACAAAGGCTTCACAGTTCCTACACCTATCCAGAGCATGGCCCTGCCCCGGCTTCTGGCCGATGAAGGCCACCTTATTGTCAAAGCCCGGACCGGCACGGGGAAAACAGCCGCCTACGGTATTCCCCTGGTGGAACGGTTTACCACCGGGGGTCACGCTCCCCGGGCACTGGTGCTGACCCCCACCAGGGAACTTGCCCTTCAGGTGACAGGGGAAATAGCCTCGCTGGTACCCCGGCGGCTGGGCATGGAAGGGACGCCGGTTTCTCCCGGGCTGTTTCCCCGGATTACCACTGTATACGGCGGCGCCTCCATCCGGAACCAGATTCTTGAACTGAAACGGGGCACGGAGATCGTGGTTGGCACGCCCGGCCGGGTTATTGATCTCATGGAACGCAAAGTTCTGGATCTTTCCGCTGTGGACTGGTTCATCCTGGACGAGGCGGATGAAATGCTGGATATGGGTTTTTTCGAAGATGTGGAGAAGATCCTGAATCTTGTAAAGGGAGAGCTGAACGGTCCTGAACTTTCGCGGCGGGAGAAAACGCTCCGGATTGCCCTCTTTTCCGCCACTATGCCTGAGGCGATTCTCAAGGTGATCCGGGAACATATTGGGGATGTGGAGATACTTGAGGATGCCGCTCCTGTCGATGATAAGCCCCTGGTGGATCAGTTCTACATGGTTCTCAAGAAAGAAGAACGTATGGAAGCCCTGCGGCGCATTATCGATCAGGCAGAAGATTTTTACGGGCTTGTATTCTGCGCTACCAAGGCAGAGACTGATGAGCTTGCCCGGCGTCTCGTGGAGGGGGGGTACCCGGCGGAGGCGATCCACGGCGATCTCCCCCAGGAAGCCCGTGAGCGTACGCTCCGCCGTTTCCGTTCCCGGCAGACGACCATTCTTGTGGCTACCGATGTGGCTGCCCGGGGACTGGACATAGAGCGTCTGAGCCATGTGATTAACTGGGATCTCCCCCACGATCGGGAGAGCTACATACACCGTATCGGCCGGACGGGCAGGGCCGGAAGACGGGGTAGGGCGGTGAGCCTGAGTCTTCCGGGAGAACGCAGGCGTATGGATCATCTTTCCCGGGGTATAGAAAAAGCCCTGGGAAGCAGTATCCAGTGGACGAAAGTCCCCTCGGTTAAATCGGTAATGAAAGCTATCAAGACAAGAATACGCCTTTCGGTTCTCGCGGCCGCGGCGCAAAAAGAGAACGGGAGTGAGATCGGTATGGAAGGGGATAGTACTGTGCCGCCGGACAATGAGCCTGTGCTTCCCGATGTTCCACCGGTAATTGCCCAGTTGAGCCAGGAGCTTACCGAAAGGCTTGGAGCTGAAGGGGCGGTTACGGTCCTCCTTTCCATGGCCTATGGAGAGACGCTGGATTCCTCCCGTTACGGGACCATTACGGAAATTCCGGAGCTTCCTCCTTTGCGGGAAGAACGGAAAATGACGAGGGGAGCGTTCAGGAGAGGCGGGCAGCTAAAGCGGCCCGGGAGCCGGTACGTCCCGTACGGGGAGGAAAGCCGGGGCAGGGAAAGTTCCACCCGGGTCTATGTGGGGCTGGGCCGCCGCCACGGCGCCAATGCCCGGGATGTGGCATCTCTCCTCTGCCGGGCCGGCGGAGTGCCGGGCCGTTTGGTAGACGCCATTGAAATGAAAGATTACTGTTCTTTCGCCACCATGCCCGTTGAAGCCGCAAGCCGTGCCTGCGCCTTCTCCCGCAATACTCCGGAGGATCCGGCTATACGGCTTGCTTCGTCGAAGGGGTAGAAGAAGGGGAGTAGGGTCGCTGTTTCTTATCTGTGCGTAGCGGCAACCCCCATTACCCGTTCCCTACTTCACCGTCTTCCTGCAGTATTCGGCGGCCATTTCAGCGGCCTGTATCATGTCCTGGGCATATATGTCCGCACCTATACTTTTGCAGAACCATTCCGTAACCGGTCCGCCCGAAAGGAGTATCCTGGTTCTTCCCCGGATATTCGCCTGGCTGGCCGCAAGTACCAGGGTTTTCATCCTGGGCAGAAACGTAATCAGCATTGTGGAACAGGCGATGATGTGGGCTTTTTCCGCCAGGGCTGCTTCAATAAACCTGATACTGGAAACGCTGCTCCCAAGATCTATCACTTTGAGTCCGAGGCTTTGCATCAGGATCGAAATGATATTTTTTTCGATTTCACAAAGGTCTCCCTCAAGGGTTCCTGTGATAACCGTTCCGATGGGTTGGCTCCGGCCCTCTTTCAATACCGGCATAAGGATCTCGAGCCCTGCGTTCATTGCCTGTTCGGCGATTAGGCCTTCTGAATTAAGGACTTCACCCTGCCGGATTTTTTTCTGTATTTCTATCATACCGGCGACCAGTCCTTCCCTGAGAATTCCGGCGGGGGGATTATTCTGTTCCAATGCATGGATGACCAGCTCCCCTGTTTGTTGTATATCGCCCGATTGTACACTGCCGGAAATGTTTTTCAGAATATTCATGTTTCCTCCTGCAGGAGACGGTAATCATCGGAAAATTGAGGATTGGGAATTGTGGGTTCCAGTTTCCTCTCCCGGGCGCGGTATTTCCCCGGACTAATTCCGGTGTAGAGTTTGAAAATTTTCGAAAACCAGCTCTGATCCTCAAAACCACATTCCTGGGCTATTTTACTCAGGGAAAACTTCGTGTCTGTGAGCATATAACTGGCTTTTTCCACCCTGAGACGGTTAAGATAACCCGAGAGATTTTCGCCCATTTCCTCCTTGAAAAGTGTACTAAAATAGGGCGCAGAAAATCCCGAGATTTTTGCGATTTCATCAAGGCTGATCTTCCGGGTAAAATTTTCCAGAATAAAATGTTCCGCCTTTTTTATCGAGGTAGCGTGCTGTATTCCACGGAAGCTGTGTATCCGGCCCGCAATATCATCTACAATCCGGTAAAGGGCGTCGGTGAGTTCCTCTATATCTGCGGCTTCCTGTACCAATTTTATGTACCGGTTGTTGGCGCCAAGTATATTCCCTGCGGTCGGACACGGACATATATCAATCCTGGACAGGAGTACCGCCAGCTCAATGGCCCTGTATTGGATATGGTTGAACTGATCGGGATTTGCGAAAAAAAGAACCGCCAAAATTTCATTCAATAGCTGCCTCCCCGTTTCGATCTCCCCGCGATAGAGCGTTTCAAGGAATTCCTGTTCCCTGTCCAGGGGGTATTCCGGCCGGGGGCTGCCCGGCGGATACTGGTTTTTCAGGGCGGCAATTTTGGCAGAAAGATCGGTCTGTTGTTTGGCCCGGCGTTTCATAGCTGTGTGACAGCCTTCGCTTCCGACAGAGAGGGATTGGGCGCAGACAAGCATGAGTTCGGCCAGAGCTTTTAACTTCTCCGGTTTTTCCCGGGGAATGACGGTGAGCATCTGCCTTATCTCAGGTTTACTTAACGCTCCGCCGCAAATTTTGTACATCCGATCGCAGGTTTCTTCCGGATCCGTCCCCAGAAAACCACTGCCAACAAGAGCGCCGGTGAAATGCCCGTTGAGATAGATGGGGCTTGTCCAGAACATAATTCCAAGCTGGCACATATACGTATAGGAACCGCCGAAACGATGGGATTCCCTGATGGCGTTGATATGCATCTCCCTGCATGGGTTTGCGGAGAGATCCTGCATGGTTTTTGCCTCTATATTCTTTTTGTACCTGATACAAAAGAGGCATATATTCCTTGGCGAGAGCTTTTCCTCACACAGTTTGGGTATAGGCATATAATTGCGATCGTTGATGAATGTGTGGGCGTTCGTTACCTTGGCGTATAACAGCATAAACGCCTGGGCTCTGAGCAGTATGGAATTTGTCATGTCGCCTGAAGAAGCCATGATAGCTTCCCGATTTTTTTTCATGATTGTCTCCTTGTTCTCATGATGTCAGCATTATTTCCTTGTTTTGTTCCCCAATCACTGCTCCCGGAAAGATTATTTCCATTTTCGCGTGATTTTTCCCGGCTTTGAATTCCCGGAATCCGCCTGAGTTTTCACGGTATTTCCCGGGGCTCATTCTGGTATAGTTTTTGAATATCTTGGAAAACCAGCTCTGATCCTCAAAGCCGCAGAGTCCCGCGATTTCATTCAACGGCTTGGTGGTTTCTATGAGCATGGTTGCCGCTTTATCTACCCTTAGCCGGTTGATGTAGCCTGACAGATTTTCACCCATCTCTTCCTTAAAAATTGTACTGAAGTACGGCGCCGAAAGACCGGCGGCGGCGGATATTTCTTCAAGGCTGATCTTCCGGGAATAGTTTTCCCAGATATAGCGTTCCGCCTTGCGGAGGACCGAAGCGTGGCGTATTCCCTGAAAGGAAAAGATTTTACCTGCCATACGTTCCGCGATAAGGTGCAGGTTTTCGAACAGTTTCTCGGGGCTTCCGGATTCCTGTATGCGTTTCAAATACCGGTTGTTGGTTTCCAGCAGGGTTTCACTGTCTGTCCCCCTGGAAACGGCGGCCCTGGAAAGGAGTACTACCAGTTCTATGGCCCGGAAACGGATAATTTCGAAATTCCCCGGAATAGCCGCCTGGATACTTTTCATGAGTTCTTTCAGAATCCTGTTTCCGGTTTCATTGTCTCCCCGTCTGAATGCGGCAAGGAGCATTCGTTCCTTTTCCAGGGGATATTCCGGCTCAGCCCCTTTCTCCGGATTCTGGGTACTTCCCGTAAAATTTTTTGCATTATCTTTTGAATTTTCCGCGGTATCCTTCTGCTGGGCCAAACTACGGATCATTTCGCCGGGATTCTCTTTCTTTCCCGAAATTTCTTCCGCGCAGACCCCCAGCAGCCGGGCCATAGCCTGAATTTCTTCATGGTTTTTTTCCGGTATCTCTTCAATCATTTTCGAGAATCTTTCAGCGGCAATTCCGTCCCCGCAGACAGCCCGGAATTTATCAACAGCATCTTTGCGCCCGTATGAAAGAACCTGCCCTGCCGTAATATTGCCGGCATGATGTCCTTTCCGGTAGAGCGGGCTGGTCCAGTAGATAAAACCTATGGGACAGGTATAAATATACGTCTTCTCCATATGCAGAGACTCGGTTTGGGCGTCGAAATGTATTCTTTTGCAGGGATGTTCGTATTCTCCGCAGTTTTTGGCCGGTTTCGGTTCATGGGAAGTTTTTCGATAATGTTTTTTGCAAAAATCACAGTACCGCATCTGTTTTTTATATTCCGGCGTTCGTATAACAAAACCACTTCTGTCCAGCACTGCCGCGGAGCAATCCATGGCTTCGCTGTAAAACCTGAGTATTTCCCGTGCCTTGCCCAGCAGAGGTTCTATTTCCCTGCGGCTGATAATACTGGCCTTCCTGTTCAGGCCAGACGGTAATTGAGCACTGCGTATTCCGTTATTTGTTGTTTTCATATCTATACTAATATTCAGTGAATATGAGCGGACGAAATACACCCAAAAGGAATTTTTCTTGAGATAATTCAAGTTTACGGTTAATGCAGCCTATCAGGTTTACGGCTGATGCAAGCTATCAGTGTTTTAGAAAACCGGCTTTGGTGGCTATTCGTATGGCATCGGCGCGGTTAAAAGCGCCCAGTTTATCGTAGATGGTTTTGATAATACCTTTAACGGTATTTTTCGAAAGTGAAAAGCTGCCGGCGATTTTTTCTCTGGTGAGTCCCTGTGAGATACCTGCCAGTATGGACAGCTCCTGGGATGTAAGGAAGGGAAGTCCCTCTGCTCCCTGCCCGTTCCGGTACTGCTGCGCCACAGTGGCAAGTTTTTTTGCGTAAACCGAAGCCTTGTTCCGGATCGTTTCCAGCCAGGATCTGGGGATGGCAGATCCGCTGAGCGCAGTCCCTGCCAGAGTCCGCATATCCTCGCCGAGTTCTATAAAGGGCATATCGAAAGCCTCTGGATAATCCCCGGTTGCAGAGGGGCCGTTACAACCCGAAATTGCCATCCTGTAAGCTGCTTCCAGGGTTTCTGTTGCGCCTGTTTTGTCCCCCAAACGGCTGCGGACAGCAGCTTCAAGAGTGGTTATTTCAAGTATTCCCAGATGAAAGGAACCCAGACCATTGCCGGCTTCTTTTTGCTTCAGGAATTTCAGGGCTTCTTCGTACTGTTCTTCCGCGAACAGACTTTTGGCTTTAACCATTGTTTCATAGTTATGAAACAGAAGATTGAGGCTGTTCTCTTCGTCGTTATTTCTCAGCCAGGGGGCGATTTGTTCTGCTTCGCCGATATGGGCACTAAACCAGCCTGTCATGATATCGTGTATCACATAACGATTGATGTAGCCCGGTTTGTCAAGCAGGGCTTCCATTTGTTCCCTTGTTTCCCGGCTGGCGGAAACATTCCCGTTACAGAGGTGTATGCGCAGGAGATAGAACAGGCCCTTGCTTTCAATTTCGTACTGCCCGTTTTCACGGGCTTTGAAAACCGCTTCCCTGGCGTGCTTTTCCGCAGTATCGAGCTCTCCCTTAAAAAAAGCCAGTTCCGCCCTGCAGAGACTGTCCATGCCGCTGAGAAAACCCGCCATGGACCGGGAAGCATAGGGTATACATTGAGCGGTAGTTGTAATAAATTCCTCAAATTCCCCTGTTCTGGGAGGGTGTCCTATGGGGTTCGCGTAGGAGCCGATAGTTACCCTGGTTCCGGAACCCGAGACGGGGTAGGGAGACCGCTCATAATAATAGTTACCCCGTTTAAAATACTCAAGAGTCAGGTTGCTGTCTCTGGTCTCACGGTATGTTAAAATGGAAAGAGAAGCCAGGGTATTGTAACAAGAGGACAGTATCCTGGAACTCAGGTCGCAAGGCGGCATTGCCTTGAATTTTTCGATACTTTTTTCAAGAGCCTCCCGGGATTCAGTGTAACGCCCAAGATTGAGGAGCATTCCGGGTTTGGTCACATAACGGAGAAAAAGGAAATTGTTATCTTCTTCGTTCTGTTTAGTCCTTATGATCCGATCAATAATCTCCAGAAAGGAAGCCGCAGCGGATCGGGGCAAGAGCATGGGGAAGGAATAGACGGCCTTGAGCAGCCCCCCGTAATTTCCCGCTGCTCCGTAGTTGATGGCCGCGTCAATCCATAGATGATTTTTCATGCACCATTGGGCCATTATACTACAGGCCGTTCCTGTCTCTTCCGCGGAAAGTTCCCCCTGTTTTTCCCGGAGATAATCCAAAAAGATTCTGTGGATTCTGAAACCGTGGAGATAGGCATCGTAACGGACAAGGGAACTCAGCCGGTTCATATTCTCGGTAAATTCCTCTATGGCCGGAAGCTTTTCCGGCAGGGAGGCGGCAATTTTTTCCAGAGCCTCCAGGGGCCATTGTTCAAAGATGGAGAGAATGACAAGGAATCGTTGAATCGAAGCGGGGACGGAGGCGAAGATTCTCTCCTCCATACATCTGAATGTTCCACTGTCCAAAAGGGAACGCTCGTATTTTTTGTTTCCGCCTTCCATTTCCTGCGCAATAAGACTTATGGCCGGTATCCAGCCTTCAGTATCGGAAAGGATGCTTTGGGATTGTTCCCGGGACAGGCTGATATTCCTGAGCCGGAAATAACCGGCGATTTCTTCCCCGGTAAAACGCAGATCATCGGTACTGATCCGGGACATAAACCCTTTTGACAGCAGGGACATGGCGTTTAGTTTCAATTCTGTCCGGGAAATCAGAATGGCTGTCTCTCTGGGGAAAGGAGCGGCCAGGAGACGGTTGACGCAATTGAGTACCGGTTCCGCATGAACGAGGTGGCAATCGTCCGCTACGATGACGTATTTGTTTCTGCCCAGACCTTCCCCGGCCGAACCTCCCCCGGTCAGGGCGGAAAAGCAGCGGATGATCTGGCCCTGCGTTTCGGGGAAACCTATTTCTTCAAGGAGCTTCCCGGCGCCGGGATTATGGAAGCCCACAGATTTGGTAACGTTTTCCCAAAAATGCCAGGGCTCGTTGTCCCGTTCGGACATGGATATCCAGATGGCCTTTTTCTTCTGTAGAAATGAATGAACCGCACAGGTCTTGCCGTAGCCTTCACCGGCGCTGACGAATACTATCAAATTCTTCAGGGCCTTTTCAAAGAGGATGTTCAGACGCGGCCGTTCCAGTATGAACCTGTCTCCGGATACTATGGAGCCGCTAAAGATCCCGTTTTCCGGTATCTTGTTTACGATAGTAAGCGCTGTACTTTGCTGTTTATTATGTTCCGGCATAGGATTCCCGCCATTCAGGATAAAATATTCTTTTCCGAGGCTATCCTCACCGCATCGGCCTTGTTAAGCGCCCCGAGTTTATTGTAGATGCTTTTTGTTACACTTTTCACCGTGTTGGGCGAAATGGACGCGGCCCTGGCTATCTCCTCTCTGGTAAGGCCCTGGGAAAGGCCGACAAGAACATCTGTTTCCCGGAAAGAAAGGCGGCTGTTTTTTTTATGTACCTTTCTGCTTTGCGTCTGCTGCTCACTTTGGCGGTACAGCTTTTTGGCGTATTCCGAAGCTTCCCGCCGTATTTTCTCCAGCCATTCCGGTGAAATACCCGGAATCTTTTCGCCTTCCGCCATGTCCCTCGCGGCCGCCTCAACCAAAGCCCGCATATCCTTGCCCTGTTCGGCGAAAGGCATAAAGAGGCCTGCCGGAGCGGCGAGACTGTATGCTTCTCCGAGCAGCATAATGGCTTTTTTCCTGTTTAAAAGACGATAGTGGCAGATCGATTCAAGAACCTTTAGTTCGATGTCTCCCAACAGGAGGGGTTCCATATTCCCCCGGCATTCCAAGGCTGCCAGGGCGGCGGGATAACGTTTTTCGGCAATGTAATACTTTACCTTTACCAGATTTTCCAGGCCCTGGGCTCCGGAATTGAGGTCGCTTTCGCT
>Ga0123357_10008856_pt1 | contig 12635 bp, 16 predicted proteins | sample TergutEmb28metaG_FD_89873 | JGI IMG/M metagenome (GOLD analysis project Ga0123357, IMG submission 89873) | Embiratermes neotenicus P4 segment gut microbial communities from Petit-Saut dam, French Guiana - Emb289 P4 | ecosystem: Host-associated > Arthropoda: Insects > Digestive system > Gut ... | reverse complement strand
TGCTTAGATAACAAGGACAAAAGTATAAAATAAATTCGGTTTTGAAAATGAATGAGCTATTTTTATATCTACCGCCTTGTCAAATATTCCGAATACGGCTGAACCGGAGCCCGACATGCTTGCATAGACTGCGCCTTCGACATACAACTGTTGTTTTATTTCTTTTATTTCGGGATATTGGGCAAAAACTCCGGGTTCAAAATCATTGATTAAATGATTCTTCCATTCATTTACAGGCATACGGATAATATTTTTCAAAGGCGTTACCGGACGTTGAGGTTTCACTTGCGCGTAAGCTTCTTTGGTAGATACGGAAACGTCAGGTTTTACAATAACAAGATGATAGCCTTGCAGCGAAATGTTTACCGGCGAAAAAACGCTTCCCGTACCTTCGGCAAAAACCGGCTGATTCCGAATAAAAAACGGACAGTCGGCGCCAATCCGACCGGCATATTCTTCCATTTGTTCGACGGATAATTTCAAGTCGGCAAAATCATGAAGCAGCTTAATCATGAATGCGGCATCGGACGAGCCTCCGCCTAAACCGGCGCCGGGAGGAATTTGTTTCCGCAAATAAATCGCTATTTCCGGCAAGTGGCAGTCTTTCTTTAAAAGATGATAAGCTTTGAGCGCTAAATTATCTTCCGGTTTTCCTCCAATTGGAATACCTGTTTGAGAGAAATCGGTCTTTCCTTCCGTTGCCGGAACAATCTCTAACGCATCGCACAGATTAACAGGATAAAAAACAGTCTCTATGTTGTGGTATCCATCCGGTCGCTTGGAAAGGATGTGGAGACCTAAATTGATTTTTGCGTTCGGGAAGCAAATCATTGTGTTAATTTTTTAATTTTCTTGAGGCAAAGATAATCGAATTTTCGGAAAATAATGAAATTGTGCTGTGGTTTGGCATAACATACTCCTATCTTTGCAGGAAAATATAGGACAACCGCTCGCATGATTTTCGCTTCCGGAAATATATGTTTACATTTGCAAGGTGATACTAACAGTTTGGCACAAAATATACTGAAAAAGAAATGTTTCGATATGATTGTAACGCCTGATAATGAGCATATCTTTTGGATAGCAACTCCAACGGACAATGGTTTGGAAACCGGAATAAAAATTTTAGAAGCAATAGTAGAAGTTTTTGTAAATCAAAAATAATAAAAAATGAACGACATAGACAAAGCAAAAGGGGTATTTGTATTTATAGATAAAGTGAATGCTCAAGAAGCTGAAAATATGCAAGATAAAATTGCTCAAAAATTTGACAACTCAAAAAAGAATTGGAACTTCATGTCGGCATATTTGGAAAAATACAGAAAAGCGGAAGCAAAGTTGCCTTATCATATCAACCTGATAGATGAATTGCATGCTGATGAAAATGCACATAGCCGTATATTGGCAAAACTGTTGAAACAAAAATCACCATACGGGAAATATGAAATTTTGGAAAGTTTTGTCCGGTATCTCGCAACAAAGTCTGTTTATTTTGGAAACATTCATGTGAAAAATCCTGATATTATGCAGGAAATTGAACATATTGATTTATGGATAAGGGATAAAGCAGGAAATTATGCTATCATTGTTGAAAATAAAATTCATTGGGCAAGCGACCAGAAAGTACAATTATCGCGATACATTGATAAAACAAAAGGGCAGAGTTTTGAAGAAGAGCAGATATATGTCATTTATTTATCACCAATTTACGATAAAACGCCCGATGAGCAAACATGGGGTTCTTATAAGGAAAAATTTCAAGAAAGATTTATTAATTTATCTTATAAAGACGACATATTGAGTTGGTTAATCAATGAAGTACTGCCCAATGTGCGGTTAAAAGACAAATTTCTTTCTTCCGCTTTGGAACAGTACATTGACTCTCTGGAAGGACTGTTTGATTTACGAACCATTAATAAACAAATGAATATGGAACTACAAGAATTTATTAAACAAGAATTGGGCTTAACAGGCAACCCACAGGATGATTTTGACAAATTATGGACAAAACAAGATGAAATCAATAAAATTAGCTATCAGATTGATACGCTGAGAAATAATTGCGAACAAGAGATATTTAAGCAATGGAAAGATATCGTGAAAGAGAAATATACCAATTATCAACAAATAGATATATACGACGGGGTTGGATTGGAGATTCCGGTAAAGGATACATCCGTGCAAGTAATGATAGGCATTTACAGCGGAGACTTATTTTATCAAGTAAATACACATTCGACAGATGTAAGTTTGCCGCAAGAAGTGATAGATAAAGTAGGTCGTCTTTTGCCCAGAAAAAGTGGCAGACATACCATTTGGGCACCTTTACCGCGTGTTGCACATGATGAAGTGTTTCGTAAGTTTTGTGAGGTTGTGGAGATTCTTATTAATTCCTAATTTTTATGACCGACTTTGCAGCCATAGATTTTGAAATTGCCAACTATCATCGTTCAAGTGTATGCAGTGTTGGGGTGGTGATAGTACGCAACGGACGAATAACAGAGAAAATTTACCGGCTCATCCACCCCGAACCGGAGTGGTATTTGTGGCGTTGCACGCAGATTCACGGATTGACTGCCAAAGATACCACTAATGTAAAAATTTTTCCTTTTGTTTGGCAAGAGATAGCGCCAAAACTCGAAGGATTGCCATTAGTAGTGCATAATGTGGTGGCAGCTTGCCGCAGGCGGAGGTATCGCAAAGGCTCGGACGAGAGCCAAAAGATATTGTTTCGCACTGCCGTTGAGACGAGTTGCACCCCCGCTTGTGGCAAACTGCTCGTTAGGTGCTGCCCTTTTTATTCATCTATTTTTCGTGAGGTAGTATTATGCACTACTGTGACACATAATCATTTAGTTCATATTTGCCCTCTCTATTTAGCCATATAGCTAACGCCCATGCTTCTTGAAATCTTATGTCTGCCATGGTCATTCCATAATCTCTACATAGTTTGTGAAAATCTTCATAAGTTTTTGGCTGTTTAGTTAATAGAACCCACATCAAAGCGGCGGCAGTTGTAAGGTGCAATACACCTCCCTGTCTATGTGAAGGTCGTCTTATAACATTGCACCTTCTACATCTTAAAGTGAAGTTTTCAAGTTTATCAGCTTCTTGTCCTATTTCTTCACGAGGTATAATATGGTCTGTTTGTAGGTCTAGTCTTGTCCCGCAGTCTTCACATCTTCCTGTCCTTTCATAAAACCAAGCCTTAACAGCTTGCCAAGCTTTACGTGGAGGATAATTGTGTTTTACAATTATTGTTGTCCCAGTCCCAACTTGAGGCGGGTTTAACTGTCCAAGAGAAGCACTACATATTTGCTCATATGTAGCCAAATCACTTTCAACTAAAAAGTCAATAAATTGCTTCCAATGTTCTTCTGTCCAATCTGCATCAGAATGGGGAAAATTAGTTATGTCTACCATTTTTTTTATTCTTTATTTTAAGTTCTACTTGGCTAATAAATTCTACTATGCCAACTTCAAGTGCTTCACAAATATATTTGAGTTCAATAATATCAACTCGTCTTTCTCCAATTTCGATTTTACTTATGAATGTTTGGTCTGACCCGATTTTATCGGCAAGATCTTTCTGAGTGAGCTGTTTTTGCTCCCTTAACTCCCGCAGCAAAGCTATCAACACATGATATTCCTTTGCGTGAATGGTCTTTTTTATTTTTTTATTATTATCCATTATTTACATTGTGCAAAATTATATGCGATTTTTAATTATGCCAAATTCGCATATTTCAAAAAAATCTTTACCTTTGCACCATGATAACCGCAAAGGATATATTTCAATTGTTACTAAACGACTTTGAAAAAGTTGTTGGGTATCAACATTTCCCATCAAAGGACTATGTTGCGATGACTGAAAAATTAATTGAATTTTGTGATTTCAAGATAATTAACAATAATGAAAGAAAGGCAGCTTGTATTTATTCAATTAACCAAAAGTTTGAATTGAATAAGTTGTACATTAAATCATTTATTGATTTTGCCGCTTCGAAAAATATATATTTCAACTTTCACGATAAAAAAAATATTAAACACTATTTTGACTCTTCAAACGAAAAAGCGTTTGTTGAATTTCTTAATGCCAAAATGAATAATGAGAAAGAAGTAAACGAATACAAAAAACACTTCTCTCCAATTAGCGAGAAAAATACTATAGATAAACTTGATACGGTCATTAGACAAAGCGAACAACAACAGGAAATATTAAACTCTCTTTTCGCTGCATATATTTTCAATTCATTTCCTCAAAAATTAACACATAGTTTTTTTGCCAATACAAATCCTAATAAATATATCACTGACTACTATGAGTATCTGCATAATTGTTTGGGTCGTTCGCTAAAAAGAGAAAAAGCGATTACTTTTTTAGTAATTGATGATGTATTATTAAAATTATTTGAAAATATAAATGAGTTTAAAGATTCATTATGCAATTACATTAGATATTCATATAAAACGCTTTCAAATCATTGCTACATGGCAATTTATATTGACTTAGGTGAAAATTGCAAAGGCTTGAAATGGGAGTTGTTTTCAGATATAGTTTTATATGCTGAGAAATATATTGAAGAACGACTTTCAATTGGTTATTTTCATCCTAAGCGTATTGAACAAGAAACTATAGAATATATTCCTGATGTTGAGGTAGAAAAGTCTAATTTTACTATTGCAAATGGCGGCTTTACTTACAAAGATTGTTTCATTCTTACAGAAAGCAATTTTAGAGAAATGAAGATGACAGAAGCCTACGATAACTATGGTATGTTGTTATTATTTGAAAAAAATCATCGAGATGAAACATTAATTCCTTGTCCTGCATGTCGTAGCAAGAACGTTCGAGGGAATTCATACCCAATTATTGGAGTTAAAAGTTGGGAATGTAATAATATATTGTGCCCAGATAAAAGTAAGTTTGATAGAGGTAAGAGATATTCTCTTTCATCTTTAATTAGGCAGGAGGCAATTTTTTATGAGGAAAATGAAGTCAAGAATGGGACAATCAGAAGATGGCAACTTGACATATTAAACAAGCCTTCCAAAATTGATATAATTGAATTTCTTGTGAAGCATTATAGCCTGGTAAATGACACAATCGAGATTGTTGATTATACTCCCAAAGTGAAAAGTTCTCACGGACGCAAATTTATTTTTATTCCCTTTGAACATGTAGCCGATAATTCATTAAACAATTTCTATGATTCTACATTTTTTAAACGATTTCGGATTTTACGTAAAAAATCAAGTGATAAAAAATTTGAAAATATTTCACCGTCTACTAGTCACATAATCTATAACGGAGATAGTGAGCTTGTAATGAAACAGATAGCTTCAAACTCTATATCCCATGTTATAACATCTCCACCATACTACAACGCAAAAGAATATTCAAATTGGGACAATATTTATTGTTACTTGTTTGACATGTTCAACAATGCAAGAGCAGTTTATGATGTTCTAAAACCAGGTGGCACATACCTTTTTAATATTTTCGATTACTTCGATAATGAAAATAACATCGTTTTTTCTGCTATGGGAAAAAAAAGAATGATTCTTGGAGCTTATATTATTCATCTTTTTAGACAAGTTGGTTTTGAGTTGGTTAAGAATGTAATTTGGTATAAAGGGTACATACAAGGCAATAGAAGTTTTAATCAAGGAAATACATATCCTTACTACCAAGCTCCATTAAATTGCTATGAACATGTTTTTCAGTTTATGAAGCCTTCGTGTACAGAACCATTGAACTTACCAGATGTTGTTCATATTAAACCAGTCTATAAAATTGTAAATGGGGTAAATATTTTAGGGCATACTGCGCCTTTTCCAAAAGAAATACCTTATTTAATTCTAAAGCATTTAGAAAGTGATGAGACAGTATTAGACCCTTATTCTGGAAGTTTTACTACTGCAAGGGCTGCTTCTGATTACGGAATTAAGTCAGTTAGCATAGACTACAATAAAAATTATTGTGATTTAGGAATTCGACTTCTGAAACACGAATTATCAAACAAACCTAATTTATTTAGCTTAGAATGAAATGTTTTTTTTCGTGAAATGCTAATTTTTCTGTCCATTAATATCTGCATGGGTGTCCTCGCGGGTTGCACCTAACAGCTCATTCGACGAAGGCTGCCTTCGGGAAGTATTCCGGGTATATCAAATGGATTATCCCGATTATGAGTTTCACTGCACCTGTCGCGCTTCACGGAAAAAGTTCGGGAAGTTGCTGCCCAATCATCAACTACATACTGTTGCTGCGCATTGTGGATTCAATTTGACCAACCATCATCATGCTTTAGAAGATGCTGAGGCTTATGCGGCGATTGCCGTTTCTATATTATAATAACCATGCATTACAATATTCCTCAACAACAAAATTTTTTCAGTTAACTTTTTTCTTTTTACTAAATTATTTATCTTTGCAAAAAATTCACAAGATACTATCATTATGTTAGATTTTAATGCAAATGTACTATTAATATATACAGGAGGAACTATCGGAATGATAGAAGATTCTGCTTCCGGAATTTTGAAACCGTTTGATTTTGACTATTTGAAAGATTATGTTCCGGAATTAAGCCGCCTCAAGTTTCATATCGACAGTATTGCCTTTGAGCGCCCTATCGACTCTTCGGATATGGGACCGGATGACTGGGAAAAAATAGTGCATACTATCGAAGACAATTACGAAAAATACGACGGATTTGTTATTCTTCAAGGTACGGATACAATGGCTTATTCGGCTTCCGTACTGAGCTTTATGTTGGAAAATCTGACTAAGCCCGTAATCCTGACCGGTTCGCAATTGCCTATCGGAAAGATGCGAACCGACGGGCGGGAAAACCTGATTACCGCTTTGGAAATAGCCGTTGATAAAGATGCGGATGGAAACGCTTTTGTGCCGGAAGTTTGTATTTTCTTCCAAAATCTATTGATGCGGGGCAATCGAACGACAAAAGTCACCACAGATAATTTCAGCGCTTTTAATTCGTTCAATTATCCAATTCTTGCAGAGGCGGGAATGTATATTAAATACGAGCATTATCTGATTCATCATCCGCTTAAAAACTCAACGATCCAATTTCATTATAATCTGAATCCGGATGTCGCCGTATTGAAAATTTTTCCGGGCATTTCGGAAAATTGTGTGAGAGCGGTTTTTAACAATCCATACTTAAAAGGAGTTGTTCTTGAAACCTTCGGAGCGGGAAATTCGCCTACTCATCCATCCTTTTTATCCATTTTCGAAGATGCAATAAAAAAAGGAATTGTCGTTGTCAACGTCACTCAGTGCGCTTCAGGCGCCGTCGATCCAGATCGTTACCAAGGGGGAAAAGCGCTTAAAAATATTGGCGTTCTTTCCGGTTACGATATTACGACAGAAGCTGCCGTCACCAAACTAATGTTTCTGTTCGGTCGGGGACTTAAACCCGAAGAAGTCGGCGAACGCATGCAGTTATCTATTGCAGGGGAAATGACGGTATAACTTTCTGTGGATCATCAACAAACCCATGCGTTTAGAAAAAATTAGAAGGATTTTACCAGTGAGCGCTTATTCCTGTTACGATGTATATAAATACCGTTTAATACTTTTCTTCGGCGTTTTCTCAAATTCAGTCGGATAAAGTTGAATTTCCGCAATTCTCTCGTATGAAGCGACCAATTTATTCAGAGTTTCCTTGTTTTGTTCCATGATTGCCGGCAAATTTTCGGATGAAATTCCGGCTTGTAACACAGCCTCCTGATCGGGGAAGACCAGCGCCGTCAATCGTTTATTCTTTTCAATAACAAGGCTCTCCATCACGTATGGAAGATTATTCAATTTGGATTCAATTTCTTCCGGATAAATATTTTGTCCGCTGGGACCGAGAATCATACTTTTTGAACGTCCACGTATAAAAATGTTATTGTTTTCGTCGATAGCGCCGAGATCGCCTGTCCGCAACCAGCCGTCGTCAGTAAAAGCGGCATGAGTCGCAGCTTCATTTTTATAATAACCGCGCATTACGTTTTGCCCTCTTACCTGAATTTCTCCCGCGATGTTGTAAGGATCTTCGGAATCAATTCTGACTTGCATGCAATCCAATACTTTCCCGCAGGAATGAGGAACATAATCTTTGCAAAGAGAGAAACTTATCAAAGGCGCACATTCGGTCATGCCGTATCCGACCGAAACAGGAAATTTGATTTTAAGCAGAAAATCTTCCGCCTCGTTGTTGAATGCAGCGCCGCCGATAATAACCTGTTCAAATTCCCCGCCTATCGCATTCATTAGTTTTTTGCAGATTTTTGCATATATCCGTTTGTCCAATAAAGAAATACGAAGCGCTAACTTTATGGGTCTCTTTCCCAGCAGGGGAATAATCATTTTTTTATATATCTTTTCGAAAATAAGAGGAACCGAAACAATGAGTTTTGGTTTAACCTTCTCAAACGCTTCCATTAATATTTTCGGCGCAGGCGTTTTACCCAATAAAGTTACTTGACATCCGGCGGATAAAGCATACAAAAAATCAAAAGCTATTCCGTAAGTATGAGCTAAAGGTAAAAACGATAACATGCGGTCGCCCGGTTTCAGATGAAACGCATTTTTAGCGAAATCCATATTTCCCAATAAATTATTGCCCGTAATCATCACGCCTTTACTGAAACCGGTCGTTCCTGAAGTATAGTTGATAACTGCTAATTCGTCGTTTGACAAATCAGAGTAGTTTATATGACGGGGAGCAAAACCTTCGGAGTATTTTTGATTGAATAGAGCGGCGAGGCAAGCTAAACTGCGGTCAATAGTTTCCCCTTCCCGTTGATACAACAAGCGAAAATTGCTCAAGGATAAAGCGCCCTTTAATTCAGGGAACTGAGTTGTATCCAATGTGCTCCAAATGGGGTCGGAACAGAACAGCAACACGGAATCCGAATGACCAATGATATGACTGATGTCATTAGCGTTGAAATCCTGTAAAATAGGAACAATAACAGCTCCGTAGGTGAAAGTTGCCAAGTGTACAATGCCCCAATCGCTTGTGTTTTTCCCAACGAGTGAGATTTTATCGCCATTTTTCAGATTACATTCTTTGAAAAGAATGTGGAGTTTAGCAATTTCTTTTGCCAAAGCGCCATACGTGTAGTTTACATTCGTTCCGTAATCTGCTAAAGCGGGAAAGTCAAAGTTTTCCCGGAAACTCTTTTCGTAAAGTTTAATAAAAGTCATAGTTTTCTGCACAATTTAGTATTTCTTGTGCAAAAATAAGAAAAATATTTTCAATTATAAAAAAATACATGCACTTTTTATGCAACAATGGCTTAATTACACGTCAAACGGCTTTGCCGATTTATTTTGCAGGAGCCGGCGGGGGCGCAGGCGTTGATGTTGCAGGAGCCGCAGGAACAGTCGTTTGTCCATTTCCCTTAGGAACAGCAGTTCCAAAATCAGGAATAGCGTTTGGATTGGCAGGAGCTGCATTTTGAATTTCGTCCCGAATAGAAGAGTCTTTAGTGGTAACTGTCTTACCGGGCATGAAAAACGTGGCGGCTAAACTAAAAACCACAATAGCGCCGGCAAGCGACCATGTTGCTTTTTCAAGAAAATCGGTTGTTTTGCGAACGCCCATCACTTGGTTGGAAGATGAAAATCCGGCTGCTAATCCGCCGCCTTTTGAATTTTGGATGACTACGAAAAAAACCAAAACGATGGAAATAATGACAGTTAAAATTGAAATTAATAAATACATTTTTATTTAATTTTGTTTGCGTTAATAATAATTAGTTTTTCTAAAAATCGAATTTGGTCTGCAAAGTAACGATTTTTTTCCGGATAAAGCAAATTTAATTTACGGATTATTTCCAAAGCCTTATCGTATTTCCTTTGTTTAGTGTAGATTTTAGCCAGCGTTTCGGAAAAGAAACTATCGTCATTTGTTGATTCAGAAAGGGGTTCCGAAAATTCTTCTTCCGGTTCGTCCGTTTGTTTAAAATTTATTTTCACAGGTGAAACCGCTTCTTTTTCCAGAAACTTGTCAATCATTTCCTGATGTTGCAGCGGAGGCGTTTCTTCATTTTCCGTATTATCATTATTACCGGAAAGAAAATAAGAAGTATAATCGGCGGATACGGGAAACGATTCGATTTCAACTTTTTTCAGATCCGCTTGCTCGCCGCTCTCCGTTAAAAAAGCATTAATTAAATCGAAAGGAGAATCAGGGGAAAGCATTTCTGCTTCTAATGCCTTGATGAGTTTCGGGTCGAAAGCGTTATCTTCAATCCGGAGGAAAAGCTGCTTGCGATCCGGCGCGTAAACAGCCGTCTTGCGCAAATCGAACAGAAAATGGGCGTCTTTCAACTGCAACAAATTTAATGTATGAAGAAAATGCGCCGTTTGAAAATAAGGATATTCTTTAATCACATCCTCTAAATTCGATAATGTATTTTTTGTAAAAGGAATCGCCCCTTTCATTAAACCTGATATTTCTTCGTTTTTCATCATTTTATATTTAAAATTTACCAGTTTGCGATTGTTGCATTGTAAATCATATCCACCAAATCGTTGATAATTTTTTGTACCAAATCGTCCTGAACTTGGTCGATCGATTGGGTGCTTGGAAATTCCTGCGAGGCAGAAAACGACTGGCTATCAATACTTTTACCAGCTTCTTTATTATTCGTGTATTGCACGCGAACCGTAATTGTCAAGCGGGTTTGAGAGGAATAGGCATCGCTTTTGACAGCTAAATTCGCCACATCAAAGGCGGTAATTTCTCCGTCCAGTTCAATGTCGGCATTCGAACCGACTTCCTTTAAACGGGTCTGTTCAATAAAGCGTTTTCTCAGCGCTAAATTAAACATGGAAGACATCGGCGAATAAAAAGGCGTCCGGTTGGGAAAATCGGAGATGTGAATGGTTTTTGTCAAATCGTAATTCACGCTGCCTCCTTCAAATTTATACGATACGGAGCATGAAACAAGCAAAAACAATGCACAGGATATAATCAATTTATTCCAACCCATATTCTTTTATTTTTCGGTATAATGTTCGTTCGGATATTTCCAAATCCATGGCGGCATTTCTCCTTTTGCCTCCATGCCGTTCCAGCGCTTTGATAATCATCTCTTTTTCAACCTCTGCCAGCGATAATTTTGCCGGTTCCGGCGCTTTTCCTTCATCTTCCGTATATTCATCGGCGTAAGGAACCGGCTCTTCTTCTTCGATTACTTTTTCCGGAATATTCGGCGAACCCTGTTTGGGAGGGAAGGAGATATGAGGTATTTCCGAAACAGCCGGATGATTTTTATTCCATTCGGGAACCAATTTTTTCAAATCATTGATGTCTTTCCGCATGTCGAAAAGAATCTGATACATAATTTCCCGCTCGCTGTTGAAAAATGGTTTGTCGGATTCCTGCGGCATCAATGCGGGAAGTCCGATGTCGGGATTAACTAAATAGGTCTTCAATACATCTGCCGTGATTTCCCGTTCCTGTTCAAGGATTGACATTTGCTCGGCGATATTTTTCAATTCGCGGATATTTCCTTGCCAGCGGTAGTTGCTCAAAACCTGCCTTGCTTCGTCCGTTAAATAAACGGGAGGCATCCGGTATTTTTCAGCAAAATCGCTTGAAAATTTCTTAAACAATAGAAAAATATCTTCTTTCCGGTCGCGTAAGGGCGGAATAAACACTGGAACCGTATTTAGCCGGTAATATAAATCTTCCCTGAATTTACCGTTGCGAATGGCTTTTACCAGATCTACATTCGTGGCGGCTACCACTCTGACATTTGTTTTTTGTACTTTGGACGAACCGACTTTAATAAATTCGCCGGATTCCAATACTCGCAACAAACGAATCTGAGTAGCCATAGGCAATTCGCCAACTTCATCCAAGAAAATGGTTCCTTTGTCGGCTACCTCAAAATAACCTTTCCGTTCAGCTAAAGCGCCTGTGAAAGAACCTTTTTCGTGACCAAAAAGTTCCGAGTCAATCGTCCCTTCCGGAATCGCTCCGCAATTAACCGCAATATAGGGACCATGTTTGCGAAAACTGTTTTGATGAATAATCTGAGGAAAAACTTCTTTTCCAACGCCGCTTTCCCCGATAATCAGCACCGTTAAATCGGTCGGGGCAATTCGAAGCGCTTTCTCAATTGCACGTTCCAACAGCGGGCTATTACCAATAATCCCGAAACGTTGTTTAACTGTTTGTATATCAACTCCCATTTTATCGTATATTCGCAATACTGATAATATCCGCAAAAACGCCGGCTGCGGTGACGGAAGCTCCCGCTCCATAGCCTTTGATAATCATTGGAAATTCGTCGTATCGTTCTGTCGTAATCATGATGATGTTGTTGCTGCCTTCCAGTTCGTAAAACGGATGACTTCGATCGACCGCCTGAAGTCCCAGCCGGCATTTTCCACGATCCATTTCAGCCACAAAGCGGTAACGTTTTCCTTCCGCTTCCAGTTTTTTGCGTTTCTCTTCAAACTCGGCGTCCAGTTCCGAAATGGTTCTCCAGAAATCATCCAAAGATCCCTGGAAAAAACGGTCGGGAATAAACAGGTTTTTTTCAACGTCCTGTTGACTGACTTCGTAACCGGATTCCCGCGTGAGGATCACTAATTTCCG
>Ga0123357_10008855_pt1 | contig 12635 bp, 8 predicted proteins | sample TergutEmb28metaG_FD_89873 | JGI IMG/M metagenome (GOLD analysis project Ga0123357, IMG submission 89873) | Embiratermes neotenicus P4 segment gut microbial communities from Petit-Saut dam, French Guiana - Emb289 P4 | ecosystem: Host-associated > Arthropoda: Insects > Digestive system > Gut ... | reverse complement strand
TTCTTCTCCTCCTCCTCCTCCTTCTCCTCCTCTTCCTCCTCCTCCTTCTTCTTCTTTTCTCTATCCTGGACACAGGTTATCCAATTTTTTATCTTCATTTGACCGAGGTCCTGTATGATGTTGACCTCCCATCAATGCTTGGGTCTTCCTCTTGGCCTCGTGGTTAAGGGATTCCATTTAAATATTACAGTGTTATTTGCTGTTTGAAAATCAATAAATAGATTATGTACAGCTATATTCTGTTCCCAACATTTTTCCAATATTTGTCTCACAGTAATAATTTGGTCAACAGTTGATCTCCCCCTTTGGAAGCCTTCTTGGTATTCTCCTATTATTTCCTCAGCGTAAGTTACTAATTTTAAATATAAAATATTTCCCAGAATTTTATACATTTTACATAGCAATGTGACTGTTCTACAATTATTACACATCATCGCGTCCCCTTTCTCGTGAACTGGATACTTTATGCCACTAACTAAATTGGAGCGTATGTACTTGTCTAACACAACTTTATTTAATGGTAGAGGCATATATAGTATTATTACATAAAGTACAACTACATGTTTCGGCGCTTGACAATGGCCATCTTCAGGTTGTGCATGAAATACTTAGTAAGCAGTTATACGGACTTAATGGGCTGTATACAGTGGGGAAGTAGGAGGTGAAGTGGGCACGAGATCTCGTATGTGTCATAGAGGTTGGGTGGTGTGGGTACATGGGGGGACTGCTGTTATATGCTATGTCTATGTTATTATATTTAGGTCTATCTTATACATATACAATATCTTATACATATACAGTGTGCAATATCATACAAAATGTAGTTTCTATAGTTATAGTTTTAAGTTCATTATTCTAGTTGTTATTACCTTTACTGTATATAAATCAGATTAGACTCTCCATAATTTATCTATACAATTTAACAAAGTAAAACTAATATAGGTCGGAATAAAAGTAAGGTGGTTAAGGGAAGTAAATTAAACATTAAATAACAATAGGGAGTAAATAGACATACAGAAATAAAGTAAAGCAAAGTAATAGTGAGGTGCTAGGCTTAATGTCACTCTTCTGATTTAGCTACATTATCTGTAACAACTGAATGTCCTAAGCATAGGGCTGTAGATTGCTCACAGTCTATATGTGAATTGATGCTGAACTTCGAAGAGGCAGTAGGACCATCCTTTGATGTACGGCTGTGTGTTAGTTTTTGTCAGCCGGTTATTCGGAGCGTGATTGTATGTGCCATTTTTAGTATGGTTCTACCTGTGGAGAATATAGGGTAGTCTATTTAGTGGTTGTGTTCCAATTATCGTTGTTATATATGCACTAGTATAACGTGACTAATTTTAAGCAGTATACTTACAGTTTTGGGAGTAGGAGTGTTCGTTGTGTAGTGTGGTGTGTGATTTAATGGTATTCGCTGTGTCGTCTCCCCGGAGTATGAAAGTTGGGTGTGTAGATGCAGGCACTGGTGGTTACTGTTAGCTCGGCATGAACATGTTGATGTCTCTTGTTCCTCTTGTACGAGCGTTGTATATGTATAACCGAATTATCACTGATTAGAGTGTATAAACAGGACAGTCACTGGTTTTAGTCAAGTTATGTGAATATGTCGGAGACTATGAACCAGTGCGGAGTGTCTTCAAGCTCCGTGTTGGTTGTGGGCTGCCTATGGCTATTAGGGTGGAAGTAGGCCTGCTGTTGTGTTTCATGTAAATGGCCTTGTCCTTTTATTAGGGTGGTTAGGAATGTCTAAGTCGGGGTGAAGGGGTTGGGCAATTGCTGGGTTTAATGGTCGGTCGGTAGGTCGGTCGATCGATCGATCGATCGATCGGTCTTTATGAGGGTGTCGAAGATGGCATTAGGGAATATTGTCTGAGGATCATTGAGATGGTTGTTTTTAGCAAACTCGGTGTGGATATGGAATTTCTTTATTGTGTTAAGGTGCGCTCCTTTTTTATGGCAGTGTACTGTTTTCATGATCTTGTCCATGGGACGAAACGAATGGGCTTCCTCTATCAGGTGTTTAGCAAAATTTGAGTTATTGCTGTTGTTTCGCCATGCTGTCTTGTGTTCTTTGTAGGGAGTGGAGAACTGGTTCCTGTTTGTCCGACGTATGTCTTGTGGCAGTCAGGGCAAGTAAGTTGGTATAGCCTATACCCGGTAGGGAGTATTTATCGTGGGTGCAGTCTTTGTGTGTAAGTAGATTGGCCAATGTGTAAGTGGTACGGAATGTGATCTTGAGGTCCGTTCGTTTGAAAATGTTTGTGATGTACGAAGTTTCCTTACCGACATATGTGAAGCTGGCCCATTTTTGTGTGGTGTGTGTAGTTATTTGTTTATCTGGATTGGGGTTGGGGGTTTGTGCGGTTTTATCGGAAAGGAGTTGTTGTGTAGGATGTTGTGTATTGTGTTTAGTTCTTGTTAGTATTTTTTTGCTGTAGGTTGTAGGAATCAAGTCTGTTGTGCAGGTATCTGACGGTAGCGTATTTGTGTTACATAGGGTGGTTGGAAGTGAACGGTATGATGGTGTCTGTGAACGTGGGTTTTCTGAATATGGCGGTTCTCAAGCATGTGGGTGTTCTGCGTATTGTTAGGTCTACGTAGTTTAGAGTGTAGTCGTCTTCTGTTTCTGCCGTGAACCGACGTTTGGGGTGTAAGGATTTGAAGTCATTTATGATCTCCTGTATGTTGGAGTGGCTAGGGTCAAATATTATTAGGATGTCGTCCACATATCTGCAGTAACTTATGATTTTGTGTTTGTGTTTCAAGTGTGTGAGGTGAGAGTACTCGATGTGTTGTAAAAAGATCTCTACAATCAGACCAGAGGATGGGGCTCCATGGCGAGTCCATCATGTTGGACAACAATCTGCTTCTTATGTACAAAGTAGTTTTGTCTTGTAATGATATCAAACTCCATGAGTGGTTCCTATTGTGTTTGAGGGGGCTATTGAGTTTTGTGTCAGAATGTTGGCTTGCCACATTTTCGCCCATGTGGTATTGTGTCGTCCTCCCATATTTCTTAAATGAGTCCATCAATGACTTTTTTGAGCTCTTTTTCCCTCTTCAATCAGTTTGGGGGATTTGATCATATCCAGTTGCTTTTCGGTTTTTCAATTTACATATTGCCATCTCTGTGTCTACGTTATTTGTTGGTTCAACATACGGTTCTGCAGTTGGTACGCACATTGTCCACTCTTCTTCACTGTCATTGTCTGTTCCATCTTGCAGCTCAAAGTGCTGCTCATCATATTTAGACTAACTTTGCAGGACTTTCCCTTTGTTGCTTACTGTATTAACTTCCTTATCTGTGATCGTTAATATTTGTAATTTCAATCCTTTTCTTATACTATTTACTTCTTGATAAAATTTCTTTGCTTCGTTGTTATTATTAGCAGTTTCCATTTGCTCCAGCTTTGATTTAAACAATACTCTCTTTTTTGTCGAAATATTTTATATGCTTCTTTTCTCTTATCCTTCTATTCGTGTTCGTGTTGTCTGCTATTTCTGTTAACCTTACCTTTTTTATCTTCTAATGCTAGTTGACATTCTTCATCAAACTATTTCTTTATGGCCTTTCTTTTTTCCTATTATTTTCCAGCTACTTTTTCATTATTTTTTATTTTGCTCCACATTTCATTTACATGTTCCACTTTTTTAAATTGAGTACTTTGTACATTTGCTGCCACCTCCATGATGAAATCTTCTTGTACGTCTTTCGTATTTAGTTTACCAATTTTATTTCACTTTTCTTAGTCTTCTCACTTCTCTTAATTTTCAGTCTAATTTTGGCCCGTACTAAAATAAGGTCTGATTATATTTCGGCACCTCTCACACTTCTCACATCACAAATATTCGTGCAGTGTCTTCTGTCTACCCATCTTTTTGGGGACTGTGTTGCCACGTGACCTTGTGAAAGTCCTTATGTTGATAGCATGTTCCCGTCACAGCTGAATCCCTTCCCAGTACAAAATTTGCCATTCATTTTCCATTACGATTTGTATCGTTGTGAAGACAGTGCCCTCCACATGCTGGACATAAATAGGACGCTTTTCCAACTTTAGCATTGAAGTCCATTAGTACTGATTTCATGTCGTAAGTGGGAACTGCATCACATACCTCCTCCAAAGAACTATGAAATTCTTCTATGGCTTATTCGTCTTTTTCTTAAGTTGGGGCGTGTGTTCATATCAAGGTCAAATTGTAATATTTAAGCTTAACCCTAATCTTACACGTTCTTTCATTTACAAATTCAAAATCAATAAATTATCCTAATATGTTTACTAATATAAATCCTGTCCCAAATTCATATTTGTCACTTTTATGCCCACTATATAAAATCATATAATTATTTTTTATCACAGTTCCTTTTCCTGTCCAACTAATTTTTTTGAAGAGCACAGATATTTGTTTTATACTTATCCATTTCATTGATCAGTTCACTAATTTCTTTTTTTATTATTAGAGGACATTCCGTTGTGTTTGAAATACACCACTACAAATAAAATATATCTGTACTCAGTTGAACACAACAATGTTTTTATTGCATTAGTCGCTACCAGGTTCGGTCGTCACGACCATCATCAGGCCAATGTTACACAGCAGTTTAAAAAAAAAAAAAGCTGGTTACATGTAGTGCATAAAAATGTCTAGTTGTGTGGGATCCCATTTACATCAATGTCAATATTTGTTAACAGCCTTAAATTTGCTATTTGTGATATCATTTATTGCCCCTGCTGTGTATGTACAATGTGCTTACGTGCCAAGTCGCTACCTTCATCTCATTAACCCTTTTCCACTGCCTAGGTAGATTCTACTCAGTCGGAGTGTTCCGAAACCACACGTTGGGTTTCCTAACAGTTAGGTTTTTGTCAATGAAAGATTGTCGGCCTGTCGACCAACTCGCAACGTGGAGGGCCAGGCCCCCGTATTTACAACCCTCGGGGCAGGGTGACCCACCCATCTGTACCTCCAGGCACCTACTACTCATTTTGTTCGCCCTTTACGATCTGCATGGGCTGCAGCGGAGCTGTTCTTTACTCCGGTCATCACACGGGGTTAAACAAATATATTATGCGGCCTACAAAATTTTGATTCAAAACCAGAGAAAAGGACTGAGTGGAAGACATACTAGCATTTCAGAATTAGTAATAAATGTATTAATCCTTGAAATAACGATGGTAATTATGTGCACCACTACTTTGCCATTAGGAAGCTATTTTGCCTACGCGATGTGTGTAAATTTCCATTGATTTTCACATTAAACTTCGATAATTTTCCCGAGCAGAATTAACCTATGGATTCTGTAATGGAGACGCAGAATACAAAATGTTGACAAAATACGAATTTCGCTGTATCAAAGTGTTGTAAGAACGTGTTGATATTTTCGCTTACTTGGTACTGCATATTAATACGCAACATGTGAATAATAAGTGATTTTGTATGAGACAACATGTAAAAACAAAACAAATTCCAAATCGCCAGTCCATCGTAAAAGTCATTGCAGCAATATAACACGAGTATAATCCTGATGCTTATAAAACTGTCAGACAACAGCTTAACCACTGGACGAGTCGAAAAAGGAGAAAAAGAACTATAGTCATAACAAAGAAAAAATAACTTCCATGACAAAATCCAGAAATTCGCAGAGGTAGCAGCAGGTATATAAACCTCAGTGCAGACCCTTTCCGTGATATGTGAAAACAGATGAACTCTACAAAATCAATATAAATTTAGTAAATAAAGAAGGATGGAATATCTGTTACAAGTAAATCCAAAAGCCCCAATGCCAGCACCGGAAAATAAACTTGAAGGTGAAAGGATTTTATCAAATCTAACTTTAGTGCGCAATTTGAAAATTATATACTTACGTGTGTGTCTGCGTGTTTTTTATGATGTGCATAAAAATTAATGTCTGATACCTGCATAGCGCTTATCTTTAGGCATTGTGTGTTACGGCTGTTATTCGTATGTAAATTATCTTGATATTCATATTTCTTACATAAAGCATTATATAACTTCAACAAAAAGCGCATACTTTTCAAATATATGATTATATTGTCTTATAAATAATAAGATATGGATAATACGATATGGATAATACGATACATATAACATAAACATATATTTGAAAAATTGTAAGTGTATTTTGTTGCAGTTGTAACTTAAGTAATTGTTGTATTTGTAGTTTTTTTTTCCATTGACTTTCCGCAACAATTAGTCGGTATAGCAACTGGCTACGGGGCTGGACGGTCCGGGGATCGAATTCCGGTGGGGGCGAGATTTTCCGCACCTGTCCAGACCGGCCCTGGTGCCCACCCAGCCACTTGTACAATGGGTACCGGGTCTTTCCCGGGGGTAAAGAGCGGCCGGGGCCTGACGCTGACCCCTCACGCCCTTCTAGTGCTGTGGTCAAGAAAGAGTTGAGCTATACCTCTACACCCCCTATGGGCCGTACGGCATGTACAGAGCCTCAGTGCCTGTACAAGGGTGCACTTTAACTTTACTTTCCGCAATAGTAAAGCGTCGAATAAAGGTGGACATGTTGGAGCGGTGTAGAATGCCAGCGGTTTAAGAACACTTTAAACATATCTGTGCCGTGCATTTAGCTACTTGGTCTTAAAAAAAAACTTCGAAGATGTGTATGTACGCCCAAAGAAGTGTATTACGCCAGTAATCTAACCTAACTTGCCATCTAAATGTACGATGAGGCATGGAAAGTGTTAAGGACTGTGTTACTTTGGCCTAACACTCAGATTATGTGTGAGCCGTCGGTATTTTCCTCATTTCTAGGTAACTATACTTTCATAAGTCTGAAAGTTTCTGACTGTTATCCATAAAAATACCTTTGACCGACATTTTGCTAATTGGCTACTGTAACAGTTCTATTTTGAACTCATCTTACACATGAGCGATGTAATTACTCTCGTAGAAGTCACTTGTTTTAACAGATTTGTAAAGTACTCAGTAATAGTTCTACTTCTTATCTCTCTTGTATTATGCATTTTGGTGTTGGATAGTGTTTTGCCCTTTGATATCAGTGGGTGTGAGCCCGCAATCCCGCACTCTTCAGTAGGGAGTAGACCCTAGTCATTGTTCTTAAAATCTTGGCTTTACTTGTTTCTATATGCATTCTGTATGTAATCTTGCTGTCACGCTGCACCCATTCAGTGTAAGATGACCCCCACTGGTGTATGTCCGTGACAGAAATATATCCTGGGTCTCGTTTCCATTATCTTCATGTTCCAGAGCTCACACTGCGACTCCGCTGACTTGACACCGTAATGAAGCTTTCATAATACGTAAACCTGTACGATTACTCTGGCATAAGCAGGAGTGTCATCAGAAAAGAGGCATATATTCGTATAAACACTTTGTGCATATAGGGTGCCATTTATGTGCAGATAGTACAAGGTTCTGTCTGGACAGGACGGAAACTTGTTGTACCTGTACCGCTGCGTGTATGGCTCTGAACGTCGACAATTTGCCTTCAACCGAAACAGGGAATTTTATGGTTGTTAATTTAACCTTCTATAAGTCTCCCGTTAAGGCATGCCTGTCTCGCCTGGGAATTTGCGGCATTTACCTATGTTTTGAAATTGAAGCGCACGCATTACAAGGTTTATGACAAGTTTGGTAATTTCCAAGGCGCATATCGTCCTTGAGTTTTGCATATGGCATTCACAATTTAGTACGTTTATGATTTTATCAGAAATCAGGCAATGTGTAGACTCATACCAAGTGTTGAGAATGGAAATTTTTGCAACACTGGACAAAGTGGAAAATGTAAGATGCTCAAACTTGGCGTCGTCCATGCATATTACCTATCAAGTGACTAAACTGCCTGTAAGTGCGTTATAAGCTATGTAAACTATATAATCTACGGCATAATCGGCTTTACAAATCCTGGACTGATGGGGGCTATCTCAACATATAGATATTTAAATACGTATACCTGACAAATACCAAGGCAGTGGACACAAGACAAAACCATCCTGTTGTCATAGAGGACGCACCAAAGCGACTAAAACTGCAGTGGTCAGTCTCGCGGGATAAGATGTGACTGAAAGTGGGTCTGGGGAAGGGGGGGGGGGGGGTTGCTGGGCGCCATGGCGGCGGGGCGGGGGGAAAAGGGGGTGGCGGAAGGGGGGGGGGGGGAGGGGGGGGGGGGGGTTGCTCGGCGCCAAGGCGGCTGGACTGACCGACTCTCAGTTGCAAATTGAATTGGGCTTGGGATTCGACTTGGAATGTTGGTTAGCCTCGTTCCGGCGAAGGGCTGACTTGAATAGTATTCCTGAATGTATTCTCATACGTGACGGAGAAAATGGATCCAAATTCCGAAACACTACTTTTAAAATGCAAATAATTAGTAATGTCCAAAATATCAGAAATTCCGATGGCTTACGTTTGGTTTTTCAACACGATTCTGTATGTTTCAGGACTTCCTTGGCATCCTGTCAAAGGTGTCTCGAGGCAGCGTTCAGGAAAAGCTGCAGTGGATATTCGGACTGTACGACTTAAATGGAGACGGTCTCATAACTAAAAATGAGATGCTGGACGTTGTAACATCAATCTACGAGATGTTGGGTCGATCCACGGAGCCTGTTGTTGACGAACACTCGGCTAAGGAGCACGTTGAGAAGATCTTCCACGTAAGTTATGAGAAGAACGATCTGACAAGACAGATGTAATGAAGTAACATATACTCGCAAGTTTGTCTTGAGACTCTACATGTCTTTCCAAATGTTTCTGTATCCTCCTTTGTCGTTTCCCTCCAGCTCTTTAACGGTCTTCCTCTTCTGTGTTGTCCTTGGGGGTTGCAACTCAAAACTGGAGAAGTCGTTCCTCAGTTATGTCCATTGCACTTCCAGTTCCGCAGTTTCGTTTGAACTGCTACGGGTGTCTCTTGTGCACGCATCGACAGTTCTTCATTTGATATAACGTTACGTCAACAGATCTTAAACTTTTTCCTAAGGCACCTATTTACACACGTTTGCAGGTTCCTTGTGATTCTGTGTATAACCTTCTGTGTTTCACGCCCATATAGAAGAACAGACTTGATGTCCTCAAAATTCTCAGTTTTGTTGCGCTGGATAATTACCTCTGTAGCCTTTCATACTCGACAAAGTTGAATAAAAGCTGTGTTTGCCTTATGATTCCGTATTTTAACGTTCTCCTGTGCCCCACCAATGCTGGTCACATCTTGGCAACGGATTTAGACGTAATTATGTCCGATTGTTGGTTTTCGATTGGTAAATATTTCTTTGGCCTTATCATGTATTTCACAGAAGACACAGTCCGTCTCAACTGTCATACTTCAATTTTTTTCTCGGTTTTGGTTTTCAGCTCGTACCGTAAGGAATCACAGTGTCTCAGTTGTCTTTTTAGACCGTAACCCGTTTCTTCGGCTTCAGCGCGTATCTCACAGAGAAAAATGCTTCCTGCATGAAGACCGGTTTCATAAATGTACATAGTCTTTCAGTGTAAGTCTGTTATTTTTGTCTACTTTAACCATGAATGGAATGCGTGGACATATTTTAGTACAAATTTCAACTACAAAATGTAACGCAATTCAATCCTACGTGAGACGCGCTGTTCCGTATGGGATACACACAAACGGATGGACAGACATGACTAAGCTAACAGTCGCTTTCGCAAATGCTTCGTGAACGCGCGTGAAAAGAAGATAGCTAACTAGAATTCTAACCACATTCAAAACCTCTGCTGCAGTACTTGCTCATAGCTTAACAGCCTGGCTACCGTAAACAATGTTAAAAGCATTCGAGCTTATTTCGTCCTGATTACTTTCGCAGACATATTTTATCAGAATAATATTTAAAAATGAGTTATTACCTTACACACAACGGCCTCTTCATTACAAAGGCCAAAGGGCTAAGGGTTTTTTTTTTTTTAGAGAAAGGGTCGCTATTTACTGTGATAATCATACTAACTGCATGGAGCAGAGTCCTTCGTGAGACCTCTATTAGCTCAGCTGGTCAAGAAATTCTCCAAGCTTAATGCGACCCGAAGGTTCATTACCGAGTTCACACAGCCCGACATTTACCCCTATCGTATCCACTTCTCCCCATCATATTCCTTTCATGTTCAGTTTAACGTTGTCGTGTCTACTCCGTGGTCTTCCGGGTTGCCGTTTTGATTTTCTTCCCCCCCCCCCCAAAAAAAAAAACCTTATATGCATATCTCTTCTCCTCCTGCACGTGCCACATGTCACGTGCATTTGATCTTTCATGATTGATCCTCCGAATAATATTTGGTGAGAAATGGCAATCGCGAAGCTCCTCGTTGTGCAATATTCTCGTCTCCCTTTAGGCCTACTTCATCCCTCTTTGACCCAAGTTTCTTCTTCAGTACATTGTTCTCGAACACATAAGGCCTATGTTCTTCCCTCAGTGTGAGAGCCCAAAATTTCCAACCATATAAAACAAAACAAAATCGTATAAACACGTAAATGAACTGTATGTGCAAAGTGGAGAGCTTTCGGTGGTTAAGCAGGTGGTCTGTGCAGTGTAGTTACCGCGGTGCTTTAAGGTTTTAAACGGGATCTGTGTAGGATGGTTAGCTATAAAGGCACGGTTACTCTGTACAGTGAAACTTAATTAATTAAAACTCCATCAAAGTGAGCAATAAAATCTTCCAGAACAGTCACTTTGCCACTTGACATCTCTTTCTAAACTCAGTCGTAACTTCATGAGTTAATAAAGTACAAATGGCTGCGTCTCGTGTTTTAAACTGCGATACTACAGGATATTGAATATGTAATGGCAGTGCTCGATTTATTATCCCGCAATTTTGAATGCAAAAAGTGGCTACAACATGTACAGAGGATGGGCACAAACAGACTACCAAAACAAGCACTACAGTATCAACCAAAAAGACGAAGGAACATAGGACGACCGAGGAAGAGATGGAGGGACCAATTTCATCTTAAGGATCAAGGAACAGGAAACACGCCTAACCCTTCAGGAACATGATGATGATGATGATGATGATGAATTTTGAATGCAATGAACATAAGAACTTCCCCGTACTGCTGTGAAAATAAAAGGAATGTGTCGGCCAAACACGCTTTCAGATTATTAGAGTTTTTATTCTTTGTCCACGTCACAACTTTCGGCTTATATGTTTGTTACCATTTTCAGGGCGTGTGTTGTGAAACGTAAAATTGGACTGATGTGTTGGTCTTGCAGTGAGGTTAATGCTGGGGTTGGGATTTCCCTGCTATTCGGTGGGATAAGGATTGGAGAAAAGAACATAATTTGACTGTTATTTTGGAACACATATACCTATGTCCTACGCGCAAGAATTATCTTAATGAATTTCATAGTTTAAAACTTTTACTCTAGGGGTGGTGAATATTGAGTCCGCAGTTGTCTGGAATGTGACGCCGTGTAGTCTGCTAGATACTAACAAACATTCTGGGGTAACTGGCACCCTCACTCTTCAGACATTTCGACCCTGAACGTGTAGGAAGCAGTTTCCTCAGTAAGATTGCTATACATCTGTAAGACTACACTGGCTTCCATTCCAGAAGATGGCTGTCTTCGTACACCAGCTCTTTTTTTACATAAATGTTCTGTTATTTCACTTACAAACTTAATATTTCAACTGTTCCGTATAACTTCTCTTGTTGTTTCTGCACAAAATTCGATTGGGAAAAATACTGTCTCTTTTTCACATGAAGTCCGGAAATTCAGGTGCAAACTGGATTCACTGAATCTTCAGACAAGGAAAGACTTGGGGTTAATTTGTCTGATTTCTTGGCAGTCTCAATTCTCCGTCTGTGATGAACTTTTAACACTAAATGTGGAAAGCATACCTGGTGGTGTAGTGACGAATTTTGACTGTCGTCTCTCAGAGTAAAGTGTGTAAGTTTACCATACATTACCTTGCAGTATTAAACAAGAAACTTATTGAGAGTAGGTGGTAATGTCGGGAAACGACCAACGCCTTTGCATCGAAGACTTAACTACAAATATTTATGTGAGATGTCGGTTAGGGACAGCATATCAAAAATAATTTTAAGCCTTGTGTTACAAGTGTGGTGTATCACAATATATTCTATACCATAGTGCAAAAAGCAAGAAGTCGAAAAACGTTTACTTCCTCTTAGAACTGAGTAGGAACTTTTGTTACGTTTGAAGGTTGGTGTCTTTTTGTGATACCGTGTAGTCTGGCAGAAGTACAGCGACGATATAGACATAATGATGAAGTAGGTTTATCCGAAACGTCGGCACAGGTTTGCCTGACGACACGGCGTCACAACCCAGAAAATAACAGTATTTTTGGTCGATGCAATTATAATTTCAGGGCCCACGTTTGTGTAGTTTAAGTTCAGTAAACGTCAGACATTTGACCTGAACGCACAAAATACAAATTAGTCATCAGCCCACATTATGAGTTGTAAAGGAACCTGACATAAATGTTGACGGCTGTTTAAAAAAACACGTAAACATTTTATTATACATAAAAGAAGGGAACAGGCGTGAACAGATCTTACTTACTTACTTACTTACTTACTTACTTACTTACTTACTTACTTACTCCATGGTGCAGAGTCCTTCTTGAGAAGCTAACTGGTCTGCAGCTAGTCAAGAAACTCCCCGCATTTCACGGAA
>Ga0123357_10008853_pt1 | contig 12635 bp, 10 predicted proteins | sample TergutEmb28metaG_FD_89873 | JGI IMG/M metagenome (GOLD analysis project Ga0123357, IMG submission 89873) | Embiratermes neotenicus P4 segment gut microbial communities from Petit-Saut dam, French Guiana - Emb289 P4 | ecosystem: Host-associated > Arthropoda: Insects > Digestive system > Gut ... | reverse complement strand
CGCTACGCTACGGACCGCCCGTTCCTGCAAAATCAACAAAGCCCCTGCTGTTTTCACCTGAGGTGGGGTTTGGGGGAGTTGCGTTGCAGGACTTTGTCGGAGAAGGAAAGACCGCGCGGTCCGCAGGAGCGCCGGTATTGGGACGTAGCGTGAGCGGAGCAAGGGCGCTATGATGCGGCGGAGCCGCAGCGCCCGCAGTGGAGCGGTCCTGCAACGTAACTCCCCCAGACCCCACCGTCCCCGAAACACCCCCCGCGACGGAAACACCTTCCACCCGACGATTACGCCAGCGACCAGCGCGCCCCTGTCGGGCTGTCCTCGACGACGACACCCAATTCCGTGAGGCGATCACGGATGGCGTCAGCGGCGGCCCAATCCTTGTTGGCTCTAGCCTGAGCCCGCTCGTCAAGCACGAAACGGACCAACCCGTCGAGGGCTTCGTCTGCCCTGACGCCCGCTCCGGCGCCCAACTGACCGGCCCATTCCGGGTCGCCGGGGTCCAGGCCCAGGACGTGCAACATGGCCCGAACGGCCCGGGTCGCATCGTCGGCACCGTCGACGTCACCGCCGTCCAGCGCTTTGTGCCCGGCTTTGATCGCATCGAAAAGGACGGCGACAGCGGCTGGGGTACCCAGATCGTCGTCCATCGCCGAAACAAAAGCCGTCGGCAGATCGCCGGCCGAGAACTCCACCGGCCCAGGTGAGGCCCCGGGCCCGACGACCCCGACGCGGGCCAGGTAGGCGTCGATGCGTCCCAGTTGGGCGGCCGCCTCGGTTAGCGCTTCGTCCGACAGGTCGATAGTCGAGCGGTAGTGCGGTGCCGTCAAATAGAGACGGACGGCACGCGCCGGAAATTGAGCCGTCACCTCTGCGACGCCAGCACCGTTACCCAGCGACTTACTCATCTTCTCGCCGGCCATGGTGACGAAGGCATTGTGCATCCAGTATTTGGCGAAGGGGTAGCCCGCGGCGCGTGCCTGCGCCAATTCGTTCTCGTGGTGCGGGAATCGCAAGTCGATGCCACCGCCGTGGATATCGAACGCCTCACCAAGGTATTTGACAGCCATCGCTGAGCACTCCAGGTGCCAGCCGGGACGTCCACGCCCCCAAGGGGACGGCCAGGACGCGGTGTCCGGCTCGTCCGGCTTGTGGCCCTTCCACAACGCAAAATCGCGCGGGTCTCGCTTGCCACGCGTATCGCCGTCCTCGGATTGCATCATGTCGTCGGCCTTTTGACGCGTCAGTTCACCGTAGTCGGACCACGATTTGACGTCGAAGTAGACGTCCCCAGACCCGTCGTCGGCGGCGTACGCGTGGCCCGCGTCGATGAGCCGGGTCACAAGCTCGATCATCTCGGGAATATGCCCCGTGGCGCGCGGTTCATAGTTCGGCGGCAGGCACCCGAGCGCCTGGTAGGCGCGGTGCAACGCCAGCTCGTTGGTGTAGGCCAGCTCGTACCAGGCCATGCCAAGCGATGCCGACTTGTTCAAGATCTTGTCGTCGATATCGGTGACGTTTGCGACCACGCGAACCGCATATCCGGACGCCGCCAGCCAGCGGCGCAGCACGTCAAAGACGACCTCTTTGCGGATGTGCCCAAGGTGTGGGGCCGACTGCACGGTGAGCCCGCAATGGTAGATCGACGCTTCGCCCGGCCGTATCGGTTCGAAGGGCACGACCGCCCCGGTTGCTTCGTCGTAGATCTGAAAACTCACGGGTCCAAGTCTACCGTGGGCCGCGAGATATCAGTTTGCGTCCATCTAGGGGGCTTCAGGTGGACGCGAACTGATATCTCGCGTTTCGTTTCGGTGTCATGGGACGGTAATCTGCGTTTCATGCAGCAACTACCGGACGCGTTCACCATCGCGGACGCCGTCGCGTCAGGCATCAGCCGAAACCAGTTGCGTGGCGCTCGGTTCTCGCTTGTGTGTCGCGGCGTTTACACCATGGGCAACCCGGACGATTTGATGATTCGCGTCAAAGCCGCGTTGCTCATCGCCGGCCCAGAGGCAATGGTTGGCGGGGTCACTTTGCTGCGCATGTGCGGCGTTTGGCTGCCGAAATCACTGACGGATGACGAGCGCATCCACGTGGTTGTCCCGCCCGGACGACTGGGCCCCCGGATGCCGATCGTCAAGGTCATTCGCTCGGTGGTGACGCTCGAACCAATCTTCCTTGGGGACGTCCTGGGCGTACACCCGGCGCAGGCGTGGCTTCAGATCGCAACAGACGTCTCGCAGACTGAACTGATTATCGCGGCAGACGCATTGATGAGGCGCAAGGGCACCTTGGCGACCCGAGACGAGATCGAGTCGCTGCTTGCCCGTCGACCCGGGGGACGGGGCGTCCGCCTGGCAACGCGCGCGCTGGCGATGGCCCGGCCTGGTGTTGAATCACCGATGGAAACGCGGCTGCGTCTGGCCATCGTCGCGGCCGGGCTTGAGTGCCCACAGGTCGACTACCCATTCCAGCCGTTGCCCCGCAGCAAGGAGTACCGCCTGGACATGGCCTACCCGAAGCATCGGCTGGCTATCGAATACGACGGCGGGGTCCATGCCGACGCGGTTAGGATGCGGGACGATCGCACGCGTCGACGGCTGCTGGAGGACGCCGACTGGCGCATCATCACCGCAACCGCGGCCGACCTGCCCAATTTCGAGTCCGTGATCGCGTCTATCAGGGCGGCGATGGCCCGTCACCTAAGGTGACGCCTTCGCCGAGATATCACTTCGCGTCCACTTTGAGCCCTCCAAGTGGACGCGAACTGAAATCTCGCGAAACTTGCCCGGTCGCCTTGTGACGGACCGTGGCTCTAGACTGTTGCCATGGCCGAAATCCGCAAACACAATCCGACCACGTCCGACATCGGAGAGCAGGTGCGAAGCCTAATGGGCGAGACCCCGCTCGCCCCTATGGGCGAAAACATCAGGCCGCTGCGGCCTGGTTGGGCTCCCGACGACGACCCAGATGACGAGCGCTTCGACCCGTTCGCCAGCGACGACGAAGGCGAAATCAGCAATGTGATCCCGTTCCGCGTCGGCGGCGGGCCACTGATCGGCCTGTTACCAGACGGGCTGGACGAATGGGACGATGCCGACGACGATGACAACCCGGATTCGGCCGCCTAACCGAGCGTTATCTGAATATCGCCGGCGTCGGGTCGCGCCCCAGCCACCAACTGCCACGGCGCGTGGAACACTCGCCCCGGCGCGGCCGCTTGGCCGAGCCGAACAGTTCCGATCACCCGTTCATCCTGGCGCGCGACCAGCGTTGGACGGGGGACGTAACGGTCGGCCCAGAACAGAAGGCGTCCCGCCGGTGGCTTCCGCCCGCCCGCCCGAAACGCGGATGGTGTAACCCACTTGATCGGCGCCTCCGCCACAATCTTGACGGCTGAGCCCGGCGCTGAAGCGTGGCTCAAGTAGTCAAACACGGAGTCAGCCACATGGACGCCGTCCATCGCGGCAACGCCCGCCGTGTCCACCGGATGAATCACATTGCCCGCCGCAAACACCCCTTCGCGAGCAGTGGTCAAGCCGGCGTCAACCCTCGGCCCGAGGGTAGCGGGGTCAATCTCGATGCCCGCGCGACGAACCAACTCGTGGTCCGGTATCCAATCACCGGTGAAAACCACCGTGTCGCAAGGTATGACGGCGCGCCGACCGGTGCTCAGTTGCTCGACCTCGACACCGCTGACGCGGTGCCGCCCGATGACACGCACGACCCGCGTGGACCGATGCAAAGGCGTCCCGAACACAAGCGAACCCGGGTAGGTGAACATCGCATATGTCTCCGGACGGGGGCTTTCCGTCACCATCGCCACCGTATTGACACCGCCCATTCGCAGCGTCAGCACCGCGGACCACGAAACCAGTTCGCTGCCGACAACCACAGCCTGGCTGCCAACCTTTTGGTGCTCGAGATGGATCGCCTGCTGCAGCTCGCCGGTGGTGAAAACGCCCGCCGGACGATCACCCGGCACCCACCGGGCGGCACGCGGCCGCTCACGCGCACCCGTCGCGATGACGATCGCGTCCGCGGTGACAGTATCGCGTCCCTTCGGCGAGGTGACGTTGAAGCTGTGATCGTCAGCCCAGTCCGTCACCATCGACGACGTCTTGATCGTGGCGCCGGCACGATCGGCCAGCTTGACCAGCGAGCGGGCGTAGGCCGGGCCCGTCATGACGCGACGCATGTCCCTCATGCCGTACCCCGGATGGTTGCAGTGCCGGGGCACGCCACCAGCCTGCGCCTCCCTGTCAAAGACGACCACCGGGCCGTCAACCCGTGGCGCCAAGACGGCTGCCGCCTGTAGGCCAGCAGGGCCGGCACCGATAATTGCCACTGGCACATGGGTATTCATCAGATCTCCTCACGTACGGATGACTGAAGGATTGCGGTTAGATGGGCCCCGCAGTAGAAACCCTGGCAGCGACCGTTGTGGGCTCGCGTGCGTCGACGAACCCCGCCCAGGTCGCGAGCCGGGATCTCCGAGTGCAGTGCGTCGCGGATTTCTCCCTCGCTCACCCGCTCGCAGAAGCAAACCAGCCGTCCGTAGGCCGGGTCTGACGCGATGAGATCGGCGTCCTCGAAAGGACGCTGCGCCTGCTCGCCGATTTGGGGCATCTTCGGCGGCTCAGGCAGTTCGGCATCGGACTTCCGATGCATCTCCAGACCGGCCTGCTTTAGAAGGTCCGCCACATACTCTGCAACGGCCATCGACGACGTCAACCCCGTCGAGCGTATGCACCCTGCCACCGCATACCGTGTTGCCGCGTCCGCCTCAATCACGTAGTCGGATTGGTCGTGGGCAGCACGCAGGCCGGCGTAGGCGGCCGTGACCTCCTCGTCCAACAGCGTCGGCATCAGATGCCGCGCCTTGTCGACCATGAAATCGAACCCTTCGGCCGTGGTGGCGGTGTCCTCGCGGTCGGTCATGTCCTCGGCAGTCGGGCCGAGCATGACGTTTCCGAAGACGGTCGGCGAGATAAGCACGCCCTTGCCCATCTTGGACGGCACGGGCAACAGTATGACCGGCACTTTGGGACGGGCAAGCTTGTCAAAGACGAGCAACTCGCCGCGCCTGGGGTGAAGATGGAAGCGGTCGAACCCGAACATGGCCTCGATGGTGTCGCCACCCAGGCCGGCGGCATTGACGACCCAACGGGTCTCCACGTCACCTTTGGTGGTATGCACCAGCGTTGTCGACTGACCGACGTCCACCCCGGTCACTGCCGCGTCTCGCATCAGCTCGGCGCCACGGCTGACTGCTTCGGTGGCGAAGGCCAGCGGTGTGCTCCACGGGCAGATGATCGACTCGTCCGGCACGATCAGGGCACCCAAGGCCCCAGGCCCCAGGTCGGGCACCTTTTCGTAGGTCGCGGCGGCGCTGATCAAATACGCCTTGTCATACCCGTTCTGTTCGGCCTTGGCCTTGAGCCCGGGAAGGGCCTGGAGTTGCTCGTCGTCCCAGGCCACCAGCATGGCCGAGACCTTGTCGATCGGGATGCCGGTTTGGTTTGCGTACTCGCACAGCAACTGGTGCCCACTGTGCACCAGACGCGATTCCAGCGTCCCAGGGGACGCGTCGAAGCCGGTATGACAAATGGCAGTATTGGCCTTCGATGTGCCGTCCCCCACGTCACCCTTGGCCTCGATCAACGTCACTTCCAGGTTGTAGCCAGACAACTCGCGGGCAATTGCCGCGCCAACGACGCCGGCCCCGATAACCACAACATCACGTGTCATTTGACACCATCTCCTAGCGATACGTCGACAGCTCTCCGCCATGTCGAACGGAATTCCTCGGCCCGGTCGGTAGACCAGGCTGGTTCATAACAGTCCGACGCTTCCCATTGGACGATCGCGTCGGGAAGTGTCAGCCCCGGCTCAAGCGCCTTGCGCATCAGCGCTGCCGCGCCGAGCGGCGTTGCGTGGGCCGACGGATAGACGTCAATGGGCAGCTGCGTCAGATCTGCCACAGCCTGCATGAATCGACGGCTTCGAGTGAGCCCTCCGTCAACCCTCAGCCTGGTCAGCGGCTGCCCCATGTCCTTGGCCACCAGGTCCGACAACTCGGCAACCTGAGCCGCGAGGCCCTGGACCATGGCGCTGACGAGGTCCTCGCGACTGGTCGACAACGTCATGCCCTGCCATACGGCACCGGCGTCGGGACGCCACCATGGCGCGGCCAAACCGGCCAAAGCTGGGACGCACACCACGCCTCCAGTATCGTCCTTCCACAACTGATCAAGGTCAGCCGGCCCGGCGATCAAACCTATGTCCTGCAGCCATCGCACTGCGGAAGCCGCCGTCAGCACCTGGCCATCGGAACAGTAGGTGGTCTGCCCATCCACCGACCAGGCCACGCACGACACCAGTCCGTTCGATGACCGGGCCGGCTGACGGCCCAGATTGGTTAGGAAGAATGCCCCCGTACCGAAAGTGCATTTGGCTTCGCCTGCCTCAAGGCAGTGCTCGGCCAAAAGTGCACCCTGTTGATCGACAATCAACCCGCCGAGCGGCAGGTCCGGGCCGAAGGTGTTGGTGGTACCGATCACTTGGTCGTTCGGCACGATGACGGGCAGACGCTCGTCCCCCAACCCGAACAGCTCCAGCAATTCCGTGTCATATTCGGCGGTGTCGAGGCAGGTGATCAATGACCGGCCGGCGGTAGCCGCGTCGGTCACGAACTCTCTGCTCAACTGGTGGATGATCCACGAATCGCTCGTGGTGACAACACCATCGCGTGTCTGGTTTTCCCGCAGCCACGCCATTTTGGGTGCGCTGAAGTAGGGGTCGAGCACTAGACCGGTGCGCTGCGCCACCATGTCGGCTTGGTCAGCCAGGCGGTTGCAGACCGTTGCTGCCCGCCCGTCCTGCCACACCAACATGGTGGTGAGCGGCTCGCCGGTTGCCGGATCCCAGGCCAGCACGGTCTCGCCCTGGTTGGTCAGCGCAACACCGTCCACCGGTATGCCTGCCTTGTCCAGAGCCTCCCGGCCGGCCTGACGCACCGAGTCCATCAGCTCGCGGGGGTCTTGTTCGACCAAGCCCCCCGCCTTGTATTGCGGTCTCAACCCAACTTCGGCGAGACCGCGGACCGCGCCCTGACCATCGACCACGACGGCCTTAGTGCTTGAGGTTCCCTGGTCGATGGCCAGAACGCTTGTGGTCATAGGTCATCCACCTCCATGCTGGGCATCCGGCCGAGGTACTCGCGCCTGCGCAGCCACACAATGAAGTAGATGATGCCGCCCAACACCAGAGCCCCAGCAGCGTAAAGCTGCGCGGTTCGGAATTCAGCCGGGATCATGAAGATGCACAGCTCGACGATCAGCCAAATGCAGGCCCCGATGACCACCGGCCATTCCCAGATGCCCAGGTTGAAATCGTCCGGCTTGCGCTTGTAGCCGCGTCGAGTCGCGAGATACAGCGCCACGGTCGCAGCGTAGGCAATGGCCGGGACGAGGGTTCCAGCCGCCAACACGTTTTGCAGCGCGTTATCGTTTGCACCGAAAGTCGCCACCACGCCGATTGACACGGCAGCCACCAGCACGGCCGCCCACACCGGGCCACCGGTTGGACGGGGCACCTTGGCGAACGTCTCGGCAAACGGAATCCGGCCATCGCGAGCCATGGCGTGAACAAGGCGGCCGTTGGACGTCATGATGACCAGGCCGCAGGCGAAGATGGCAATGCAGACAACCACGAGCATGATGTGCGTCACGACCGGGCCGACCGTCTGCGTAATGATGTCGGCAACAGCGAAGTTCGACGCGGTTATCGCCTCAACGTTCTTGCCAATACCAACCGACAGTGCCATCAGGAAGAACATGCCGACGACACCAGAGATGATCAGCGCACGAACCATGGCCCGCGGCACCACCTGCTTCGGGTTGTGGGTCTCCTCCGTCAGGTTGGCAGCGGACTCCCAGCCGACGAGGGTGTAGGCACCTAGCAAGGCAGACAACATGAACGGCCCCAGCCAAGCGGAATAGCCGCCTGTCGGAATGATGCCGGTGGAAGTCAGATTCGACCAATCCCCCTTGTGTGCGAAGATCACAGCTCCGAAGATGAGCAGGATCAACCCGATCGTGCCAACCAACTCAGCCCACACGGCCATGTTGTTGATTCGGGTCAAGATCGGGGTTGACCAAATGATCAAAGCCAGTTGCACCAGCATCAACACGGACGTGCAGATGGCGCCCGACAGCGGTGTGTAAGTCCAGCCGAACAGCGGGAACAGCGCCACCTGTGACAGTGCATAGTCGACGGACACGGTGGTCAAGGTCAAGAAGGCGAAACCAATCCAGCCGTACCACCATCCCAGCTTTGGTGTCACCAAACGGCTTGCCCATTGATAGCTGAAACCGGACAACGGCACTCGGCTTGCCAACATTCCATAGACCAACGCCACCAAGATGGTGCCGATCGTCACAATCGGCCAGGTCCAAATGCCGGCCGGGCCGCCATAGCCCAACACCACTCCGAACGTTGAGAACAAGCCAGTTGTGATAGATATTTGGGAAAACGAAATGGCGAAAGAACCGAACTTGCCAATTGTCCGGTCGAACTGCCGGGTGTAGCCGGCCTTGTTGATTTGCGTGTCGCGGTCGCCTTCGGCCGCACCCGTAGCAGGCGGTTTAGGATTACTCATATAAGTTTGACTTTCAGTTTGATGGAAACTTGATCGTTGGTCGGATGACTTCGTTGATTCCGTCCGATCGCAATGGTGGAGCCGCGAACGATGCTGTTCGGCCCCAGGCTAGAAAATGATGTGCGCGCCTCCCCTCGTCAGGGCTTCTTGTAGCTCGGTCGGCGGCGACACTTCAGCGATCACGCCGTCGATTTGGTCGAGTGCACACACCGCGTATGGTGCGGTGACGCCAAACTTGCTGGAGTCGGCCAGGACGTAAGCGCAGCGCGCGCTCGCGATCATCTGCCGCTTTGTGGGTACTTCGTCCAGGTGGAAGTCCGTCAGGCCGGACTGGAAATCGAGGCCGCCTGACCCGATGAAAGCCACATCGGCGTGGACGTCCTTGAAGAAGTCAACCGCCTGGGCGCCCCAACACCCCAGGTCACCACCTCGCACCCGTCCGCCGCACACCAGGACGTCGATCGCGGGGCATCTGGCCAGGACGTCAGCCACCTGCAAGGACGTGGTGGCCACTGTGCCGGAAAACGACATGGCCATTGCTCTGGCCACTTGAACCGCTGTTGTGCCGAGATCCAGGAAGACGGTCTGGCCTGTGCTGAGCAGCCCGGCCGCCAGATTGGCTATGGTCATCTTTTCGTCGACATGCATCAAGCGCCGATCGTTGAATAGTGCCTCGTCGACCACTGACGGTGTCGCCACGGCGCCTCCCCGGATGCGATGGAGGGCTTGGCGTTGGTCCAACACTCTGATGTCGCGACGGATCGTCTCGATGGACGCACCCAGCTCCGTGGCAAGGTCGTCTGTGCTGGCGAAGCGGGACGCCGCCAGCAGCTCCAAAAGGCGAGATTGGCGCTCAGTTGCCAACATGACCGTTTGTGCCCGAAATTCTGCAAACTTGGCCGAACATGGCTGTAATCGTATCGACCTGACAGATGATTATCAAGACGAAGCCAAAAACTGGGACGACGATCCGATGGCTATCGTCAAAAAGCAGCAGGCATCAGGCCTTGCTACGCGCCAACAGCGTCGCGCGATCAAGCGTGGACACCGACGGCACCGACTCCAGGGCGATGTCCCACGGATCTTCCGGCATGGGCTCTTCGTCGTCATGTTGCTGGTCGGTGGGCGCGAGGGCCGAGGGCAACACCTCGTCGGGCAGTCGCTTCAGCACATCGTTGATGTAGCCGGGCAGGGCCTCGTCCAAGGGCACGTCGCGGCGTTCGCGCTGCGACTGGAACCACCGGTAGTCCAGCAGTTCGTGGTAAAGCTGGGCGCTTTCACGCTTGTCCTGCAACTCGGGCGGAATGGCAGCAAGGACGGGCTCGAACACGCGCGTCAGCCAGCGGTGAGCGGCGATCGACTCGTCCGTGTGTTGCAGACCAGCCCGGGCGCGGTAGCGATCCAAGTCGCTGAGCAGACGGCGGGCCTGGTTCTCCTCGGTATCAAGACCCGTCAAGCGCATGAGACGACGCGAATGGTGCCCCGGCTCGACAACCACGGGCCGGATTCTGATGCGGTCACCGGGTGAGGCATCGACGTCAAGCTCGGCGACGTCGAACCCCAGCGCGTTTAGCCGACGGACGCGGTTCTCGATGCGTCCCAGATCTGTGCCGGAGAACTCCTCGGTGACGGTCAGTTCGGCCCACAGTTCGTTGTAGCGCGCCTCAATCAGCTTGACCAGGTTGCCGGGGTCGAGGGACGAGTCGAGCCCGCCGCCGGCCTTCAGGTCGAGGAAATCGCCGTAGATGTTCGTCATGCCGTTGGCGATGTCGTGGCGGCGCTGCCCCTTGCTGAGATGCGGGTGCAGTTCGCCGGTTTCGGCGTCCACCAGGTACGCCGAGAAGGTTTCGGCGTCCCTGCGGAAGAGGACGTTTGACAAGGTGATATCGCCCCACATGAAGCCTACGAGGTGAAGACGCACCACCAGAACGACCAGGGCGTCCAGCAGGCGCAGGACGGTGTCGTGGCGGATGCCGCGGGTGAACAGCGACCGGTATGGCAGGGCGAACTGCAGGTGCTGAGTCAGCAACACGTCGTCCAGCGGAAAGCCGTCGTCGTCAACCCGATCGGTGACGATGCCGACAGGCTCGACAGCCGGCTGGCCCAGACGGTTGAGGTCGGTCAGCATCTGGAACTCGTGGCGGGCGATGTCGCCGTTGATTTCCTTGGCAGCGTAAATGGCCTCCCCCACTCCAATGAACCGCACCACGTGACGCGACAAGCCGCGCGGCAACGCCACCAGGAGGTCGTCGGGCCAGGCCTCCAGTGGGGTGGCCCAAGGCAGCGGTATCAGCGCGGCGTCGGGACGAAGTGAGACAAAGCGCGGCATGGTTCAAGTCTGCCTTGTGGCTGGCCCAGAGCCAACTCTTTTTGCTTCCACAAAGCTTGTCCCTAGAAATGGTCACAGGCGGGACAATGCCCCCCCGGCATCGTCCCGCCTGTGAGTCAGAGTCCCCTGATCGGCCTCTGAACGTTCTTGTGCCTCCTAGCTTATACGCTCGGTGGTCGTTGTGTTAAATACGTGCACCTGATCGGGTGGCACATGCAAGCGAACCTGCACGCCGTGCCCAGGCACCTGACGCCCGGAAACGCGGGCGATCAGGACGACGAAACCGGTGAGCGGGACCGCCGATGACCTTGAGGTCAGACTTTCCGGTTCGCTTCACTTCACCAGAAGGCCTGACCTCGCGAACGGTCTCAAGCGTTCAATGTGTCAATATCAGGAGCAAGACGAAACGTAGACCGCAGCGTCGCCCGCCGGTGTCCCAAGCATGTCCTTGGTGATGATCGTCGTGCTGGTTTGAATCGTGGGTGTGGTCGTCTGCCCAGTGGCCGCCTTGACGGCTTGCTCAAGCACTTGTTGACCCTCAACAAAGGGCTGCTGCGCGATGAGAGCCTGAACACTGCCTTCCTGAAGTGCCTTCACCTCATCAGGGCTGGCATCATAGCCGACAATCTTCACCTGATCGGCCTTGTTCGCCTGCTTTAGGCCAGTCGCTGCACCTTCGGCGCTGTACACGTTCGTTGCAAATATGGCCTTTAGGTCAGGGTACTTCTGCAGCATCGCGGTGACAACACTGGCCGCTTTCGACGCGTCATCCTGATCATACTGAACGCCTACGTAATCGTAGTTCGGATCGGCCTTAACGGCGTCCTCAAAGCCCTGCTGCCGCTGGTCAACCGTTGGAACACCTGGCATCGTCGAAAGAACCATCACCTTGCCACCATCTGGCACCAGCTGCTTCACCGCCTGGAAGGCTTTCGCGCCGCCACCAACGTTATCGGAAGACACCTGGGTGAAGGCAAACGACGGGTCGTCAACAGTTTCATCGACAAGTCCAATCTTTAGCCCGCCGGCCGCAGCCTGTTGAAGTGGCGCCTGAAGCGCAGTCGAATCGACAGGGACGAAGATGAGCGCATCTGGCTTCTTCGCCACAACGGCAGCCAGGATTGGCTCCTGGACGGACGCATCCCATTTCGTCGGGCCTTGCACGTCTAACGTGACGTTGCCGGCTTTGGCAGCCGCGTCGCGAATACCGCACTCCATTGTGGTGTAGAAGGGATCGCCAAGTACGCCCTTGACGAAAGTGATGTTGAGTTGGGCAGCAGTGGCTGTTGCGCTATCACCGGCGTCTCCGCCGGAGGCGCTTGGGGTTGATGAGCTGCCTGCGCCGCCAGAGCACGCCGTCAAAGCGAATGCGAGCACGACACCCAGTATCGCCATCAATGTTTTCTTGTGCATTTCCTATCTCCTCTCGGGGAACTAGTCGGTTTTTTCTTTCGCGCGCCAAGGCGACCCGCGGAAGCATGTCTGGCCTGATCCAAATAGACAGCCACGATGAGGAACGCACCAACCACAACTTGCTGCCAGAATGGCGGCACGCTGATGATGACGAAACCGTTACTCAGTGTTACGGGGATCAACAAGCCGATGACGGTGCCGAACACGGTGCCGACGCCGCCGAACAGGGAGGTG
>Ga0123357_10008852_pt1 | contig 12635 bp, 9 predicted proteins | sample TergutEmb28metaG_FD_89873 | JGI IMG/M metagenome (GOLD analysis project Ga0123357, IMG submission 89873) | Embiratermes neotenicus P4 segment gut microbial communities from Petit-Saut dam, French Guiana - Emb289 P4 | ecosystem: Host-associated > Arthropoda: Insects > Digestive system > Gut ... | reverse complement strand
TCTGTTTACCGATAGAGCCGAAACAATCGGCGGGATGATAACCATTCCCTGCCTTCCAAGCCTCTGGCCCTATACGACTTTATTGAAAAACAACACAATTGCCGATTACCTGAATGTAGAAAACCGTTGGGATAAATACAGCCACATTTTCTTTATCGACGCCGATTTTGCTATTGGCGATTCATACGATTTTTTCTCTCCCGATTTTTTGATGGTAAGATCAGACAGGGACGCAAAAAACGGCTGCGGATTTTTTTATGGAGGAAAAACCAACTATTTCCGGAAATTATGCAGTCTGTTTTACGATGAAATCCGTTTTATTTACGAAAATAAATTGTCGCTTCCCCGCGAGCTGGATGAGTTTTATTTGGGATTGTTTCTTGAGCAGTACAAAGATAAGGTTCAAGTCGTAGCTATGGACAGGCAGTCGAACGCCTTGATTTTTTACGACAATGAGGATTTGGACGAAAAGATACGACAAACCGGGCGGCGGTTGTTGATGCAACCCTACAAAGCCGAAGGACGAGCCAATAAAACTTTCGTTACGGATGTTTCCGGCAACCGGCAGGAATGTACGGTCAACCTGGAAGAACAATACATTTTCAATAATTACGCTTACGATTTCGGCAGATTGCTTCCCTTAGACGGAACGCATCACCGGATTCTGTGGAGCAAACAGCCGGAACGGCGGGAAGTTTTAGACCTTGAAACCTTCAAAATCAGCAGGCAACCCGCAGATTCAGACACAGCACAGACTTCGCCGGCGATAAGCATTGTGATGCCTGCGTATAACGCTCCGCCCGAATATCTGAAAGCATCGGTCGAAAGCGTTTTGAAACAAACATTTGCCGATTTTGAACTGCTGATTGTCGACGACGGATCGACTGAAACGCAAGGCATTGAATGGCTTGAAACGCTTCGCGATTCCCGCATTCGTTTGATACGCAATCACCACGATTTTGTGGATTCGTTGAACAGAGGCATTGCCGAGTCCAAAGGCAAATACATTGCGCGAATGGATGCCGACGACAGGATGATGCCGAATCGTTTGCAGGCGCAATATGATTTCATGGAGGAGCATTCCGAAATTGACGTTTGCGGGTCGTGGATGGAAGCGTTCGGCAACAGAACAGACACTGTAAGAGTGCAGGAAAAACACAAGGAATTGTTGCTTCCCTGTTGTTATACAATACAATGAGTCATCCGACTGTAATATTGCGGAAATCATCTGTTTGTAAGAAAGAAACAGTTTTGTACAAAAAAGGATATGATTGTGCGGAAGATTATAAATTGTGGACGGACTTGGCAACGAAAGGTTTTCAATTTGCAAATATACAAGAAGTTCTGTTGAAATACCGTTGCTCGAAAAAACAAGTAACCAATGTCCGATATGAGGAGATGCAAGAATCGGAATTGCAAATCAAAGTGGAATATTTGGAACAAGTGATGCAACATATTGTGAAACAGGAAGAAAATTATTTCGATTTATTTGAATCTATTATTAAGTTGTCAAATCAATCATACATATCTGTTAGGCAACTTTCAAACATCGTTTATCTAATATATACTTCTTTTAATTAGTTTACGTTATGGAAAAAAACGTAAAAGAAAAACTGTTGACGGTAATAATTCCCTTTTTAAATGAAGGAAATGAAGTTGAAAATACATTGCAAAGTGTCAGAGATACCGCAGGTGATAGTATTGACATACTAATTATTAACGACTGTTCCACAGATAATTTTGACTATAAAACAATTGCTTTACAATACAATGCAGTTTATCATGAAAATGAAAAAAGAATAGGAGTTGCAGCTTCGCGCGATTTGGGAGTAGAATTATCACAGACTCCTTATTTTTTACTTTTGGATGCACACATGAGATTTTATCAAGAAGGATGGGTTAATAGAATTGTGGATGAATTAAAAACGGATGAAAAATTGCTTTTATGTTGTCAAACAAAAGCTTTGGATCAGGTCGATGAAAAAGTGATTGAAGATACGCAACGTCAAATTTCTTTCGGAGCATACGTAGGATTGGAAGAAGTTCATAATTCCTTAGACGCGGTGTGGATATGGGACAAAAAAGAGTTTGATTGTTTGGTGGATAATTATATTCCTTGCGTTTTAGGCGCAGCTTATGCTTCAGGCAAAAAATACTGGCAGTTTTTAAAAGGACTGAACGGATTGATTTCTTATGGAAGCGACGAAGTGTATATAAGCTTTAAAGTTTGGCTAACCGGAGGGCATTGTAAATTTTTGGAAGATATAGAAGTAGGACATATTTACCGTAAAATATTTCCTTATGAGGTAAAAACTATACACACCACTTACAATAAAATGTTGATTTCGGAAACTTTATTGCCGGATAAATACAAAAAACGAATATTTAGGAAACTAAAGTCCGGATGGAAAGAGGTTTACGGAAACGCTTATCAGCTATATTATGAAAATATATCTTTTATCAATTTATTAAAAGAATATTACAAACAGATAGTCAATAATGATTTTGAAACTATACTCCAGTTAAACCGTAAAATAGATCAGATCATTTTAACGCAAGGCGACAGAGAACAAATGCTTAAACGGATAGCTTACCATATCATTTTACAAACATCTTCTATTTCGGACATTGGTTTATTATATGGTAAAATGGGTTGTATTCTGTTTTTGTTCCACTACGCTCGTTATATTCATAATCATTTATTTGAAGAAATTGCCGGATATTTATTGGAAGATGTTCAGAGCGAGTTATCTTCATCGCTTTCAATAGACATGGAAAGCGGTTACTGCGGCATTGCTTGGGGTATTAATTACTTGTTGCAACAAGGTTTTGTTAAGGGTGATTCATCTGAAATACTGGAAGATGTTGATAAAAAAATTATGGAACGCGATCCGAAAAGAATGACCGATTATACGTTTGAAAAAGGTTTAGCAGGAATTTTATTTTATGTTTCAGAGAGAATCAGGGTGAATGGAAAAGGACACCCTTTTGATTCCGAATATATTTTACGCTTGTCTAATAAAACAGAAGAGATACTGTCATCGCCCGATGCCGTTCAAAATAAAGATTTTGATTTTCTGTTGGAATATTCCGGTTGCTTACTGAATAAAGAAAATGCAAGAAATCCTTTTGGTTTGTACGATTTGATTTGTATGGATATTCCGGACATAAATCTCATTGAAAAATATCCTTTAGGATTACAAAACGGATGCGCCGGTATTGGCTTAAAACTTATATTAGATTCTCAAGAATTAGAATGAAATCAAAAATTACATATTGTGATAAAGAATTGATTATTGAGGACCCCCATAAAATAATTTGCATGGGTTATGACCAGATTGCTTTAATTTCTACAAATAAGCCTTATTTACAAATTACTACTATTGATAGAAAGACCATAATTTTTGACGGATTGATAGCTGAATTAAAGAAAAATTTGCCTGATTTCTTCTTTTGCTGCAATCGTTCTATCCTTGTTAACTTGTTATATGTTACGACTTTTGAAAAGATTTGTAACAAATATCAAATACATATTACTGTTTTAGACAAAACTATAAATATAGCATCTGAGTATAATGATTTATTTAAGCGGAAATTGATAGAAATAAAAAACTGTACTTCCTTATCGCCATTGTGTCTTTTTTGTAAAAAAGCATATTCAAATTAAATAAAATGTTTTGATTAGATATGAATACGGATACGACTTTCATTCATTTATCGTTTATCGTTCCGGTATATAATGTTGAAAAATACTTGAAAGAATGTATCGACTCCTTGCTGAAAATTCGATCAATCAATATTGAAGTCGTTTTAATTGATGATGGTTCTACCGATTCTTCCGGAAGAATAGCCGATCAATATGCGTCATTTGATAATCGAATAAAAGTGACCCACCAGAAAAATAGAGGACTTGCGGCAGCACGGAATCGAGGAATATATGAATCTCAAGGCGAATATGTAGCGTTTGTGGATAGCGACGATTGGATTTTTGAGCATGCGGTTGAAACAATTTATAAAGAAGCAAAAAATTATTATGCGGATATGGCAATGGGAAATATGCTGTATTGCTATCCCGACGGAAGTAAGAGTAATCCTTTTAGCCCTGTTCCCGTCTCAATGCAGTACACCTTAATGTCAGGAAAAGGATGTTTTGTTAAACTCATGCAACAGGAAATCTACCTTCCTATGGTATGTAATTATTTGTACCGTAAAGAATGGATGAAAAAAAATCATTTACACTTTACAAACATCGTGCATGAAGATGAACTCTGGACGCCTGTTGCATTTTGTGCAGCTCAGAAGGTAATTATCAGCAATATATATTTTTACGGATACAGGCAACAGAGAGAAGATTCCATCACGAACTCACTTAAAACCACACAATGTGTTTCTGATCTCATTTTTATTTCCAATCAACTGATTTTGTTTGGAAGTCGCTTTTCCGATTCATCAGAATTAAACGTAAAAAGCCAATTATATGCGCAGGCATTCAAATTGTATGCCAGAGCGTTTTCTTTATTGCCTGAAATTAGAGACAGCAGTTATGTTTTACCCTCTCATTTTATGCAAAAAACTTATCAAATAGTTCATCTGTTAACACAGGATTGCAAACGCGCCTGTCGGGCTTATTATTCTATTGCCGTAAAGCATCTAAAAGAGTACATGCGCCGACACCGTGAATTGTTAGGGGAAAGATTAAAATACGATGAAAGAAATTTATTGATTTTAATTTACAATACACCTTGGAATAACAGTTTACGGATATCAAATCCGAGACTTAATCGGAAATACAATATTACTGTTGATCATAAATACATAAAAAAAGCGGATATCATCGTTTTTTATTTGCCTTCCCTGTATCAGGATTTGGTAGAAAATATGGAAAAAGATGAAAAACAACATTGGATGGCTTGGGATATTGATGGAGAAATCGTTTCATGCCTGAAAAAAATGGAAATTCAGTCAATGTTTGATTTTTCTTTTTCCTGCGGTTCGGGTTCAGCAAAATCGAATACATTTCTCCAAAATAAATTTATTTCACAGCTCATTTTTAACATTTCAATAGTGGTCAGCATACTAAACCGGCAATTTGAGCATATTGACAAAATAATAATTTGGAATAAAGAAATATGTTTTGTAAAATTGCAATTGTTATTGCATGTTGTAATAACAAAACTTAAAATAATAAATACGATGGAATTAACAAAATTGAAATTGCATGATCTCAGCAAGGCTGAGATGGCTAAGAGGGAATTAAATTTATTGAAAGGTGGCGTATGTGCTTGTGTTACTTCTTGTTTATGCTCGTATGCAGGAACAAAATCCGATCCAACTGATAGTAAATACGGAGGGTCTTCTACTTCTTCTAATGAAAATGCAAATGCTATTAATGCAGCAAATGGAAATACCAAGTAAATCAAGAAAGAGGATGCTTTGATCTAATTACGGAGCATCCTTTTTCATTTTTTATATACATATACCAGTTGAATAAGACAAGTATAATAAATATTCTAATGAAAAATTTTTTTTTAATTTTCTTATTACTTATTATTGGCTGCAATAAATCAAAAAACAACGTCTGTACAAATCATACTTCTGTTGAAGCTGAGCAATTGGTTAAAAATGAAATTCTTGTTGTGGATGTAAAAAAAGATTATTCGCAAACAAATCCTATATATATTCAAGACATTGCAAAGGTGGAATATATTCCATTGGAAACAAAAAAAGACTATATATGTAAAGGATACATAGCTTTTATTGATGACTCACTGATTATTTGTATCAACTGGCAAGGAAATGATATTCTGCTCTTTAATCAAGAAGGCAAAGCGCTGAAACGGATTAACCGGAAAGGACAAAGCGGAGAGGAATATACTAGCCTTGGCGGTTTGGCAGTTGATATTAAAAATAGTGAATTGTATATCAACGATATGTGGAGGAAAAAAATTTTTGTTTACGACATAAATGGTAATTATTTAAGGAGTTTTTCGCATTTAGGAGGTGAACAATATAGCAACATATATAATTTGAATGAACGAGCTTTATTGTGTTATGGTGGAAATCCGAATAAATTTTATGAAGAAAAATATCCATTTAAAATTATATCAAAAAAGAACGGGGAGCTACTCAAGGATGTTGAAATTCCTTTTACAAAAAGAATAGACTTAACATACCGAGAAAAAATGGAGAATGGAAGGGTGATGTTTTTTGTTGGATATACTGCAGAGCCTGCAATAGAAATAGCAAAAAATGACATGATATTAAAAGAAGTATCTTCCGATACGATTTACAGGCTTTCTTCCGAAGATTTTTCCATAACTCCATATATGATTCAAACTCCATCTATACAAAGTATGGATGAAAATGAACAATATTTGGTATTCGTGATGAACACGTTTGATTATCAATTTATGTACACCCAAAAAAGAGAATTTAATAAAAAAGCGATGATGTCTGGGATTGGATTTCCGACTACCTGCTTGATATATGACAAAAAGAAAAAAGGAATTTTTAAGCTAAACATTTATAATAAAGACGTGAAGGATGAGTCAATTGAATTTTCTAATCAAGGAAAAAATAATCAAGTAATCTATAGATACCAAGCTTACGAACTGAAAAAATTTCTTAAAAAAGGTGAATTATCGGGCAAGCTGAAAGAAATCGCTGAAAAGATGGATGAAGAAGATAATCCTGTATTGATGGTAATAACATTTAAATAGTATATGAATGGAAAAGGATTCGTTTTATAAAATAGACGGGAAAACAGTATTGTATCAATTAATACATCTAAAACAAATAGTATTTGAAGTAACAGACGCTTGTAATTTAAGATGCAAATATTGCGCATATTCCGACCTTTATGAAGGGTATGATGAACGTAAAAATGAATATTTACCATTCGAAAAGGCACGGATGATTATAGAATATTTGGCTGATATATGGAAAAATAACACATCTACATCTTTAATAGAACCGGTCGCTGTTAGTTTCTATGGAGGAGAGCCTCTGATGAATATGAAGTTCATCAAAGAAGTGATTGATTATGTAAACCATTTGGAAGGTATGAACAAAAAATTCTTCTTTTCCATGACTACCAATGCCATGTTATTAGACAGGTATATGGATTATTTGGCAGAAAAGGAATTCAGGTTATTGATCAGCTTGGATGGAGACGAACAAGGTAACAGTTATAGAGTGGATTCTTCAGTTAAAAATTCGTTTGGCAGGGTAATTAAAAATGTCAAATTATTACAGGTAACTTATCCGGAATATTTTGACAAGTTAGTCCAATTTAATTCTGTTTTACATAATCGAAACAGTGTATACGGAACCTATCATTTTATTAAAGATGTGTTTTCTAAAAAAACAAGGATTGCGCCATTGAATAATTCCGGTATAAAGAAGGATAAACAGGAAGAATTCTGGGATACTTATCAAAATATGACGGATAGCATTCAAAAATCAGTCAATTGTGAAAGTTTACAAACGGAACTGTTTATTAGTAATCCGGAAACAAGCGTATTATTGAATTATATTAATACAGAAACAGGTAATGTCTATGATAATTATATTGATTTACTGATTGATACAAAAAAACAGGCATATTCACCGACAGGAACATGTCCGCCGTTTTTCAAGAAAATGTTTATTACCGTGAACGGTAAAATATTGCAATGCGAGAAAATCAATCATGAATTTGCGGTAGGATATATTTCTGACAACAAAGTGGAAATTGATCTTGACAAGGTGGCTAAACAGCAAAACGATTTTGTTTTTCGTTATCAAAAACAGTGTTCTGTTTGTGCTCTGAAAAAAAAATGCCCACAATGCGTTTTCCAGATAGACAGCATCAATAATTCCTGTACAAAGTGTCTGAGTTATATAAGTAAACCGGCACAAGCAAAACACGAGCAATCTGTTTTTAATTATCTACGAAAACATCCTGAATTATATGGGCGAATTATGAAGGAAGTTCGGGTATCACATTAAAATAAATACGAATGGGAAAATATTGGTTAACTTTATTTCCGGATGTTTTCCTATGGAAAACAAGGGATGATATTTTAATTTACAATTCAAAAAACAAGAAGTTTTGCCATATTTTAAATCATCCGGTAATAGAAAAATATATAGGTGCGTTACATGACTTGGATAATCTTTTTACAGTTGAAGTGACGGAAAGAGAAATTAATAATCCGGTTGTTAAAACATGGATTGAAAAGATTATAGCCATTGGTGCGGGTCAATTACTCACTCAGTCGGAAAATATCCTTCGACCAGTTTCTTTTTTCCCTTTGTTAAACCTTCAGAATGATATTAATCATATTCGATGGATGCATAAAATAGGCATCAACGGATCAATAATCAATACTTTGCAAGAAATAATAATTCATCTAACCGGATCAACAAGTGGAAATTTATTGTTTGCCAAACAAACCATTTATCCGCTACCATCTTTTGCATCTATTCCAATTAAGGATTTGATAAATTTCTTACAATCTTGTAAAGGCGGTTGGTTACAAAAGATAAATTTAGTCGGCAATGTAATCGGCTATGCGCAACTGGAAGAATTTGGAGCATGGTTGGATGAACATATTCCGGAATGGACTGTGGTCCAGTTGGCATCGGATATTATTACAAATAAAGAGCTTATAGATAAACTTCGGATTGTTAAACAATTGACTGTCATTTGTGACGATCTGTCTTTATTGGACAAAGTAACTTCTACTTTGAAACTATATCCCGATTTAAATCACACTTACATTTTTCCTCTTACTTCGGAAGAAATGCACGAACAAATTATTACCGAAACAGAAAAATACAAAATTACCGATTGTTCCATAGTTCCTCTTTTCAACGGGGAGAATATAGCTTTTTTTGAGAAATACGTTTATACGACTGGCGATGATTTTCAGGAAATACAGCTATCGAAGCGGGAAGTATTTGCTCATCAGGCTTTAAATACTAATTTTTTTGGTAAATTGATCGTTCTACCGGATGGAAAAGTATATGCAAACTTAAATCACGAAGCGCTTGGAACGATAAACGAACCTATTTATGATTTGCTGTATAGAGAAATGGATACCGGCGACTCATGGCGAATGATTCGCGATAGTAAACCTTGTTCGGATTGTGTGTATCAATGGCTGTGTCCATCGCCTTCAAACTACGAATTAATCATTGGGAAAAACAATCTTTGCCATATAAAAAATGGAATGAATGAGTAAAAAGCGCCTATATCTGTTTAACGAAACAAGCATTGCCATGAATTATGGCATAGGAACTTATATTGACCATTTGATTTCATGTCTGCAAAATGAGGATTATATTGTTACGCTCGTTTTTTTAGATGCCCGCGAAAAACAGGTAAAGTTGATAAATGAAGCTGGATGCAAAAAATTAATTATTCCATTAATTAATACATTGAATGATTCGGAATTGAGCCGTTATTACAGAAGCGTTGTTTTTATTTTAAAAGATATGCTATCTTCAAATGAACACAGTATTTTTCATTTGAATTACATGACCAATCGGTATTTGGCATATTGGATAACTGAAATATTGGATACGAAACCTGTACTTACCGTCCATTATACCGATTGGAGTTTTTCTTTATTGGGAAATATCAATTTATTAAAAAGATTATTAAAGAAGAAAGAAGAAAAATATATACATGAATGTATTGAAAACGACAGAATTCTTTTGTCTTATTGCAGCAAAATAATATGTATTGCTCGACATTCTTATAATTCATTATTGGAAATTCATGGCGAAGAATTCAGAAAAAATGTTTCATTGATTCCTAATGCTTTAAAAGACTGTTATACAAAATTAACCATTAATAAAAAAAATGCTCTCAGAGAAAAATATCATATAAAAAGCGCTACAAAAATCATCATTACTGCCGGTCGTTTGGAAGAAGTCAAAGGGATTGGTTATATTCTGAAAGTATTAAAAAAACTAATCAAGCAATATCAGGATATTCACTTATTTATTGCAGGGAACGGAAATTTTCAAAAATATCTTATAGAAACAAAAGGCATTTGGACTAAAGTATCGTTTACGGGTCTGATAAATAAACATCAACTTTTTGAATTATATTCTATTTCCGATTTGGGAATTCTCAGTTCCATTCATGAGGAATTTGGTTTGATAGCAATTGAAATGATGATGTTTGCCTTACCCATAGTTGCGAGCGACACTTCAGGGCTTTCTGAAATTTTTGAAGATAATATTACTGCTTTAAAAGTTCCGATAGTGAAAAAGAAAGGTAAATATACGTTAAATACAACCGTATTATATAATAAAATAGAGTTATTGATAAACAATCCTGCGCTTGCTGCAATCATTGGGAGTAATGCAAGAAAAATATTCCTTGAAAAATACGAAACAAAGGTTTATAAAAAAAGAATGTTGGAGTTTTATAATTCTATTTAGTTGATATGAACACGCAGATGAGTATCGAAGAAGAAACTTATAATGAACATATTGTATAATAGTAAATATGATACCAAAAATAATTCATCAAGTATGGGAAGGACATGAATATCCGCTTCCTGATTTTTTAAGAAAACTGGGTGATACATGGAAGGAACATCACCCCGATTGGCGCTATGAGTTCTGGGATGGCAACAGGATGAAAGCTTTTGTTGAGAATAACTATCCTGAAATGGCGACTATTTATTTTGGTTATAAATACAATATTCTGCGTTGGGATGCGATCCGTTATTTGATTCTGTACAAAATGGGAGGAATGTATGTCGATTTTGATTATGAATGTCTGGAATCTTTTGATAATTATTTAGCGGAAGAAAAGAAATGCTATTTTTCCATGGAAGCGAAAGAGCATCGTCCTGAATTTGGAACGGGTACCTATTTTAATAATGCATTGATGGTTACCCCTCCCGGTCATTCGTTTTTTGAATATATCATCAGACATTTGGAAACTACCCCGGTCAAATATACCGAAAGTAAGTTTCTTGATGTCATGTATTTAACCGGTCCATTGATGCTGACCGATTTATATGATAAATTTGAAGATAAAAGCAGTATCGATTTTTTCCCGTCGGAACAGGTATCGCCATGGTCGAAAGAAGATGTGCAGAAATTTATAAATAAAAGCGCCGATGAAGGAAATTTGGAGAAAAAATTGGAGAAAGCCATTGCTATTCATTATTTTTTTGGGACATGGTTGTGATTTGTGATTGTTATCGTTAATGAATATGAAGAAGTCTTTTCCTCATTATATCCAGCTCGATTCCATGGACTGCGGTCCCACCTGCCTCCGCATGATTGCCCGACATTATGGACGCAGCTACACCCTGCAGAACTTGCGGGAGAAGAGTTTCATCACCCGCGAAGGCGTGAGCATGCTCGGCATCAGCGATGCAGCGGAAAGCATCGGGATGCACACGCAAGGAGTGAGGATTACGCTGGAGCAACTGATGGAAGATGTTCCTTTGCCCTGCATTTTGCATTGGAATCAGAATCATTTTGTGGTGTTGTATAAGGTGAAAGGTTCACGGTACAAGGTGCACGGTGAAGGGCGGAGGAGGATAAATGGATTACCGCACTTCGCTCGCAATGACGGTAACTCTCAACTCTCAACTCTCAACTCTCAACTCTTCATCGCCGACCCAGCCGGACAAAAATACGTAATGAATCAGGAGGAATTTTGCCAATGCTGGTACAGCTCCAAAAGTCAGGGAAAAGATACAGGAACGGCATTGTTGCTGCAACCTTCGCCCGATTTCTACGATTACGAAGACGATAAGGAGAAACAGGAAAAGAATTTAGGTTATTTCTTCCGCTACCTGCTTCCCTATAAATCGCAGTACGCTCAGATTATTGTCGGGATGATACTCGGCAGCATTCTTTCGCTGATTCTTCCTTTCCTCACGCAAGCAGTCGTCGATCAGGGGATTGGCAACAATAACCTGAATTTTATTACTTTGATGCTGATTGCGCAATTGGTATTGTCCATCACGCAAATGGGCATGGGATTCATTCAGAGTTGGATTGCCTTGCATACCAACACACGGATAAGCATTTCGCTGATTTCCGATTTTCTGACCAAACTGATGAAACTGCCCATCCGCTTCTTCGACGCAAAAAATATCGGCGATATAATGCAGCGCATCGGCGACAATGGACGTATTCAGGGCTTTTTGTCCGGAACAACCATATCTACCCTGTTCTCTTTCGCCAACTTCTTTGTCTTCGCTTTCATCATGGCGTATTACAATTTAACGATTCTGCTGGTTTTTCTTGCAGGAAATATTTTGTATGTCGGATGGATTCTCTCATTCATGCGTTACCGTCGCAAATTGGATTTTAAGCGTTTTACACAGTCGTCCGCCAACCAGAGCAATATGGTGCAACTCGTGACCGGCATGCAGGAAATCAAACTCAACAACTGCGAAAAGCAACAACGCTGGAAATGGGAACGCATCCAGGTGAAACTGTTCAAAATAAGCATCGAAGGAACAGCTTTGGGACAATACCAGCAAATTGGGTCTATCTTTTTCAGCCAAACTACAGGATTGTTTATTTCGTTTCTTTCGGCAAAAGCAGTAGTGGAAGGAAACATCACGCTGGGTATGATGATGTCGATTAGCTATATCATCGGGCAGCTT
>Ga0123357_10008851_pt1 | contig 12635 bp, 10 predicted proteins | sample TergutEmb28metaG_FD_89873 | JGI IMG/M metagenome (GOLD analysis project Ga0123357, IMG submission 89873) | Embiratermes neotenicus P4 segment gut microbial communities from Petit-Saut dam, French Guiana - Emb289 P4 | ecosystem: Host-associated > Arthropoda: Insects > Digestive system > Gut ... | reverse complement strand
ATAACAGTCTCACTCTGCACTGTACACTGTACACACACCAATAACAGTCTCACTCTGCACTGTACACTGTACACACACCAATAACAGTCTCACTCTGCACTGCGCACTGTACACACACCAATAACAGTCTCACTCTGCACTGTGCACTGTACACACATCAATAACAGTCTCACTCTGCACTGTACACTGTACAGACACCAATTAGGACTGGATAAATATGCAGCCACACGACCGAACCGATTCATAGCGACGTTTTTACTATTTTAATAATTATAATAAAAATGACAACAATAAGCTCCCCGATGATGGTTGTTAAATGGAAACATGTAGGAGCATTTTAATGCAAATTTTAATGTAAATTTTAACAATTTTCTAGAGCAATCTATTTGTGCATACATTTGGATAAATAAAAGACGTTCTTGTTATGGTTCATTTTGCGAGAATATCGGTGAATTACACTTTATAGCTTCAGTAGTTGAATGAATGGTGGTTGATGAATCGACAAGATTCTGTACCCTGTTAGATGGGACCTTGTCTGGCAGGTTTTAACGTGACCTGATTTGTCCCGTTGCATTACGTACAGCCTAAGGATGGTTTAATGCGAGACGAAACACACAAATTCAATTAGGGGGGTTAATGAAATAGTGCTGTTTTTGACAGATTGTGTTGGTATCTTTGTATCCATGACGCAGAGGGATGTACCACGTGAAGGTAACTGATGAATTGAAAATATTTTGACTGACCTGTCCTTACAGATTATGCGAGTAATTTGTTTGCAATTGTGATAATTGGTTCCGCGTTTAAAACTCTTGAAGTCTTGCAACACGCTGTGCGAAAACCGTGGTGCTAATGTGGCATAAAATTCATCTGTCTAATTACATAACCTGTGATAAGTAATTACTAAAATAAAAGAGAAAGATGGAGTTTAATTTTTAAATGCGGTTCACCGACTATCCAACTTTGTATTTTTGTTTCGCTGCCGCGTTTGTTTAATACACCTTGAAGTCACCCAGAAGATGGAGGCAGTACGTTCTTCCGAAACGTGGGAACAAAGTTGTTATGCTACACGTTAATGACCCAAAAGACTGGCATTTGGGTTCAAAATTTTTTTGATAAGATTAAAGGCAGGATATTTACAGAGAATTTCTAAGTCCTTGCTTTACTTTGCAGTATCGTGTCGAGTTCTGGCTCAGTGAATTTCGCCGAATTTGTAATAAAGTCGCTTACGTTTCGTCCATCAATGCCGCGAGTGTATAGACCCTGTGTTAACAGAATGGTCCATGCTAAACGGAGCTCTTGATAAATTATTTACTGTATTTTTTGCCTTTAAAAATGAGACAACTCTAAAGGGAAAGAACCTCTCCCTATCTCTGTGTCTTTAAATTCGATCAGTCACGTGATCAAGAAATTTTCCTACTATGAATACGTGCGCTACTGTTATAAGAAGAATCCTGATGTATATAACTATCCCTTGTCAGAGGAATCCAATCCTTCGGCCTCTCGTCTCGGAGGCTCACGGTTCTATCCGAGGCCAGTCTATGAGATTTATGGTGGACACAGTAGCAGTGGAATGAGCTTATCTCTGAATACTTCCGTTTTCCCCAGTTAGTATCATTCCACCAGGGAGAGCTCCGTAACTGGAGACTCTGAGAGAAATGAATGAATGAATGAACAACTGGCTCTGGAAATGGAGCCTCTCTCTCCATAGGGGCCCCGTTGTGGAACATTGAGGGGGGGCTACTTCATCGGGGACGTTGAGAGAAAGGTGAGGTTTTGTTTTTTCAGGAGACCTTATTTTTGTGTTTGTTTTCGGGGCTCCGAGTGCAGTGTAAAAGAAGGCTCTGGAAACGGGCCACTCCATAGGGGCCCCGCTGGGGGACCTGGAGGGGAGGTTCTTTTACCGTGGACTTCGAGAGACAGTAAAAGAGGTTTCTGGAAACGGGGCGTCTGTCTCTCTATGGGGGGTTCTGCGAGAGGAACCTGGATGGAAGGCTCCTTTACTTGGGATCCTGAAGGATGTATAAAGAACGGCTCTGGAAACGGGCGTCTTTCTACACGGGGGCCTCGTTGGGGGACCAGGGAGGGGACCCTGCTTTACCGGGGATTTTCAGAGAAAGGTGGGATTTTGATTTATCAAGAGGCCTTGTTAATTGGGAAATCCGAGAAATATTTAAAAATAGCTCTGGAAAAGGGCAACTCTCTCCACAGGTGTCCCGTTGGGTGACGTGAAGGAGGGTTCGTTTACCGCGGACTTTGAGGGACAGTAAAAGCGTGTTCGATAAACGGAGAGTCTTTGTCTGTGGGATCTCTGTGAGGGGATCTGGGAGGGAGGACTCTTTTACTGGGAGCTCTGAAAGTCAGGTCTTATATGCACCCAGAGGGAGGCTGGAAAACTGATTTCGGGTCTTAATCTGTAAAAACCAGATTATTGTCCTTTAACAGGACACAATCCAGGCTTGTTATCGGCCTCTTTATTGGACATAACACCCTGAGAAAACCCTTCTACATAATGGGGTTAACCAATAGCCTCTTATGTAGGAGGTGTGGAGCAGAGGAAGAAACCTCAGCCCACGTTTTTTCTGAGTGCGAAGCGTCGGCTTCACTCAGACATACATAACTGCGTTCCTTTTCTTGGATCCAGAGGAGGTTAGGACTGTCTAAGTCTGTGGCCTATCTGGAAATTCAGTACAGGAACAGGGGCTTATGACTTAGCGTCAGAGGTGTTTCGGAGCCGAAAGGGCTCGAACCTAATAACCAACCTAATCTAATCTAATCATTCCACCAAGTACCACGCTCATTTACTCATCACAGACGCGATATAATGTCAGCGATTAGCAGCGTCCAGTTCATCAAGTTATGTTCTGACATTCTCTTTTTATAAAGTTAGTGTGTTGAAGGCAACGTGTTTTTACCTTCCAGTGTGTGCTACATGCCCACCCTTGTCACCCTTGTTGATTTGATAACCCTATTACTATGTGGTGCAAATCACAGTTATTAATTGTACATTTTGTAGCGTGGTGTCAAATAGTAATATTACTGTCCGTTTCGGTAAAGTGTACTTGACTCAAAACATACACGTGATTAAGAAGTATTAGTATCATTATACGATTTTCTTCAGCTCAACTCTTGAAACCAGACTTTCGAGTCAGCACGTATAAAGAATTTTTAAGCGCTTTGGACAAATTGCGAAAATCAACTACTAGCTTCGTCATTTCTGTCTTTCCCTACGTTGGTATGGAACAACTCGACCCCCCGACTGGACGGATTTTCATGAAATTTTATACTTGAGTATTTCTCGAAAAGTGTCAAAAAATTCAAATTTCATAAAAAAAATCTGACAAGAATAACGGGTACTTTACATGAAGACATTTGTACATTTGTAACAATATCTCGCTGAATTATTTTCAAAATAAGAAATTTTTGAGACAAAAGTTGTATAAAAGGCTACAGACACACACTCAGAATGCTTTATACTTATTGCTTTTCCACAGCAACAATGGTTTCGCGAAACCGCCTCATTGTTGCTTCATAGTACAGGGTTATTCAAAATGATTGTCGGGGTACAATTGTCCAGCGGCAATTCCGCACCAAATTCGGGAAACAACCACCCTCTGACAATTCCATTCGAAGGTGGTATGCACAGTTTCAAGAGACAGGGTGCGTGTGTATCCCGGAACTGAAAGTACGAATCAGAACCGCCATTGAAACCATCACCGCTGACATGCGGAACGAACTCTATTATCGTGTTGATGTTTGTAGAATCACAAAGGCTGCATATACAGAGCACCTGTAAGGTATGTAACAAAACCTTGGAGTCTTTTTCTGTTAAATAAAAAAAATACGTATTATCCTATCTCAAGTGTATTGTGTATGACAAGTTGTTAAAACTCCGACAGTCATTTTGAGTAACCCTTTACTTTGCCAGGCTTGTCTTTTCTGGAAATGAGAGGCTCATGAAGGACGTTGCTGGTCAGTTTATAAATCGAAATAAATTTCTGTCCACTTGGATAATTCAAAATACCACTCCCTTTCTTTCTTACTTCCTTCCTGCTACGGGTGAAAATTCTTAATTCTGATCCTGTGTTATCCTCCCTCTGCCCACTTTCTCCTTTATTTAACACAGTCTTTCGGAACTGTTCTAGATTTATCTTCAGACAATTCTACGCCATATTTCATTATGCAGATTGCCTCTATTTACATTTAATGCGTCTTTTTGACGCCACCTCTTAACAGCGTCGCGAGAAAGTTTCTTTTTCCTTGCGGTTCCTTTATCTTGTATTTGGTGAGCCGCAATGCAGGTTTGCATAAATTTCAGTCGTGTGTTGTAGTTCTTGTAGTGGCTAAAGTTTCTGACGGCAATATAAGGAACTTTGTCAGAATAACTGTGTTTTGAAAGGGGACTGCGGTGGCACAGTGGTTAAGGTGCTGTGCTACAAATCGGAAGGTCGCTGCTTCGATCCCAGCTGGTGTCACTGGATTTTTCAGCAGCATGCTACCACACCACCGCGTAACATATAACGACGTAGTTTTTACCGAATATTAACATAAATTTAACTTTAGCTATGCTGTAATGAAGGCTCCCTGATGATGGTCGTAGGCCGAAACATGTAGGAGCAAGTCAAAAGTGATTTGTAATGTAAAATTTTAAAACTTTGTCAAGTTTAATAAAGAGTGCATTTGTTTTGTGTACGAACTTTATCAAAATGAACGGCACAAGGATAAAAATTTTCAACATACATTCTGAGGTGCTGTCAACTTTACTAAATAAAGTAGAATAAAAAATAAATCCTTTGCTTTATTTTAATTATGTTTTACGTTCCTGTGTTATCTTGCTAATGTGTCATTTTCAAGCAAGTTAATTGGCGGTAGGAGAATATGCTGAATTCAATTTCCATCTTTCGCGCTCTCTTCACGTACGTCATTTCCAAATTGCAAGTAAAGCCACGATGTCCGTGAGCACTTTCCTTTTTGAGTACGAATATTTAATTAGCATTTGTTCGTACTGCAGTCAACGACCTACCAGTTCTCGTAACTAAATAGCGCGTAATTACGAGGGGAATATTTTAAAGCAAATATATAGCATATATACATGAATTCTTTTGAAGGCCTGAATCCAGTTTTTCCATTACGTAGATACGTAGTAGGCCTAATGTTGGTTCTGCCTCGAAATGGCTCTCTGTGTATGTAGCCCTACAACATATTACCCCACCAGTGGCTTAGAAGGGAACCCGCAGTCTCCGCGGCGTGGAGGCTCCCCGAAACATAGATAATATGTTTTCTTTCGGACTGGATTCCTTTCTTCTGATAGAAGGCAGTGTTCTAAAAGATTTCGGAGTAAATTTCGATAATAATTATAAGGGGCCCTGATTATCGAGTCGGGGGGAGGGGGCTTCTGAGTATCTAAACCACTGCCGAAGACGTTTGTGAAGATGAACCAAAGGGCGTAACATATGTATAAGATTACGTATAAGCCTATACGTTAGAGGGCTATTTCGGTATAAAAACAATGTTTTCGGAACACAAATCATAAAACTTGCATTCCTGTCTCGTAGGTTTCTAGTCCATTAGATTTATTTCTCCCTTTACTGCTGCTGTCTCATGACACTGGTGTCGATAAATCACCTTTTGTCCTACATACCCTTCCCGCGTTAAGTTTGCCAGTTATAACCTCAAACATTCACACTGTCGCCACCTCAGTAATTGTTGACATACCAAAAGTAATTCAGATACAATATTTAGAAATGTTCATGATGAATCAACTTACGACGTGCCTGGCTGTTATGGTGTATGAGTTATCCCCATAAAGACAAAAGCCAAATAATATTTTTCGAAGGTCAATTACCGTACCCAATTTCAGGAATAAACGTAAAAGTGAGAAAGAGGGACAAGCACACACACACACTTCATGGTGATCTTTTAAGCGTACCTTCTTTTCTGAAGAGCATGCAGTAAGGTAAAAGTTAAAGCAGTCCCATTACAGGCCTGGAGAGGCCCAGAGGGTTCCAGGAAGTTAGGGTTCCCAGCCTTACGCACCGGCCACCTTTACTCCCAGGAAATACTCCTGGTACTCATTTCTGTTAGAGGCTGAGTCGACCCCAGGGCCACAGTGCGATCGGAAGGATTTTATGTCAATGAAAAATCCACCGACACCAGTTGGGATCGAACCAGCGACCTTCCGATTTGTAGCACAGCACCTTAGCCACTCTGCTACCGCGGTCCCCCGAAGAGTATACAGTAGGCTAATTAACTTGATCTGCACCATTAGCCTTTCACAGCAAACGTCCGGGTATTCTCAGGATGGCCTCTGATCAGAGGACACTACTTGAAGCCTTAACAATTACTTATTAATTATATTGTAATAGTTATTTGTAGTAGAGTCCAGTTGAAACGTGATTGCACAGGGTGATGCACGGGAGGGGAAGTGAAGGGGAAACTGGCGAATGGAGTGGGTAGCCAGTACTCTTCACACTACCTCGGAACATGGTGTATCCAGCATTACTACCGCTGATGCGTACACCTCGGCTGCCAGTAGTCGACTGAACTAACGCCCCTGCCGATTTAAATGGACTCGTCCGTTTCGCCGAAAGACTAAATCTGGTTTCTGTGCGTGTGCCATCACATTTCAAACGCAGTCTACCAGGCATTGTTTCTTAATTACATGTTTCATTCGGTCGTTAATTTGGGGTGGCGAAGGGAAAAATAAAATTCTAAAGGAAGTTTATCCTATTTTAATATTGGGTTGTTGCTGTATCCACTAAATTACTTACACTGCAGTGGAATGACGCAGGTTCGAATTTGAGTTTAAATGAATCCTAAATACGTAACATGTCGCGAGAAATGAGAAGAACTCTTTACGAATTCACCCTGTGCAGCATTCTAGACAGAAATTCTAGCTTCAGAGATATAAATTCTTAACTTTAGAATGATGTGTCCTGTCTAGAAAAATCTGAATATTTTGAAGTAACCACAGAGGCTCCGTGTTTTTCCCCCCTGCTCTATGATTTATCTTACTGCGATTTGATAATTACGTAAGAGGATAAACTTAAAATTTTTCGTTACGAAATATGAATTTAGAATGTTGAGTGTATTTGTCTGGCTAAGACTAGAGACAAATTGCGTGCTGTGGTGAACCGTCGGGTTCCATAACGTGCGAAGAATTTCTACCAAGTTTGACGCTGCACCGAGGAATTAGTTATGATCTTTGAAACGCTTTATTATCCAACAGATGCACAAATATATAATTCGTAGATACAATTAGAATTTATGTAAAATATTTAAAAATATTTAAAATTGCTCCAACATGTTTCGCATCACAAGGGATCCATCATCAGGGAGCTTTTTACAGTGCTTGGCTAAAATTACAGTAATGATTCTATCATGTTCGTTGATAAGGACGTAGTCGGTGTTATAGCAGCATATTTGCCCGTGGGGCGTGTGTATACTGCACAGTCTAGAGAGGGACTGTGTGTGTACTGCACAGTCTAGAGAGGGACTGTGTGTGTACTGCACAGTCTAGAAAGGCACTGTGTGTTTACTGCACAGTCGAGACAGGCACTGTGTATGTACTGCACAGTGTAGAGAGGCACTGTGTGTGGACTGCACAGCGTATAGAGGCACTGTGTGTGTACTGCACAGCGTAGAGAGGCATTGTGTGTGTACTGCACAGTGTAGAGAGGCAATTTGTGTGTACTGCACAGTCTATAGAGACACTGTGTGTGTACCGCACAGTGTAGAGAGGCACTGTGTTTGTAATGCACAGTCTAGAGAGGGATTGTGTGTGTACTGCACAGTGTAGAGAGGCACTGTGTGTGTACTGCACAGTGTAGAGAGACACTGTGTGTGTACTGCACAGTCTAGAGAGGCACTGTATGTGTACTGCACAGTCTAGAGAGGGATTGTGTGTGTACTGCACAGTGTAGAGGGGCACTGTGTGTGTACTGCACAGTCTAGAAAGGCACTGTGTGTGTACTGCACAGTCGAGACAGGCACTGTGTATGTACTGCACAGTGGAGAGGCACTGTGTGTGTACTGCACAGTGTAGAGAGGCACTGTGTGTGTACTGCACAGTCGAGACAGGCACTGTGTATGTACTGCACAGTGTAGAGAGGCACTGTGTGTGTACTGCACAGTGTAGAGGAGCACTGTTTGTGTACTGCACAGTCTAGAGAGGCACTGTGTGTGTACCGCACAGTCTAGTGAGGCACTCTCTAGACTGTGCGGTACACACAGCAAATATGCTGCCATAAAACCACCTACGTCCATATCAACGCACATGGTAGAACCATTACTGTAATTTTAGCCAAGAACTCTATATAGCTCCCTGATGATGGATCCCTTGAGGTCTAAAACTTTTTGGAGCAATTTTAAATATTTTAAAATATATTATAATAATTCTAATTGTATCTACGAATTTTATATTTGTGCATCTGTTGGATAGTAAAGTGTTTTATTCGTCATTGATGCGCGGTACAAACATGAAGATAGTTATGATCTGTTACTATAATCTGCAGTTATAGTTATTTCCAAAAAAGGAATAAAAGAAAAGTCTCACCGGTGCGCGTTGAATTCGTGTCTTATACAGTGTATTGATAAATTGATTTGTTGTCGTGTTTTAACAATGCAATATAAGGCGGCGATACGCTATTCAAACTGTCCTGTCGTGACACATTGTGTAACAGTGGAAATAAATGTTCTGAGTTCGTGTAAGCACGATCCATGGTGCTATGACGTGGAATACAACAGGTGAAGCCTCACAACCGCAATAAATGTCATCGCTTTCAGTTGTTTTTCTGCTGGAAACAGCTGCGCTATTCCGTAGCAAAGCACACAACAAATGGTACAAATATTCTGCCGGTCTACCCTGCAAATATGACATATGTGTGTGTTGAGTGTTTGTGTGTATGTGTGTGTGTATCTAAGCCCAAACGGTGGTCACATTTTGATTGATCTGTGGAGTCAATTGTATCTGCAAATTTACGCTTCTCTATTGGAGAATGTTATTTGTCTGTACAGACAACAGTGATTGTTGAGTAGACTAGTGGTATTCAAATTGTGTTCTGCTGGCCCCTGGGGTTCCATTGGCGACTTTCGAGGCTTAAGCGGTCATGTTTCATTATAGTAAAATTGTTAAATACAATTTTGATAATTGTAATCGCATTTTGTTTTTATTTTTCTTGCCATCAGTGTGCTTAATCGGCCATAGTTTGCTTTCGTTGTAAATCACCAGTGATAAAAATTGAGTATTTTAAATTACGTAATTATTTTATTGGCTTGAATAAAAGTTCATGTTTTACAAAATTGTATTTCATTTTTGTAACCAAAAGTACACTTTTGCTTAATAGGGGTTCCGCAGGAATTCAGATTTCGTCACACGTGTTCTACAGATATTATGATTTTGGGTACCACTGGAGTAGACCAAGGGTAATTAAAAAAGCATACGCTGTCTAAAATGTGAAGTATTTCTCATCTTGCGTATTGTTACAAACGAAAGTTGAATTTCGCAGCTCGTCGTATAGTGTGTTGAAATACCGGAGTAATGCCTACGAGTACATTAGGTATTTTTTTTTTTTGTGGAAAATCTGATACATGTTTATTTGATAACTGCAATTGGGTTGACACCTGGTGGCAGTAGTAGAGTCCAGTTGAAATGTGATGGCGCACGGTGACGCACGGGAGGGGAAGTGAAGGGGAAACTAGCGAATGGAGTGTGTAGTCAGTACCCTTCACAGTATCTCGGAACATGGTGTATCCAGCATTACTACCGCTGATGCGCACACCTCGGCTGCCAGTAGTCGACTGAACTGACGCCCCCGCCTATTTAAGTGGACTCGTCTGGAGTCTGGACGGACGGAAAATCTCGTCCCCACCGGGATTCAATTCCGGACCGTCCAGCCCGTAGTTAGTCGCTATACCGACTGAGCTACACGCAGAGCCTCAAATACAGTATACTTTTTAAGAGGTTTTAATTTTTATTTTAATCAGGTATTTTATAATTCTTCGAATTGTATATTACAACGTACGTACGTGGTCTGTCCATAAAGACTCCGAAAAATTTAAATAATTCGTTTTCTGACTTACTTTCGAGCTATTAATTTTTTCCCTCGAAGTACTCTCTTCAACTTTTCATACATCGCTCCCAGCCTTTCTCCCAGTTTTGGAAGCATTCCTGGAATGCCTCTTTTGGAATGCTGCGTAGTTCTGCCGTCGAATTTTGTTTAATCTCCTCGTCAGACTCAAATCGTCACCCTTCCAGTACGGATTTCAGCCTGGTGAAGAGAAAGAAGTCCAAAGGTCTGGCTAGTACGGAGGTTGGGGGACGAATGTCATCTCATGTTTTGTGAAAAAATTACGAATCAGAAGGGAGGAATTAGCCGGAGCTTTGTCGTGATGGAGAAACCATTTTTTCCCCTCCACAAATCAGGAGTTTTTCCTCCTCGCTGCCTCTCTCAGGATTTTTATCACTGTCAGATAATATTCCTTTTTCACCGTCTGGCCACGAGGTAGAAATTCATGATGAATTACGCCCTGACAATCCCCCCTCCCCTCCCCTAAAACACACACACACACAGTCAGCATCACTTTCACATTAGACCGAACTTGCCATGCTTGTGTGTATCTGGATGACGCTTTTGAAACCAATTGCGAACAATGGGCTTTTGTTTCGACATCATACTCTGAATCCCAAGTTTTATAACTTGTGTCGATGTTATTTAAAAGGTTATCATCAGCAACTGCGCGGTCGACAAGCTCTTTACTGACATACCCACGATTTTGTTTCTGATTTCCACTCAGCAGGCGCGGCATAAATATGGCTTCAACACGATGCATGTTAACATTTTCAGTGAGAATCTCATGAAACGTGGTTTCGTAAATTCCATCTTCGTCTGCTACTTCACAAACGTTCAAAAGATTATTGCAATTAATAACTTTCCGAACTTTTTGGATGCTTTCTTCATTCTTTTGACGTCGAGGTTCGTCACAAACGGTCATTGTCTACAACTGATTTTCGATCTTCTTTAAAACGCTTATACCACAAGTTGTTTTGTGTTATGCTCATGACTTCGTCCCCAAACGCTTGTTTTAACATTTCGAAAGTCTCCGTAAAATGTTTTCCCCAATTTCGAACAAAATTTCACATAAATATGTTCCTCGTGAAAATAATCCATTCTTCATCCCTGAGAAACGCGACCAGCAAGCAAAACACGTGTTCACTCCACTAGACACAGCACCATGATTAACCCTTTGACGCCTAACGACTCCTATAGTGGTCGTACCGCACCGCTAAACTCTAAACGTTGCATTTTATATATTCAACAAATATAGGTACTGAGTATTTTAAACATGCTATATACTCTCCGTTTTTTTCTCTTCGAAATGCAGTTGCATTTTATATATTCAACAAATATAGGTACTGAATATTTTAAACATGCTATATACTCTCCGTTTTTTTCTCTTCGAAATGCAGTTTGTTTCATAATTCTAACATATTTGGTTCCTGTTTTATTCACATTTTATATACAGGTGTGCTAAAATTTAAAAAAAATAATTCCGGCGCCAAAAGGGTAAGCAAACTAGAACGAGCCGGTTTGTGCCATTCGTCTAAGGAAAATCACTGCTACGCATCGCAACTAGCTGGACCTCTCTCCAACTTCGCATTGGCGTGATAATTCAAAAGTTTGGAAACTGTACAGACTGACTTCGTATATCTGGTCATGCAGTTTGGTTTTAAATTTTTGTTTGAGCTTTAAACACGCGTCGGAAAAATGAGAGAAATGATCGCAGTATGCAATAACTCTCCCTCCTTTTAGCAAAGGGTGTACTAATATACATTTAGGCCTAATTTGGCTCTCAGAATATGGAGCGAGTCGTTCGTTAGTAACGGAAAGACTGAAGACTGATACTGTAACGGAGGAACTGAGGATAATGACGGAACTCTCTGGGTTCAAAATATCTTGACCAGGGCAACACTTGATTCCGCGACCTCTACAGTTGTGAGTCACATATCAGCCACTCCACAACGACATTAACCTTTTAGCGCCGGAATTATTTTTTTTTTTTAATTTTAGCACAGCCTGTATATAAAATGTGAATAAAACAAGAGCCAAATATGTTACAATTATGAAACAAACTGCATTTTGAAGAGAAACAAACGGAGAGTATATACCGTGTTTAAAATATTCAGTACCTGTATTTGTTGAATAAATATATAAAATGCAAATTTTAGAGGTTAGCGGTGCGGTACGACCACTATAGTGGTCGTTAAGCGTCACAGGGTTAAATTACAGGTACTCATTCTTTGCAAGTTTCGTGCACTACTACTTGTTAGCCTGTCACTTTTCACATTGTTACCCACTTTCCCTCACGTTTAACCTGTCCCTGTCCCTGTCGACTGACTACCGCCTGTACGAGAAGTAGCCTGTGTGACGTCAAACAGAATTTCATTTCTCGCATTGTTACCTACTTTCCCCCACGTTTAACCTGTCCCTGTCCCTGTCGACTGACTACCGCCTGTACGAAGAGTGGCCTGTGTGATGTCAAACAGAATTTCATTTCTCGCATTGTTACCCACTTTCCCCCACGTTTAACCTGTCCCTGTCCCTGTCGACTGACTACCGCCTGTACGAGAAGTAGCCTGT
>Ga0123357_10008849_pt1 | contig 12639 bp, 15 predicted proteins | sample TergutEmb28metaG_FD_89873 | JGI IMG/M metagenome (GOLD analysis project Ga0123357, IMG submission 89873) | Embiratermes neotenicus P4 segment gut microbial communities from Petit-Saut dam, French Guiana - Emb289 P4 | ecosystem: Host-associated > Arthropoda: Insects > Digestive system > Gut ... | reverse complement strand
TTTTTATATACAAATAAAATTTGGAAGAAAACAATTTCTCAGCGGAATTGGCTGTAGTGTTTGTTAAATTTTGAAGTTTTTTTTTTTTTTTTACATTTGATAGAATTTTAGCTTGATGTGATACTCTACCTCTGTCACAAATGCATACTTTGGTGCCAAGGTTAAATTGTTTATTGCAATTCCCTTGTTTTTAGATAAATACTAACAATAGACAACGTTCGTAAAGTTGCCCCTGTGAACACCATTAAGACATACAGAATGAGTAGACCTGTAGCTCCACACATACTTAACCTCGGCACTGGATGGAGGAGATTGGTAAATTCTACATCTCGGCTAAATTCCAAGGAGAGCGCCCCCTGAACCCATCGAATACGAGAATCCAGGGACCCCTGAACCGGTCTGATCTTCTGGGGAAAAGAATTTTGCCTGTACTGGGAAACACACAGCGACTCGCGCAGTCACTGTGTTCCGGCTCCCAATTATTGGTGGGAAATAAAGTATTAAAAGAATGAAAGAGTAAAGCAAATTCTATAGAACTTCTGTTTGTCCTATGGATTGGTATTATTTTTGAAATACGTAGAGTTAAAGTCATAGAACTGTCAAATTCGTTAGCCACTTACAAAATTCGACATAGAACTTTTCTGACTAGGACACGTAAATCATCAGGTGACCCTTTTAATCGTTTAATAGTAAGCAAGGATGGATCTTGTTAACCAAATAAATTTATGAGCACAGAGCTAATAAATATGCTATTAGTACTGTTCAAACCATGCAGTATTTGTCCCAATTGATGGTAGTACTGACCAGTGTTACGTCTCTGGATATTATGTGTACTTCTTATAGTAAGTGTACACTCATTCTTAATCTTGGCACTAGTTGAAGGAGAATGGTCAATTTTACGCCACGGCAGCTTTACCCTCGTTACTTATTCAATGGTGACTGGATGGAAAAGAGAAAATTTATGGTCTTGGAAGTGGAATGGAACCTTGGATCGTCCAGCCCGTTGTATGGTCACTTTACGGACCCTGTACTCTGCAGTCGACTTTGTGCAAGTTGCCTGTCTGAGGCAGTGCTTTCGGAATCGTTTTACTCACCAGGCAACGCAGTTTATTTCTGGTGACTAAATCATTACTGGTCACCTGAGCGTAAGCAAAACATCCATCAGAAAAGTGGTGAAAAGGAAAGCTGCGATCCTACAGCATTCGCTCTGTAGGAGGCCAGTAGACCTAGAACCGTTGGAGGTGGGAATAGCCTTTGTAACCTTGACAAAGAAGGGGCATTCCTTTAGGACTTCCGGTCCTTGCATAAACATGTCATTGCATCAGTTTTAGGTTACCTTGGTTATTCCCTGTGGAAGGTGACATTTAGATCTGCGAGTTACTCGTATCTTGCGGATTTGCGGATTTGCATGCAGTTGCGTGTAAAGGTTATGTATGACACCTAGCGCCTAGCGGAATGTATGTTTAAATTGAAAGGTTGGAAGTTTTCTGTCCATAATGTGACACATTCAGAGTGGTCTCCAATAATTCATGCAGCAATTAAGGTCCTTTTGTCAAACCATTTCTTTCCGGAAATTGGCTCTATTGCCGTTATCGAGAGAGTAATAACCCTAATATGTAGGATCCGTAGTTACAGCTTGTGTATAAGATTCCTAGGTACACTGCGGTTTAGTCTTGGAAAGTACGGGTACTATGTAGGGTCTCTAGGAGAGGCTTCTGTTTAGGGTTTGTAGGTACAGCTAGTTCGTAAAATCTGTAGCCACAGTTTCGTTGTGGGATTCCAAGGTACATGTGTTCTGCAGGATCCCTAGGTATAGCTGCTATAGGGTCCCTAGGTTCAGCTGATATATAGGTCACCTAGGTACAGCTAATCTTCAGGATCCCTAGGAACAACTGTTTTGTAGGGTTGCTAGGTACAGCTGCTATAGGGGGCCGGCAGGTACAACTAATGTGTTGGGCCCGTAGGTACAACTACTCTAGGGGCCTCAGGTACATGTAACTTGTAGGGTCCCTACTTACTTACTCCATGGTGCAGAGTCCTTCTTGAGAAGCTAACTGGTTTGCAGCTAGTCAAGAAATTCCCCGCATTTCACGGAACCCAAAGGTGCATTACCGTACTCACAAGCGTCTGCCAACTTTCCCTATCCTGAGCCAGCCCAATGCAGTCCATATACCCACATCCAACCTCCTGGAGATCCATCCTAATATTATCCACCCATCTACGCCTAGGTCTCCCCAGTGGTTCTTTTCCTCCGGTTTCCCCACCAAGACCCTATGCACCCCCTTCTCCTCACCCATACGCGCCAAATGCCCAGCCCATCTCATTCTTCTCGATTTTATACTTGTAGGGTCCTTAGGTACTACAAATATTTTGTAGGGTTTCTGTGTACAAATATTCTATAGGATCCCTAGTTCGAGGTACGACTATTCGGTAGGATCCCTATGAACAACTACTTTATGGAGTTCTAAGTACAGCTATTCTGTAAGGTTCCTAGGTACATCTGCTATATATGTCATACGTACTACTAATTTGTAGGGTTCCAAGGTACAAGTACGCTGTGTGGTCTATAGGTGCAGTTACCGTGTAGGGTTTCTAGATGCAGCTACGCTGACATCATGGTCCGTGGTTGGTAAACAGGTGCTGAACAAAGCGGTCCAATTGAGTTGGGAAATCGACATGGTTCGAAAACTGTGTTTCACAAAAGTGTGACGATATAAAAAGCCTAAAATAATAGACCCAAATAACACACAGTTTTAACCCCTAATCGTCATTAAGATCAAGATGGTGAGCTGTGAATATTCTAGCTAATACTAACAATAGCACAATTCCGTTGTGAAACTGAACTTTGTAATAGACAAGAGTAGGCATATGTCAAACTTAAAAGGTCACCGTTTTGTGTTACTTCCACGGAGCACAGTCCTTCTTCAGAAGCTAACCGGTTTTCAGCTAGTCAAGAAATTCCCCTCATTTTATGGAACCCCAAGTTACATTACCGCATTCACAAGTGCCCGCCACCTGTCCCTATCCTGAGCCAGCTCGATACAGTCCATACCCCCACATCCCACTTTCTGAACATCCATCATAATATTATCCTCCCATCTACACCTTTGTCTCCCAATCGGTCTCTTCCACTCAGGTTTCCCCACCAAAACCCTATATACGCATCTCCTTTCCCTCATACGCTCTACATGCCCGGCCCATCTATTTCTTCTCGATTTTTTCACCCGAACAATTTTTGGTGAGGAGTACAGATTATTAAGCTCCTTATTATGTAGTTTTCTCCACTCTCCTGTCACCTCGTCCCTCTTAGGCCGAAATATTCTCCTCAACGCCCTATTCTCAAATACCCTCAGCCTACGTTCCTCCCTCAGTGTGAGCGAAAAAGTTTCAAACCCATACAAAACAACAGGCAAAATTATAGTTCTGTAAATCTTAATCTTTAAATTTTTGGATAACAAATTAGCAAACAAAAGATTCTATACTGAATGTTAGCAAGCATTCCATGACTTCAATCTGCTCTTAATTTCTTGCCGAATAGAATTTTGATTTGTTGTTTCCAAATATTTGATCTCTTCCACCCTTTCAAAGCAACTATTATCAATCTTTATATTGTGACTTCGTCCTTCATTCGGATATCGAGACATAACCATGTACTCAGTTTTATCATCATTTACTTCTAGTCCAATCTCCTTACTAGCCACTAGCAAACTTCTGCGTTTTCCTGTATAGTACTTACGGTTTCTCCCAGCATATTAACATCATCAGCGTAAACCAGAAGCTGATATGTACCATTTAATTTCAAGCCATCCTGGATAACCTGAACCCTCCTAATGGCGTATTCTAAAGCCAAGTTGAACAGCAATGGCGATAGAGCATCTCCTTCTATCAAACCATTCCTAATAGGAAACATGTCAAATTCTTGCCTATTCAGATTCTGCTATACGTTTCAATAAGACACATTTTTATTAGCCTTACCAGTTTCATAGGGATACCAAACTCAGTGAGAATATTATACTCCTAACTGAATCACAGGCTTTCGTGAAGTCTATAAAGAGCTGTTGCACTGCTTCGTTGTATTCCCATTTTTTCTCAAGTATTTGACGAATGCAGAATATATGGTCAGTAGTTGACTTGCTGCGTCGAAATCCACATTGATGATCTCCAATAATTTCCTCTGCGTATGGAGTTAGCCTTGACAGCAGGGTGTTGGATAAAAATTTATCCATAGCTGGCAAGATCTGTTTTATCGCCTTTCTTATAGATAGGTAAAAAGATCGACTCCTTCCACTCCTCAGGCAATTCCTCCTTATTTAAAATAGAAATAATAAGTTTATGGATCTCAGAGCGAATTGACCAAACCCTCTGCATTAATAAATTCTACTGGGATTTGATCAGTACCCAGTGATTTGTGACTTTTTAGCTTTTCAATAGCCAACTCAACCTCAAAGACACTTGGTTAGGGCACTAGTGGCTTTGCTGTGTGTAATTCAGTCTGCCTAACATCATTAAACCCATGTATATTCAACAACTGGGAGAAATGATTCCTGAACCTAGCCAATGTACGGTGGGAGTCTGTAAACAAATCAGCCTTCTCATCCTTTACTATATTAGTTCTAGGCTGACAAAACATCTTAAAATCATTCATGCCGCTGTACAAGTCTCTGATATTTTTCATCTTACTGTTAGTTTCAAGTTCATCTACATATTTTATCTTTCAGATATTCCTTCTTTTTGTTCTGAAATGTCTGCTAACCTCGCATCTTACATTGTTTTGGCTTGAATCCTATACCCACTGCATTTTTGCCTGCTGCCTTGGTCTAAAAAACCTAAACTTTCTTCATCAAAGCATGGTTTATGCTGCTCTAATTCGTGCAGACCTAGTCTCTCTTTAGCTGAGGTTTTGACACTCTCTTTAATGTTCTCCCAAGCCCTGTTTATGTCCTCGCCATCACTGAAGTTCTCAAAAGCTGCAAACCTATTTGTAATCTCAATCTGATACTGTTTCGTACCCTCCAGCTCATTTAGCTTCCTGAGATTAAATCTTTCCCCATCAAACTTCTATGCTGCTTGTTTACTTACTGTCAATCTATCCATAAGTTTTGCAACTCCCAGACAATGATCAGTATCACAGTCAGCACGCCCGAATCTTTGTACGTCGAGCATACTCAAATGCCGTCCCGTATCTATCAAGATGTGATCAATCTGGTTGCGAGTCTTCCCAGCAGGAGAGGTCCAGGTGTACTTATGAATGTTTCGGTTGGGGGAACATCATGCTCTTAAAACTAGATTTTTTATGTGGCAAAGTTTATTATTCTAACACCATTATCTTTATTGTACTGATGTAAACTCTCATTCCTAATTGTCGGTTTGAAATATTCTCTCTTGCCACTACTGCATTAAACTCTGCTAATAGAAATGTCGTATGGTACTAAGGAAAATGATAGACAAAACCTGCTCTAATTCCTCATAAAAACTGTCTTTTGAATCATCACTTTTCTTCTCACTTAGTGCATGCACTAACAGAATAATGATATTGCGCCAGCGACCTCTCAGAATCATACGTGGTCCGTCACACAAAAAGGCGAGACTATGCCTGTAACTCTTTCTATTTAACAAATTCAGGAAATCAACTACGATCGCCTTCAAAATAGTTCCCTTCCGAGTTGACACACAGCTGCATACGATGCTGCCAATGTTCAAAGTAATTCCGCAGGTCATGTTCTCTAAGGCTGTTGAGGATCTCCGCTGTTTTTGCTTTAACATTTTCTACCGACACATAAAGGGTTCCTTTGAGCACTGACTTAATCTTTGGGAAGAGGTAGATGTCGCAGGGAGCGAGGTATGGCGAGTAGGGTGGGTGCTCAAGCACAGTGATGTTTTTATTAGCTAAAAATTGCTTCACAGACAATGCGTTGTGGGATGGCGCGTTGTCCTGATGCAAAATCCACCCGTTTCTCCAAAATTCCGGCCGTTTCCTTCTCACACGTTCAAGCAATTTCGTCAAGACTTCAATGTAATACTGCTGATTTACCGTCTGGCCGCTGGGTACCCACTCTGCCATCACAATTTTTCAGTGTTGTCATCGTTAACAGCTGTGCGTGGACGGCCTGGGCGATCATCGTCTTTCACGCTTTCTCTGCCGTCCAAAAATCGTTAGTGCCATTCAAACACGCGTGCATGATACATGCAATCTTTGCCGTAAGCCTTAGTCAGTAATTGAAAAGTTTCCGTCGCGGATTTCTTCAGTTTACTAACAAGAAACATGACGTTAACTCGTTGTTCACTTTTACAGTCCAACATTTTCCGACCGAGGATAAGAACAAGCCTAAATTTGAAGATACGTCCACTTGTACTGAGTAAAGCGATCGAGCTGGGCCTTGTAACAGTGTGACAGGTCAGAACATGTTCTATAGCCATCTATTTGTCTCTCCCCTCCCACTCTTGGTTTCCGAGCTATAGGGTTAGTCTCTTTTTTTGTGTGTCGGACCTCGTATATATCACCCTATCGCTAACAAACTCTACTCTCCTAACTGCTGATATTATTCTGTGTTGTACATAAAATTCTGTTCCCAACTGATGATTTTCATTTCCTTTTCCATAGAAAAAATTATAATCCCTTGTTCTTACTGTGCCCGCTTTGTCCCACCTGACCTAATGCACACCCACTAAATCTAATTTATATCTTGCTAATTCCCTGGCTGCTATTGTAAGTGAACCTGCCAATACAGGCTCCTAACATTCCACGTACCAAATCTCGTGTCCCCTTTTCGTTGCCTAGGTTGTACCAAAGTATCATTCCTTACTGTTTTGTGTTGCGTAAATAAATTATTTTATTTGAATATCAAATAACGAAAGCCGCTGTGTTGTGTAGTTGACACACATTGAATTTTTTTGTTGTGGTTTTCTTTCTAACTTTCTTACATGTACTGTATGTTAGTCATAAGCTAAATTTACTCATGCTTAGTTCTCGCCTCTCTTAAGACCAGGCATGGGAGAAATACAATTTCCTTCCATTTCTTTTTTTGTTTATAACTGGACTCGCTAAGTGTATCGCGCGAGCAGTGTGTGGAGCAAGGCATGTAACAATAGCTGCTCTGTTCTGCAGCAGCAGTCTGCTGCGTAGCTCGACCTGTGCCTGAGCAAGCAGCAGAGTACAAAGCTGGACAGTCAGTGAGTGCGAACTGTAACGAAAAGTCCGTTGGCGAGAATTGTCACTGATACATTTTAGTTCTAATTACTCCATACTCTTGCATAATAAAACTCCAATATATTCTACTTGGGGATTATTGAGAGTGTGTGCGACCTGCCCGACTCCCCGTCTTACCAGAGTTACGGCAACGGATACAACAGCTGAACGACATGGAAAGTCGTCGTAAATTATTCTGTTAAAACTTCCTAACCCACACACCCTTGTTGCAAGGTTTTTAAATGTCTTATGCATGCAGAACAACAACACAAAGTCATTTCATTACAAATGAACACGTGGAATTAAACCTCCGGCTAACACGAAAGATATCCGACCATATTTTCCTCAGGCTGTCCAAACAAATACCAGATTACTACTCTGCAGTTGGCCACGACCTCTCGTTCTAAATTAAGGGTCCCCAATCCGCGGTCCGCGGTCAAATTTTAACTTGTGTTTGTACTATAAAAATTACGCAGTAATTTTGGCGGTTAAGTATACCAGTTATTGTTTGCAGCCCGCGAACTACTCCTATGTAATGGATGTGACCTTTTGGCGCAAAAAGCTGGTCACCCGTGCTACAAATTATTACTGAGAAGGTAGAAGTAGTGACAACGTTCAGACTAGCATTTGTGAGGTACACTGTTCGAGTCCTGGCCTGGTCAAAACTATACCGTATCAAGTTTGTGAGAATTTCCTGATCTTACGAGGCGAGTGTCATCATGCCTTCATGTACATTACGATACGTGTAGTTTCCTTTCAGATTCCTGTCCACGCATAATTCAAATATCTTCGCCTTATTTAACCCCGCATAACTTGTGAAGTTTAAAATCGTCGTTAAGGCTGGTTTAAGCATGGTTATATGCTGGATGTGACTACCACTAGGTATCCTGTATGTCAGACTGAACGTGTGACTGCAGCGTGAACGGGTATCCAGTTAAAACGAGACAGTGTCTTAGAGGGCTGTATAGATGCTTGTCGCCATGCGTCTTTCGGTCGACCTCGCCCGGCGTAGGATGACGTCAATAGCTACCGCATTGCGGGTTGGCCGACCAGATAGGGACAGCGTCGGGGCGATAGCGGGCGGGCGCCGCCAGATCTCTCTCCCCTTTTGTAGCTATCCCCTTCACGGCGAGGAGTGCCGTTGAGATAGGCAGGCGAGGTTCGGAGAAGGGTTCATAGTGATTGCGGAATGTTAAACGTGTCTTCGCTTCGCCACGTGGCACATAGCTGTGCCACGTTACGTCAAGTTTATTATGGGGGAACACCCGAACAGGCTGGGTATTCACAGTGAAATGGAGTCAAGAGGCGTCAATTAATGTATGGGGTAAACATATCCTAAATTTTTAGATGTTTGTAATTACTGTGTTCTTCTATGTTACACACATACAAAAAATCAAAATATTAGGGTAACACTTTTTATTGAATTTCCATCATTTTTTTGATCAAAACAGATCGTCTTCAGAGATACTGACGTGTGAGTAAGTGGTTTTGCCAAGGCTTACATAATTTTCTACTACACACAATACATTGTCATAAAAAGACGAAATATATACACAATTTTCACATAAAATGTATGTAGTACGTACCCCATTACTCTGTTTCTAGGTATGTGTAATGATCAAAATTTTATAGCAATTGTTATTTCTACATCTGGGTTAATATATCATGAATATTTCACTGTTACGTGTACATTGACACTTTAAAAGAGTAGTCGAAGTTATAGTTATATTGAGAGCATTTTGATCTCAAAAAATAAATAAAATGGATAACCCACAGAACACATGATCTTAATGAAAGGTGTACAGAGATTCTGTATTTTATGTGAACTGTGTGTACACACTTTACCTTTTTTGACTGTGTTTTGTAAGCCTTGGAAGAACCACTCAGCCATCCGTAAAATTCTCCCTGATGGTAATATCGATTGATCGAAATATGCTGGAAATTTATTAAAAGTTAGTAAAATTCTATGTTCGTAACTTTATTTTATTTGTATACGTACATATGCATGACTAACATGTTGTGTGACATCTTTTTTTTTTTTTTTTTGCGGTACAGCATTGTAATTTGCTCACACAGCTTTAATAGTTCTCTACATGGAGCCACTTCGGTAGAAATACGAACATTATCTGTTAAATCCAAAACTCAATTTGGAAGATAATTTAGGGTGCAGTACCGCGAATTGCAATAGGCCTATAAGAGGGGGTGCTGATAAGTCCTTAGCACGACCTACTTCCCAATGTCGTAGGACGGAATCGATAGTGTCGTTGGAAAGAGGGTTGTGTTCATGTGCCGAATTGCAAGTCTTTTCTTGTTACAGAGGCTGAAAGGAAGCATGTCAGACGAAGCGCGCGATTTGAACAACATGGCGAAGCGACTTGTCATCAAGTTTTTTCCTGCAAGGCAAGGCGCCAAAGGAAATTCACGCCATTCTGACAGAAACATTAGGGGAACACGCACCGTCGTACGCCACCGTCAAAAACTGGGTGGCCCAGTTCAAATGTGGTGATTTTTCCACCTGTAGATGCGCCTTGTTCTGGATGACCCAAAACAGTGGCCACCCCGGAGATTATTGATTAAATTCACGAGCTAATCTTGGAAGTACCGCCGGATTTTGGCTAAATCAATAACTAAGCAACTAGGCAACTCACGTGAGCGGGTTGGGTCCATAATTCATAAAGATTTGGACATGCGGAAGCTCTCCGCGAAGTGGGTCCCGAAATGCCTGAAAGTGGATCAAAAACGTCAACGGAACCAGTCGTCAGAGCAACGTTTGGAATTTCTTCGGCGCGATCAAAAGGATTTCCTGTCGCGATTGATGACCATGGACGAAACCTGGTTATATAACAATGACCCGGAAACAAAGCAACAATCAATGGAGTGGCGGCATAGCGGCTCGCACCGCCCCAAAAATTCCTAGTGCAAAAATCCGCTGGAAAAGTTCTCGCCTCTATTTTTTGGATCAAGACGGCACCCTCCTCATTGATTATCTTCCAAAGGGCCAAACTCTCAACGCGGAGTATTAGTCATCTCTGCTGGTGCAATTGAAGGACATTTTGAAGGAAAAACGCCGCGGGAAGGTCTCCAAAAGGGCCTTGTTCTTGCACGACAATGCCCCGGCTCACCGGGCACTCGTAACCCCGAAGAAAATGGCCTAACTGGGCTTCCAATGTCTCGATCACCCACCCTATTCTCCGGATCTGACCCCATCGGACTACCACCTGTTCCCTGGACTGAAAAAACAATTAAAAGGTCGCCATTTTTCTTCCGACGCGGAGGTCATTGCTGCCGCGGAGAGCTGGTTGTACGGACAAACTTCTGATTTTTTTTTTTTTTTTGAGTAGCTTGCAAATGTTAGAGCAATGGGCTAAGAAGCGTATTGAGCTTCGTTGGGAGTATGTTGAATAAATTCAGAGTTTGGTCGCTGGTTTCCTTCCTGGTCGGGCTAAACACTTATCAGCACTCCCTCGTAACAACACATTTGGCAATTTTACCTAGAGTTCTAAGTAAGAAGAAGTCAAATAATTTAGCTACACATACATACAACATGTCGTGTGTTCTAGTACCCACTTCAATCATGTTATTCAAAGAAGTTGCCTCCATGAGGTAACTTCTGTGAATTTGTTGGCCCAGGTATTGATTTGTTCTCCATTTTGTGAAGAGGGTATGTTTCGATTGCTGTTATATGGCATTAACGCGCACTCTGTTTAGCGATATAAACGCCGTCAACACACCCGCATTCTGCAATATCTGAGTTTCTCACAGCGGTACTGAAGATTACAGTCTTCTGTGACGTGACGCCGCGTCCCTGGACGAGTTGTCCTCGACATTTAAAATGTTCGTAATTTCTTCTTCTGCGGACGTTTTTCTTTCATTGCTTGGCCCTCGGAGGTGAAATAGTCCCTATCTTTCGAGATGTTCAGAATAACTTATCCAACAGACACAGCGTCACATCCCATAAGAATTGTGCGTCCTTTCCTTATCCATTCCACTGTATTGCCTTTTCAAAGAGTAAAATTAATCTGAATTACATTTAAAGGTACAGATCGTACCACGCAGTAAACACACTTTGTCTCGGATATAAAAAACCAATCAGTTAATGCTGCATAGGGAAATTATCGCTGTTCGTTCTGACATCCATACAAGACATGGATACAATGTGCGGGCAGAACGTAGAACTATTTAACGACGTGGAGTCTGCGCCTTCAACTGTGTCACCTATAGTCAGAAACTGTAAACCTTTTACCTTTTCCGCGCTAACACTGTCAATAAGAAAATTAATAGTGTATTCAGTCTTTTTTATTGGTGGTTAACTTAAATTGAATTTCCAGAACTCGCTTCGAACGTGACACGTTATAAGCTCTGAATAAACACTCCTGAAAATACGTCCAAGACATGTTCTTGAAAATGTGTCAAGCCACTGCGCCGCGGGCTAGGCACCACGGCTGTCCCGTTATGCTTACTGTGCTTTTACAAAAACCAGCCTTCAAAAAGCTGTTACTCTGAGGTTTGAGGTGCACGTAACAGTGAATTTGGAAGTTACTGTGATGTCAAGTAATTTGAAGAATAGGTAACGACTGTTGCGAAGGAACATGTACCGATTTGTTATAAAGTACACGGTGTCCCATCCAATTAAGCAGTAATCTTCAATTAAATCAGTAGTCCGTACCACACTTAACTGAGATCGAACTTTTGTGGGATATCGCTCCTTTTCAGTTTAGTTTATTGAAACGACGTTTCCGAAGAACCTGTTTTCCCCACAATCATTCTTTGAAACCAAGAGAAATTAAACGTCATACATAAGCTTGAACTCTTCTACATGTTTCGGCGATTAAATCGCCATCTTCAGGAAGATATATTGCTGTATTTTTGTTGTGTTTTACATTGTACTTATTTCCGTCTGAATAAGGCGATTTCACGGCCGAAACGTGTAGGGAGATACAAGCTTGTGTATGACTTATAATTTCCTTTATTTGCATATGTTGTTGTATGTGAACAATAGCGGAAGCGTTGCACGGAATGAATAATAGTAGGTGTGTTATCCACATGTTCAATGTTAGCAAATGTAGGCGGCTGGTCCGTCCAAATTGTTCGTACCCATGTACCAAAGTGCACGGTATCACATATTAATGGTTGCCTCCTTAAGATTCTCAAGTCATATAAGCGTAGCTGACTGCTGTACCGACAGAACTCCCAGAATGTCACTGTTGGAGGAAGCTGTGGAATGAAGCTTCTCAGACTTCAGATATTAGCTTGTTTATTGTCAGTTGAGTTAACATGACTTCAGTACGGCGAGACGGAAAAGACGGTCTGTCGTCTTGTGGCTTGAGTAGCTCACACAGCGGGCCTGCTCTTTTTTTTTTTTTTTTTTTTTTTTTTTTTTTGCTGTTTTTTTTTTGATTTTTTTTTTTTGTTTTAGGGGAGTTTGAGATCTAGTGAGCCACAGGGACTGAACA
>Ga0123357_10008847_pt1 | contig 12640 bp, 9 predicted proteins | sample TergutEmb28metaG_FD_89873 | JGI IMG/M metagenome (GOLD analysis project Ga0123357, IMG submission 89873) | Embiratermes neotenicus P4 segment gut microbial communities from Petit-Saut dam, French Guiana - Emb289 P4 | ecosystem: Host-associated > Arthropoda: Insects > Digestive system > Gut ... | reverse complement strand
GGGCGGATAATATTAGGATGGATCTCCAGAAAGTGGGATGTGTGTATAGGGATTGGATTGGGATGGCCCAGGATAGAGACAGGTGGCGGACGCTTGTGAGTGCGGTAATGAACCTTCGGGTTCGGTGAAATGCGGGGAATTTCTTGACTAGCTGCAGACCAGTTAGCTTCTCAAGAAGGACTCTGCACCCCGGAGTAATTAAGTGTTTCTGAAATTAATCCCCTTCAAGCATGACCACATATGATACTTCGACAAATCCTATTTACCGTAGGAGTACTCGTTTCACAGAGGAACGGGTCTCAATGATTGTGCCCTTAGTTATGGAGATGTTTTGAAATGGATGTATTACAACTACCAGTAACGTGGATATGTAACGACTAAATTGACAATTCTGAGTTATAACTGTGGTAATTCGTGCTGTTCATCTAGTTTTATAAGTCCTTTCCTCATATGTACATCTGGCGTTATTTAGTTTTACAAGGGTCACAAGAACGAGATTCATGATGTGGTGCATTGACTTAGTAAAAACTTTTTGGGCTTATATGTAATTGTGTTAAATGATAGGCTTGTTTAAAATAACATGGCAGCTAAGCGTAGTACGTTTATGTTAATTATAATTGCATAATTTTCATATGGTTCTCAGCGTCTCATTCTGTATTGTCTAGGCAAAACTATGACCACTTAGAACTTGCTGTTCTTATTTTACAAGTGAGTGGGATATATTGTGTATTTTATACGCAAGTTTATTCCCAGTGAATTGCACAACTGACATGTTGATTGAGGCTATGTAAGAGATGGAAGATGTACTTCAATCTTGTGCAAACTGTATTCACACAGACGTATAGCCTGTCTGCTGGGACTTCACACCTGTTATTATCCTCAACTTATTTCTTAAGATTTTTTTAACTGCCATATTTTAGAAAACATTTTTATGTATAGGTTGAAATAATGATATTCCCACACCAAAACATTCATATATATGCCTGGACCTCTCCTGATTGAACGAATCAAAACCAGATTGATCACACATTGATAGATAGGAGATGGCATTCAAATATACTCGATGTAAGATCTTTCAGGGGAGCTGACAGTGATACTGATCACTATCTAGTGGTTGTAAAGTTAGGGAAAGATTGGCAGTCAGTAAAGAAGCAGCACAGAAGTTTGATGGGGAAAGATTTAATCTCTTGTAGCTAAGTGAGCTGGAGGTTTGGAAACAGTATCAGATTAAGCTCTGAAACATGTGTACAGCTTTGGGGAACTTAAAAAGGTAGTGTGAACATACATAGGGCTTGGGAAAACATTAAAGAGAATCTAGGTCTGTATGAATTGACGCAGTATAAACCATGGTTTGATGAAGAATATTAACATTTTTTAGATAAAAGGAGACAGGCTATAATGCAGTGCCTACAGGATCCAAACCAAAGCAATGTAGGTAATCTAGACAATGTAAGAGATGAAGCTAGTAGACTTTTTAGGAACAAGAAGAAGGAATATCTGAAAGCTAAAATTGATGAACTTGAAACAAACAGTAATCAAAAATGTCTGAGATTTGTATAGAGGCATCAGTGACTTTAAGAAGGGTTACCTGCCTAGAACTAATTAAGTAAAGAATGAGAAGGGTTACAGACTCCCATAGTATTGTGGCTATATGGAGGAACCATTTCTGTCAGATGTTGACTGTATTTGGGATTAATGGTGTAAGACAGACAAATACATACAGCAGAGCCACTAGTGACTGATCCCAGTGTCTTTGAGGTTGAGGTGGCTATTTAAAAGCAAAAAAAGACACAAATCACCAGGTCAAATCCCACCAGAATTGTTTAAAGCAGGGGGTAGAACAATTCACTCTATCTATATATTTATTAATGTTATTTGGAATAAGGAGGAATTGCCTGAGGAATGGAAGGAGTCGATCATTGTACCTATTGATAAGAAGGGTGATAAATCACATTTTAGTAATTATAGAGGCATATCACTTTTGTCAACTGCATGGAGAATTTTATCCAGCATCCTGCTGTGAAGGTTAACTCCATATGCAGAGGTAATTATGGGGGATCATTAGTGTGGATTTCGATGGAACAGGTCAACTACTGATCATATTCCCCCCCCCACATTTGTACTGTGCATCTTGATATTATCAAAGTTTTTTATTCATCAATGAATGCACAAGTGATTGTCTTAAAAACAGTATCAAAATTTACATTAAAATAGCTCCAACATGTTTCAGTGCAGTCACACCATCGTGCTTGCTGAAGTTACACTTGTTAAAATAGTCAGTTGTGGTACATCGGTGTGTGATTAAATTGGTGGTGGTATGGCTGCATATATTAGTAGGCCTGTAATGAATAACGATGTGTCACATACTGTATAAATAGGATTTTCCAAAACAAAATGAATCATTTGTTTTGATAAGTCCTATTTATACAGTACTTGACACACTGTTTTTCATTACAGACCTACTAATATATGCAGCCACATCACCACCGATTTAATCACACACTGATGTACCATAACTGACTATTTTAACAAGTGTAACTTTAGCAAGCACGAATAATGCACTCCCTGAAGATGGTATGACTGCACTGAAACATGTTGGAGCTATTTTAATGTAAATTCTAATATTGTTTTTTAAGACAATCACTTGTGCAGTCGTTGGTGAATAAAAAACTTTTATACTGATCATATATTCTGCATTTGCCAACTATAGGATAACAGATTAGAATACAATGAAGCAGTGCATCAGCTATTTATAGACTTCAAGAAGGCCTATGCATCAGTTTGGAGGGAGGTCTTGTATAATATTCTCAGTGAGTTTGGTATCCCCATGAAACTGGTAAAGCTAAGGGTGCGTTTCCATGGTGCCACTTTTTGTGCAACTCGAAGCATGCAGATAGAGGCAGACTGGGGCACGAAGTGCCGCATGAGTCACAGTTGTGCGCACGGCTAGGCGCTGGCAGTTGCACGTGCTCCCTGCACTGATTGGACATCTCCATGCGTCATAGTTTACAAAAAGTGTTTCAATGAACTAATTTTTTTATTTGCTGCACAAATTTATGTTTGATTTATCGGTGAGTATCAAATTTCATTAGAAATTCAGTTACTGATTATTAAATAGGTATGAAATATTTACATTTAAATGTTTTTATGTTATAGCATAGAAATGGCTCTGGCACTCGTCAGACAAAAATTATAAAAATTGGGAAGAGAGAAGAAGTGCTATTCAGGAGCTAGGGGAGAAATACTCACTGGATTCAAAATCGATCCTAATCAAAATAAAAAGTTTAAGATCGTATTTTCACCGAGAACACAGCGAGGTGCTGAAGAAGAAAAGTGGTTCGTCTTCTTACGAAATATAGGTCAAGCTGGTTTGCATACAAGCATATGCCTTTTTATCTTTCAAGGTGATGAAGCAAGGGAAGGAAAAGACACAATAACTACACTTGAGGAAAGTCTGGTAAGCATATGTATTTGGATTTTTTTTAAGTTTGAGTTACATAGCTTGTGTACAACAGATATTTATCTTGCCATGACATGTGTCCTTCCTTCAACATACAATAATCCAAGAATGTATCTCTAATTTTCTTAGCGTCATTCCCATGGTTTCTTGGTGTTTTAGCTAGTTTCACCATTCCGCTATCATTCTTAATTTCTCTCCTCCATTCCCCTTCTATCACCATGCCATCGTCAGTATTTTCAAAATCAAGTGTTCCTGGTGGTCTATGCAGTTGTTTTGTGGTGAAGTTTCTTCTTAAGAAATTGTGTAAATATAACCTACACATGCTAGTGTAATGCCCTCAGTTGTAGAAGGTTTAATGATTGGCTTGCGAAATATTCTGAATATGGAGGCCAACAGCCCAAATGCATTTTCTACTATATGTGCTTGTGATAGTATGTAATTAAACACTCTTTTTGGGCTCACTTTGGGTACCTCTCCAGCATATGGTTTCATAAGATAGCTAGTTAGCGGGAATGCATTGTCTGCTACTGGCATGTAAGGAACAAGCGTGTCATTTCTTGGAAGGACACTCGGTTGAGGCACATTCAGTGCTCCACTAGTGAGTGCATTATAAAATTCACTATGTAGAAATACACCACCATCACATGTTCTCCCTTGCATGCCGACATGTGCATACGTAAATAAGTAATTAGCATCTACACCAGCAAGTAAAATAATACTAAATGTCCCTTTATAGTTGAAAAAAGAGCTTCCAGTATTTGCTGGGCACTGTAGTACAACATGTTTTCCATGGATTACTCCCCAGACAGTGAGGAAAATTCCATTTGTTGTTGAAATCCTTGGAAAATTCTAACCAAGCCTTCTCGCGTGTAAGTAGCTAAAATAAATCAGTATCAGTAAAAATGCATTCTGCGGTACATGCAGTTCAAGTGTTAGTACACTTTGCATGTACGTAAAACTAGTGAGAAAAATTAATTTCCCTTCTTTCAGGTTACTGAAGAGGACACTGACCCCATTGCAAGTGATAGTAGCAATTGACCAAGAAAGTGGATGTGGATTTATTAAGACAGTACCAACGAAGAAAAAGAAGAAATGTGATTCTGCTGTAGATGAAGCATGCGGTTTATTAAGAGCCGTAAAAAAAATTTGGAAAAAAATTATGTCTTCTCCATATTTGGAGAATTTGTGGCGAATAAAGTTCGAGATCTGAGTTCCTCCCGCCTGAAGTCCATCGTCCAGCATAAAATACACACCGTACTGTTGGAAGCAGAGATGGAGTTACATAACGTTCAAATTCACAATGAACAGGCTCAATTAACAGTTCATTTTGATTCCGAACACTCCTCTTCATCTTATACTGTAACCTCAACACCCATACCACAATCTTCCAGTTCCCCTGTTTCAGATTTTAGCTACTAATCCATCAAGTGCAAATGGGATTTCGGAATTCATTGCACTCAAATGAAACCTGTAGATGTGTGCAATATATATGTATGTAATAATATTGTATTGTGTGTAATACACTTCCATACACTTATGTGCTTTTGTTAATGTTGACATCATATCTATGAAACTTTTTTCACTTACCTCAACATATCCTTTCAGTGACTTTATGACAGCTTGGCACACTTCTGGTATGATGGTCAATATTGCTGCCACTGATATACGAAATATATACATAAGAGTATGATACGAGTCACCAGTGGCTAAAAAATGCAAAGTCATAGCTAAACGCGTGCTTTTTGGGATTGCCTCTCTCATATTAGTGTTTTGCTTTTTTATACTTGGTCCGATCAGTTGCAGGAGTAACTCAAAATTGCTTGCTGTCATCCTTGTAAAATTTCTAAAGAGAGCACAACTATCCATTCCCACTTCTCCAAGGAGGTTTAAATTCCGGTTCCCTCTCTCCAGAAAACTTGCCATCCAATGTTTCTGATAACATTTCTTTTTATGTTCAATTTTAATGGTAGCAGCAGCGATAGCTGCACAGTGTAATGTTTCTAAAGACATTCCGCATGCGCGCCTGTTGCGCCATGATGCATGCATCAGTGGATGTAATGTTGCATGAGCTGGTGCATGAAAAGAGGCACCGTCTAAATGTGCCTTAATGAAAATATGTTTGAATGAAACCTATAGCAGATTACGGGTAGGCAAATATTTGCCTGACATGTTTCCATTTAGGAATGGTTTGAAACAAGGAGATACTTTATCATTGCTCTTCAACTGTGCTTTAGATATGCCATTAGGAGTGTTCATGCAAACCAGTATGGCTTGAAATTAAATGGTACACATCAGCTTCTGGTTTATGCTGATGATGTTAATGTATTGGATAGAAGCATAGATACTAGAAAGAAAAACACTGAAGCTTTAGTAGTTGCTAGTAAGGAGATTGGACTCTAAGTAAATGCTGATAAAATGAAGTACTTGGTCATGTCTCAAGATCAAAATGCAGTATGAAGTCACAATATAAAGAATGATAATAGCTCCTTCAAAAGGGTGGATCAGTTCAAGTGTTTGGGAACAACTTCAATGAATCCGAATACTATTCGGTGAGAAATTAAAGAGCAGTTTGGAGTCAGGGAATGCTTGCCACCATTCGGCACAAAATCTTTTGTCTCCAAGCTTTCAGTACAAGAATATACAGATGTAAGGTAACAGAATTATAACTTGCCTTTGTTTTAAATGGGTGTGAATGTTGGACGCTGACACTAAGATGGGAATGTGGACTGAGGGTGTTTGAGAATAGGGTGCTGAGGAGAATATTTTGGCCTAAGAGGAATGAGGTAACAGGGGGAGTGGAGAGAACTACATAATGAGGAGCTTAATGAGCCATACTGTTCATCAAATATTATTCGAGTGATCAAAACGAGAATGGGATGGGCAGGGTATGTAGTACATATGGGAAGAGGAGAGGTGCATACAGGGTGTTGGTGGGGAACTTTAGGAAAATAGACCACTCAAAAGACCCAGGCATAGATGGGAGGATAATATTAAGATGGATCTTCAGGAAGTGAGATGGGGCATGGACTGGATTGCTCTGGCTGAGGAGAGGGACAGGTGTCAGGCACTTGTAAACGTAGTAATGAACCTTTGGGTTTCATAAAATGTGGGGAATTTCTTGACCAAGAGCCGGTTGGCTTCTCAAGAAGGACTCTACTGCATGGAGTGAGTAAGTAAGTAAGTAAGTATATGTTGAAGTCTGAAAATCCACAAGCATATGTTTGTTGGTGAAAAATTACGTCCTTGTACAGTATACAGCCTGAAGGCATCTGCAGTCGGGTTGAATCATGTAACTGTAAGACCTGAGCTGCTTAACTTTGATATAGGTTTACAAACCAACTACATTAGAGTTAGGCAGTTACACCATTTGATTTGATTTCAAATACACCGAGATGTAAAACGTCAAAGCTTAATGCACGTGTTACTAAAAAGGTGATCACTTGTAATAAACCACTCAGTACAGAGTGGTTAATTACAAGTTAATCAGATTAATTCAAATAGTATAATGGTGTAACACAACTGTAGTTTATTTTTAAACTCGGTATTGAAGTTAAGCAGTCACATGTTCTGACCAGCATGTGGTCATCTTCAGACTGTGTATTGTACACAGATGTAATTGTACAGAGTGGTTAGGTAGTGTTAGGTAATAAGTACTGAAATTGGTTATTATTGTACATATAGGGTACAACAGTGTGTTGAAGAATGTGTGTATGTGTGCTTCTTTTTAATTTCATTGGAAATGTAGTTCTCCTAGAAAGTGCGTGACGGTATTTTGCTATTTAATTCCCAAGGATACGGTTTCAAGCAGATTTGGCACCCATAAATATGTTATTAAGTGCATTCTGTGCTAGGTTACTTTTGGACATGACAGCTGCTAAAGGTGTAAGGTATCATTTAATTACTGAAGTTGAACTGAACATGACTGGGGACAGGTAAGACCATTCACTGTATGAAGACAACTTCCACAAGAGATTGACATTTCAAAATCCTCAGCAGGAAAAGGGACAGAATTGCATGCCCTATGAGACAAAAGTTGAAATTTACCATGTGTAACTCCTAGGCTGACATCAGAACATATTTAGTCAGACAGTGTTCTGTGTGCACATTTACAGAGATGCTATTGTTGGGTGATTCTAGATTTGTTTTGGAATTAACTGATATTGCTTACCTGAAGATAGACTGTTGTCTGTGAAAAGTGTGTAACTTAATGGGAAGGTGCACTGGTTTGCAACCTGAGTGACAGTAATCATTTGGAGGCCAGAATATTGTCAGTGTCTGGATTACTTGTCCAGTTGCATACGTACCCTGTATGTGAGTTCTGTACATAAATTGTTGTGTGATTTTATCTGTGAAAATAGCATACCACATTCTTTAGAAAATTTTGAATGTAAGCCTCTAGGCAGGTTTTATATCAGCTGAACACAGGGTATTTATTTTGCAAGACACACAGTATTGCAAAGTGAATTATTCTCTCATGAATGGGGTATTTGAAATATATTCATGTAGTTCTGTTTTATGTGACTGAAGATGTGGATGTCAACACAAAATTTTTTACTGTCGAGGCAAGTAAGCTGACTGGGAATTTTTCTGATGTAAAGGTGCTTTCAAACCAAAGCTGTACACAGGAGCAGTAATGGGATGTGATATGTTACTCCTTGGATTTGAAATGGTAACACTCATGGATTGTTGGACAGCAGTACTGTCACTGTACTGCAGCATGCAGTGTCCTCCCAATGTACTGCATTTAGTATGTGGGAGAGGAGAGTGGTGGGCAATTCCATTGTTTTTAAATTCATGTTTGATATTATTTGCAAGAAAGATGTGTACAGAATTTCTTACTGGGTTTGTGAAAGAAGTTTCTGTTTTATGTAACATGATGGAAGCAGCAGATTGCATGGGCAGTAAAAAAAAAGATAAAGTATGGGTTAACATTGGTGAATAGGAAAAGAAGGTTTTAATATTACTGACCTTAAAAATGTTTGTTAATTTTTTTACATTCTTCATTCAATAATTTGTTGGTTATGCTTAATTTAAAAAATCTGTAAATTTTTGCCTAGCACAGAAAGCCACATTACATCCTGTTCTTCCTTCAATTTCCATTTCAGTCAAAGCACCCAGATCTGGTTCTGAAGGTTCCAGGTATTCATAGTAGCCTGCCTAGAATTGTAAGACTTGTGTGCGAAATAGTTGTGCAAGTCAGTTGTGGTTGGGACACCACTTCTGGGTCAATTGTCTGAAGGCATTTTCCACAACACATCTGACACAGCACAATCTGTAGTTATAATTCCCCCCCATGATAATGGCTTATAACTTGGCTCCTTCAAGTTTACTTCCCAACACATATTGACCCCCCTCCCCAGGTACTGTTTGTACCATATCCTCCAATATGTGCACAAATGAATTTGTAGTTTGGCCCAACAATTGCCATGATTACTATTGAAAATTTATGTTAGGTGAACTATGGTGACACACTGTTTTCCAGGCCCTTCATTGTCACATGTTTGCCATTGATACTGCCAGTCCAATTTGGGAAATCCCATTTTTTATAGAATCCTCAAGCTGCTTTCCATATTTCCATAGTTGGTTCTGACATGTTTGTAGGCTGCAGTTTTTCCCAAACTGCTTCAGAAACATTTCATTTACAGCTTGAGCAACTGTGGTAAAACTTACATGAAAGCTGTGGCCACTTGGTGAGTATCACCAGTAGAAAGGGACATGTAAGAGATGTAATAAATTTGATTTCTGCAATTTGGAAACAAATCCAGTTGTCGCTGGATGGGTATAATTTGGACAAAGAATGGACAGTGTTTTTACTAATACAAAACCAGTTGAAATGCTTAGATAGATAATATGATAGTGTAGTGGCCGGTAGAGGCTGGCCACTTGAATTTTGGGGGTAGCTTCCTAAAATCAGGTGGGTGATTGTAAGGGTTTGATGCCACCAAAATTATTTCTATCCCTAGTAGGTCACGCGCAGAGACTATCCAAGTCCACAAGAAGGGGGGGGGATACCAGGTACTTAAAATTATTTTACTCTAATCACAATGCAAAATTCACCTCTACTACTCAGTTTAATAACATCAAAATTACTTACTAACCCCTACTCTTTTCACAACACTACTTCAACTTAGCTACCAGTTTCCCCAATTACAGTTTCTTAAATTCCATACAGTACAATTTCTAACTTCCCCTAGTCTCATGGGTTCCGAAAAACAGTTGTAATACCCTTGCAATTACACAGCATTTCACAGTAATTTCAAACCTGGGCCAAAATTCCACTCAAGTTCTATTTCATAAAGAAATATCTTCCCGTAACTTACAATTTTTCAAATTCACTGCAGCACCTACCTGTTAAAGAACAAAATAACCACATTATTCACCAAACAAAAGTTACTTTTCACTTATAAAAATTTTCCAGTGGGCACAGAGGTGCACACAGCCCAAACGTGTTATTCCAAGCAAAGCTGGTACAGCAGAGAGCTACGCAGTATAACGCAAGGTCTTTTATCACTTTGCAAGACGCTAAACTCCTCCCCAAAGCCTAACAGCAACCTTCAGCAGCTTCCATGTGCTGTAGGTCTGGACAGAAGTTCGCATGGCATAACTCAATCCAAAATGCTGACAAACTTTCACATGCTCCACCATGAGAACAAGGGAGACTAGTGCATGTACACTACCCACCAAAATTTTCCAAACAAAGTACAAAAAAAAAAAAAAAATTACAGAAAACATAACAAAACAAAATTCCACTACCTCAGTCATTCATTACAATAGTTTCCTATCATTTGCAGGACCCATTGTGAAAAAGAAGTGGAAAAATGTATGGAATTTGTACTCCAGTACCTGAGGAGTACCAAACCAACAACAGGCCAGAGTGTGAAAGATACCAACAAGTATGGAAGCTGGGAGTGAGTGAAACAGATGGACATTTCTCAGCCTCTTGTGTCTTTTTCAGAGTAATCATTATTAAATAATTGCATTGTATCAGTCTTAAGTGATAAATGAGTTCATATGAGAACCATAAACAATAGCTTTATTATTACTGGGCTGAGTCAGGCATCAGTGAAATGGATGGAAATGAAAAGAGGAAGTGTGACAGTAACCATTCACGGTCATTATAGTCCATAACATATGAAGCTATTGAAGACCAGGATATAGCACAGACAACAACAATCATGAATGTTTCACACCAGTATTTATAAAAAGATAAAGGAGAGAAGAAAACAGTAGTACAGTGTTCAATTTCCTGAAAAGGAAACACTCGTTGGATGCCACCAAGCACATATTTTTTAGATATGCCAAAATTTTAATGTCAGTTTTGCCCAAGAGGCAGGCAATAGGCAAAATGAAAATAACACAGATAATGTACAGGAGGAGATAAGCATGTTGAAGAGCTGTCACTGTTGTGGGAGACCAGCTATCTCCCATCCAGTGTTTCTTCAGCAGCACCAGAGATATTTTGTACCTGGACAAGAAACTTCCTTACAAACATTATTTGCTTCATTTCTGAATTGTGGTTTCTCTGGTTGTTATTGGAGACTATGTGTTAGTGCAGTGGGTAATTCATTACATGTAAACATATTGTATTGTTACATTTATAGTTTTTTATAAACTGTTGTTTTGCTACTTATTTGTTACAGAATGTGCAGAACTGAATTATTTGTTACAGAATATGCAGAACTGAATTAAACATTGACCTTAAAGTGATCGCTGGTCATTCCTCCAGGGCATAGTACTGCGATAGATTTTATTTACTTTCCTTATATCATCTCTAATGATGTTCTGAATTTCATCATAGCAATCAGTTGTCATTCAGAAAAGTATATAAAATTGTTTTTAACCATTTCATAATTCTGGAATTAAAGTACAATATTTGTTATAATTTTTTCATTTGCATTGGTTGTATGGTTGTATTACCTTCTCAGTTTCTTTTTGAAATGAAATATTTCCATTGCAAAAGTGTGATCATTATGTAAGACTTATTTTTGTAACAGTAAAGAACTCCTACATAAATACAAACGTATCTTTTACTGCCAGTAATGCCGCTAATATCAAGAGGTCTTCTTTGTGAGATGACACCTTCATGTTCACAGAGTAGCACACAGCAGTGTCCACTGTGTCATCTGGAAGAACAGTACCCTCTTGATGATGTCAGCATAGAGATGGTATACTGCTTCCATTAGTGTGTTTTTGTGATACCACTCCCATATACTGCCTGGATTTGAGTGCGCCTTAGGATTTGAGGTTCTCAGAGCAGTGTTGCAGAAGCTGCAAGTCTTCTGAGATGTGGTTTCTGTGTCATTTGGTGAGTGGTTCCTGATGTTTTGAAGGGTTGTAATGCTTTCAGAATCACATTTCAGAAGACTTGAACTAAAAACATGATGTGGTTTTCATAGTGTTAAGGATGAATTCTGCTGCTTGTCTCTGACATGTCAGAGTGTGGGATGGGTAAATTCATTTGTGTTGTGTATAGTTGTAAGAATTAGAATAGTGTTTCCCCCCCCCCCCAAGGGATATGATGAAAAAAAGAGCCAGAAGAACCTGAACATTCTAGGAATCTTTTCATTGGTGGTCTCAGGTACCAAACGACAAATGAATCACTGAAGACATGTTTTAAAAAATGGGGAGATATTACTGATGTTTCTGTTATGAAGGATCCAAAAACAAGTATGTCTTAGTTGTGACCAAAATAAATTTAATGACAGTTGGCAGCACCTGTAGTCAGACCTGGGGCAAGCATAACGTAACCATCTAGATGAGACACACAAGTATAATACACATAATGTACTATATAAATTTTGTTTGGTAAATAGATGTATGTGTATGAAGTTGTGTGTTTTACTGTACAAGAACCCAAAATTTTTAAGTAGAAACATTTTAATGTATGTATTTACTTCATTATTTATTTACATCATACTTGCTTTGTGAAGGATGTTTAGTAAGTAAGTTGCCCTAGGTCATAAACACTAATGTGAAATCCTTGCATCATTCAATGTAGCTCTGTTATTCCTCTGAAATACCATTTTTAAAACATTGTCACTGTGCACACTATGTAGTGGGTCCCTGTCACCACGGCATGACGCGTCCTCAGGTTGCGGATAGAGGAACGGCCTCCGATAAGGAGGGTAGCTGCGAATAAATTGAATAAGCAGTCGCGGACAGCCGACGAGGGGTGGTCCT
>Ga0123357_10008846_pt1 | contig 12641 bp, 13 predicted proteins | sample TergutEmb28metaG_FD_89873 | JGI IMG/M metagenome (GOLD analysis project Ga0123357, IMG submission 89873) | Embiratermes neotenicus P4 segment gut microbial communities from Petit-Saut dam, French Guiana - Emb289 P4 | ecosystem: Host-associated > Arthropoda: Insects > Digestive system > Gut ... | reverse complement strand
TGCCGTCGCGCGGCAGATCCAGAAGAGCGGTATGCAGATCCCGGGATTCAGAAGGGACCCGAGAGTTCTGAAAAGAGTGCTCGAAAGATATATTCCGACGATAACGATATTGTCAGGAGCTCTGATAGGAGCGCTGTCGGCGGGAGCGGACATGATAGGTACCACGGGCCATGCCACGGGTACAGGTCTGTTGCTGTCGGTAGGTATACTGATACACTTCTATGAAGCGATAGGCCGTGAGCAGATGATGGAGATGAACCCCATCATGAGAGGGTTCTTCGGGAAGGAGGAATAATAAATGCCTAATCCAGGATCTCCGCAGGCTATGCAGCAGGCAAGGCAGAACATGCCGCCGATGCCCATGCCGAAGAACTCAATGATCATGATGCTGATCGCATTTGCAGTAATGATGGTGATCATGGGATTCTACAACCTGATCGGCAGTGCGCTGAATGCAGTGCTATATCCGGTTCTGGGATTCGGCAGTAAGTATCCTGTTGTCACCATAATCATTGCCGGCCTCATAGTTATCACATTAAGCACCGTCGTAAGAACATTCATGACGGACTTCGTGGCTCAGGCCAGGAACAACCAGATCCAGAAAGAGTTCCGAGCTGAAATGAAAAAAGCCAAACTGGAGAACAACCTCTACAAACTGAAGAGGCTTCAGGAAGAGCAATCCAAGATAACTGCAAAGAGCATGGAGACTCAGACTCAGATGATGAAGATCATGCCGATCACAATGGTCATCGTGATGCCAGTCTATGCATGGTTACGTTATTTCGTTTACAATGATGTATCGAACATCATCATTCATCTGCCATTCCATGATTACTATCTTTATGATGGTTTGTGGGTCATACAGCTATTCGTTATACTCTATATGATGATCAGTATGCCCACAGGATACCTTGAAAGCAGGGTTGTCAGATACTACATGCTTAAAAAGAGACTAAGGAGTTGGATTCAGGGGTCAAGAGCTGAGATCTGTATGAGGATCACCATAAGCGGACCCCCGGGGTCCGGCAAAACGACTGCTTGCAAAAAACTATCAGAAAAACTTGGCATCAGAGCGGTTGTATTTGGGGAATTCTTTCGAAAGCTCGCAAAGGAAAGGGGGATGACCCTTGCAGAGTTCGGCGAACTGGCTGAACGCGATCCATCCATTGATGAAATGATCGATGACATGATCCTCGCTGTTGCAAAGGAGAACACCGACATAATCTTGGAGTCCAGATTGGCGGCGCATATGCTGACAAAAAACAACATTTCCGCATTAAGAGTATATTTGGAAGCAAGTTTTGAAGTGAGAATATCCAGGGTGGGCCTCAGAGAAGGCGAATCATTCGATGAGGTATATCGTCACACCGTGGAAAGAGAATCCTCCGAGGCAAAACGTTACAAGATGTATTACAATATCGATATCGAGGACAGAAGCGTATACGACCTGATCATCAACACTGATGATCTTGACCCCGATCAGGTTGTAGCCAAGATCCTCGAAGGAATAGAGGGATGTTAGTAAAAGACCCAAATACACTGCCTGACAGGTGGGGCAAGAAACCATCTGATCGCTCGGTAGGCGAACTTCTCAGCGGAGGAGTCATAGCTCTCGATAAGCCATCAGGTCCAACCTCGCATCAGGTCACAGCTTGGGCAAAGAACGCCCTTCATGCGGAGAACATAAGCCACGGCGGAACACTTGACCCATATGTGAGCGGCGTACTTCCGATATGCGTAGGGAAAGCCATCAGACTGACAGACGTTGTTCTGTCTTCTGATAAAGAGTACGTTTGCCTTATGAGGCTTCATAAGGATGTTGACGAGAAGAGGATAATCAAGGTCATGGGGAAGTTCGTCGGAAAAATATATCAGATGCCACCTGTGAGGTCCGCCGTAAAAAGGCAGCTTAGGATAAGAGCGATCGATGAATTGGAGATCTTCGAAATAAAAGGGCGCGAGGTGCTTTTCAGAGTTTCATGCGATGCCGGTACATACATACGAACGCTTTGCGCGGATGTGGGAGAGGCATTGGGATGCGGTGCCAACATGGTGGAACTCAGACGCACGCGTTCCGGCGTTATGAAAGAGGATTCTGCGGCAACATTGCATGATATGACCGACGCATATATTTTCTGGCAGCAGATGGGCAAGGAGAGATGGCTCAGAAGCATTATCATGCCAATGGAGATCCTGGTGGAGCCTCTTCCGAAAATAATAGTGAAACCCACCGCGGTTGATGCAATATGTCACGGAGCAGACCTCAGCATAAAGGGGATACACATGCTGGACGACGACATCAGAAAGAACGCTCTGGTGGCGCTCATGACCGCAAGGGGCGAGTTGATCGCCACAGGAAAAATGCTGATGTCATCACCCAAAATAATGTCGACCGATCAGGGAAAAGCGGTAGATGTTGAAAGAGTGTTCATGGATAGGGGACACTACCCGAAGATGTGGAGATTCTCAACGGACATAGAGGAACTGCAGACCGAAGACACATTATGATCTTCAAACGCATAGCAATGAAAATACCTATTAACCGCCATAGCATTCTCTTTTATGATGGCAGTCTTTGGTGGGAAAGAGCAGGTCTTCAAGGCGGAGAGATTCGTACTGGGTGAGTTCGATCCATCTGTGGATGGTTTCTACAAGAATGTTCAGGCATTCTCATTCAAGGTCAAAAAGAAAAGAGCTATCACGATAGAAATATCGGCAGATGCTCCGGTAGATGTAGCCGTCGCAAATGAAAAAGGTTCATCGGTAGCATACAAACAATCTGTCAAAGAAGGAACGATAGGCCCCGTTCAGACAGATGACAACAAAGAGATGGGCCTGATAGTCGGTATCTATAAAGGGGATAAAGCGGTCGTAAGCGTAGATGTATGGATGGAAAGATCATGAGCCTCCATATAGAGAAGGGAAGGAACAGTGATTTCTGGGCAGATCAGCTGCCTGAAGGGATAGCACTGGTCAGGGGGTTCGACAAACTCATCATGATCGTTTTCGTTGTATCGTTGCTGGTATCTTCGGCATTTGTCATTTATGAGGAGACAATCGGAAAATATCTGCTTCATGAGCTCATGCCTCTGCTGGCTATCCCCTTCTTTGTCTGCGGAGTGATACTCTATATCAAGCTGAAGTATTGGGTGTTGCTGATACTCGCTGCCGCTGCAGCAGTACTATGGTTCATGCACATCCCGCTGACATTTATCTTTCTGCTTTTGTTACTGATAATCGGAGCATCCGGAGTAGTTGCTCTGGTGGATGCCCTTCAGCGGTTGATATTCTACCACGTGCTTCGTAGGATAGAGTACATCAATGTCAAGAAAAAACTCACCATTAAAGACAGGATAGTTGCATTCATTTTCAATGTTCCAGAGGATATTGACACAAGGAATATCACGATGGATTATGAACTAAGCAGAACCAAGATACCATGGAAGGAGGTTGGAAATTCCATATCTATAGGAATGATGGTTGGGATCTTCATTTGGATATACATCTCTATGAACCCGACGTTCATGGGTCATGGCATAGAAACGTCGACCTCACTCCTGATGTTCACTCTGATCCTTTACATACCGGTCCTCGTGATGCCGTGGTCCATATTCAGGTCGCTTAACGTAAGGATCGAGACCAAGTACAGGGATTTCAAAGTGTATAACGGAATAATGGCTACGCTCCAAAGGATGGCAGTACCGGTCATTGCGGCCCTGTTCTTTGTGCTGGTCGCTATCAACACATCCGACATCAGAGCGGTCGCATTCTATATCCTTCTCTCTGCAACAATGATCGTGGCAATACTGACGCTCGTTTCAATATTATATTACTGGGTATCTGAATCTGTTATCATTAATGACATCATTTCCAAGTGGAAGATGTTCAGGCCGGTCCCTGTGTTTGTCAGTTTAGATGATGATGAAAAGAGACGATCGTTGGATGACCTCCCAGGAACGCCGAGGAGAGATAAGACAAATTTCGGGATGCTTACGCTCCCTGAGGATAAGTGACCCTACAACCATCAAAATATAGTGAAGTACCGGCACGATTTCCGGCAGTGTGCATCAGAATTGATTGAACTCGGGATTCAGCCTGCCCTTTGAATCAAGAGACCTTATGATAGGTTTGAACACCTCAACCGATGACATCCCAGGAGTCTTATTCAATCCAATGAGCTCAGGTTCTTTGTTGTTGGTGATGATCACCTGATATCTCTGTGTGACGTCTCCGACCTCAACGAATGGGAATTCGATGGTCTTCGCGATCTCCAATATAACATCCGCCATTATCTGTATCTCTTCAGGAGTAAGGTCATCAGGGACAGTTATGAAGAATGAGTTCTCTGTTGTTTCGCCGTTTAGCAGGAACAGGACCTCCGATTTTTCCATGAGGCCTTTGAAAACAACATCTTTCTCCCCATCGCCAGCAAGTTCGATCAATCTCCTCTTTGCTGTGTTAGGTATGTCGATGTAGATCGTATTCATACCAAGTATCTTCCACATGAATTCCAGATATATTTCTTACATTAAAGCGGTTCCGCCCCTCGGTAATGGAAATGATGGTACGAAATGGCAGATCTCATGGATCAAGGTCTTCAGAAAAGAGAGCAAGCGGAGCTGGCGACGGAATGATCATAACCCTGATCAACAGAACTTAGAGCCAGTTCTTATTCCAGATATGATCCCTGTTGTAGAGAAGTCAGATTAATTTGGCAGGATATATTTGAAGCTGAACACGTCTCTAGAACGTTCAACTGACATCATGAGTTTTGGGGCGGGTCGTAGGTTTCCCATCACCTATGACCCGTAATCTGTAATGGCCATATATGGTAATTATATATCCATTTGCTGCATTCCGTATACAAATGATGTCGGCCGTTGCGACATCCGTTCGGAGTGCTGCGAAAAGAGACATGATCAACATCAACAGGATATTGGATTCACAGTCGGACCTGTTTTTTGCGGGAGGCCCTTAACTACGCAGCTTTGGAGAAGAAACCTGATAGTGTGCTGGGTCGGAATGTTCGTGACCGGGATCGGCATGAGTCAGATCGCCCCGATCCTACCTATTTACGTAAGCGACCTGGGCACCTTTGACCAAGGTGCGATCAATCAGCTTTCGGGTCTGGCGTTCGGGATAACATTCCTGGTATCTGCAATATTTTCTCCGATATGGGGGAGTGTCGCAGATAGGTATGGGCGTAAACCCATGCTGCTCCGTGCGAGTCTTGGAATGGGCGTCGTGATAATACTGATCGGGTTCGCCCCGAATGTTCAGGTTCTCATACTATTGAGGATACTGCTGGGCACCATTGCGGGATACGTGACCGCCTGCAATACTCTTATTGCGACGCAGACGGAAAAAGAAAACGCCGGGTTCGCTTTGGCCACACTCTCCACAGCCAATGTCGCTGGCTCTCTGCTCGGCCCGATAGTGGGCGGGTTCATAGGAGATACGTTCGGTCCGCGCCCTGTTTTCTATATCACAGGAACACTCTTGTTCGTAGCGTTCGTTGCCACGTTGCTGTTTGTAAAAGAGAACTTTGTCCGGGAAGACAAGAAAGTAGAGAAAATGAAAGAAGTGTTAATGAAAATGCCTTACAAAAGTCTGACCATTGTTCTCTCAGTAACATTGTTCGTGATCATGCTGGGCCTTTATTCGATAGAGCCTATCATGACGATATATGTGATGCAAATGTCGGTCGATTCGACGTATGTAGCTCTAATATCCGGATTGGCCTTTTCGCTTTCTGGACTGGGTAATATAATTGCCGCGCCATTGCTCGGCAGATTTTCCGATAGGTCCGGTGCCCACAAGGTCCTCCTGATAGCTCTTTTTGTGGCGGGGATATGCTATATTCCGCAGGCCTTTGTCCAAAGTCCGTGGCAGCTGATGGTCTTAAGATTCCTGCTTGGTCTGACGCTCGGCGGAATGGCCCCGTCGGTGTTGATCCTGCTCAAAAAGATAACTCCTGATCGTTATGTGGGCAGAATATTCGGGATCGCGATATCGGCTCAGTATCTGGGGACATTCGCCGGCTCTATATTCGGAGGCCAAGTGTCGGCGGCTTTCGGCATACCCTTTGTATTGGTGATAACGGGACTGATGATGTTCACGAATGCGGCTTGGGTCTATTTCCGCGTTTACAAGAGATTCGTCAATAATGACGTGAAACCGTTGAGCACTTGAGCTTGGTTTGTAAGATTTTCCTTGTTGTTTTAAGAAAACTTAAAGATATGGCTGTCCTTCACTCACTAAAGGTCACTGACATGGCAGACGATTTCAAGGTCACACCGTGGGAGGTAAGCGGAGATATCGATTACGATCTCCTGATGGAGCGTTTCGGTACAACGCCGATCGATGACGCATTGATGGGTCGGATCGGCAGATACGGCGAACTGCACCCGATGTTGAGAAGAGGCATATTCTATACCCACAGAGACTTCGGAAAGCTGCTGGATCAATACGATAAAGGAAACAAATTTGTGCTGTACACAGGCAGAGGCCCCTCGGGACACACGCATCTCGGGCACCTCATGCCGTGGATATTCAATAAATGGATACAGGATGTTTTCAAGGTGGATATGCTGTTCCAGATGACCGATGATGAAAAGTTCTTGTTCAAGGACCTCACGTTGAAAGACACGAGATCGTTAGCATACGAGAATGCTCTGGACTTTGTGGCGCTGGGGTTCGATCCCGAGAAGACTAAGATAATCCTAGACACGGAGAACATAAAGACGCTTTATCCGATCGCCCTCAAAGTATCCAAAAAGGTCACTTTCTCTACCGCAAAAGCTGTATTCGGGTTTGATAACTCTACAAACATCGGATCGATCTTCTTCACGACCATTCAGGCGGCGCCGGCTTTCCTTCCCACGGAAAGGTCCGGGAAACAGATACCGTGCCTGATACCATGCGGAATCGATCAGGACCCGCACTTCAGGGTCGCGAGGGATGCCGCACCCGGCCTAAACTATCCGAAGCCTGCAATGCTCTACTGCAAGATGTTCCCCGGGCTCGGCGGAGGGGACAAGATGTCATCCTCCGATGAATTCGGCACGATCTACACAACGGATTCCCCCAAAGATGTCAAAAAGAAAGTTGGAAGAGCATTCACGGGAGGCTGTGTATCGGTAGAAGAACAGAGGGAGAAGGGCGGAAACCCAGAGGTATGTGCAGTTTTCAAGTACAATTATTTCCTCTTCGAAAAAAGCGATAAAAAGATAAACGAGCTCGCCGACAAATGTAAAAGAGGGGAGATACTCTGCGGCGAGTGCAAACAGATGCTCACTGGAATGATCAATGTCTTCTTAGAGGAGCATCAGGCCAAGAGAGAAGAGGCAAAAGAAGTGGTCGACAGCATGACCTTCGATGGATTCAAATGGTGATCGGATGGATATCTCAAGCATAATGGAAGGACTGAGCTACAATGAGAGAAAGCTTCTGATCGCTCTTGATGCTTTCAAAGGAACAGCCTCGCCGGCAGATCTGATAAAAGCAGGTAATTTTGATCTCGAGGTCGAGGTCATGGGTGCCGCATCCTGGCTGGAATCAAAGGGCTTGGTCAAGATCAAAGAGGAGACCCAGAAGTTCTTTGAGGTCTCCGATAAAGAGACGATCAGGAAAGGGTTGCCAGAGAGGCGTGCGTTAACGATCATCAGCGCATCCGGCGGAAAGATCGATATGAACGCCCTTTCCGAAAAGATGCCTATGGGCGAAGATAAGATCGCGGTCGGTTGGCTCAAAAGAAAGGGTCTGGTGGAGATAGTCGCCGAAGACGGCAACAAGATGTTGGCGCTTACAGATAAAGGCAGATCAGCCGTCAATTCAAAAATGGATGACGAGACCCTGCTTGAAAGGATGATGTTATCACCCCTGCACGCGTCCAATGTCGCTCTGAACATCATAAAAGATCTCACAGGGAGACAGGGGCTGATAAAAGACAAGATCGTTACCGACAGATCTATAACTCTCACCGATGAAGGTAAAGAAGTGGTCTCTTTAGGAATAGAACTGAGGGAAGAGGTCACAGAAGTAACAGACCGTTTGATACAAAGCGGAGGGTGGAAGGATATCCAGTTCAGAAAATATGATGTCGGCACATTCGCCCCGTCGGTCACTCCGGCGAAGAAACATCCCCTGACGAGACTGGGCGACGAGATAAGGCAGCTTTTCACGAACATCGGGTTCGTCGAGATGTCATCGGAATACGTGCAGCCGGCCTTCTGGAACCTTGATGTGCTGTTCACGCCTCAAGACCATCCCGCAAGGGACCTTCAGGATACTTTCTATTTGGATGAGCCGGCAAAGATAGGTCTTGAGGACGAGGCCCTCGTACAAAATGTAAAGGATATCCATGAGAGAGGCGGCAATACGGGATCCACTGGATGGGGAGGCGCATGGAGCAGAGAGAAAGCCGAAGCGGCCTTGCTCAGGACCCACAGCACCGTAAGCAGCATAAGATATATTGCCGAGCACCCGGACGCACCTCAGAAAGCATTCTCCATCTCGAGAATATTCAGGAACGAATCGATCGATTCCACACATCTCCCGGAATTTACCCAGATAGAGGGGATAGTCATCGTCGAGAATGGTAACTTCGATATGCTGATATCGATGATAAAAGAGTTCTATGCAAGGATGGGATTTGATAAGATAAGGATCAGGCCGGCATATTTCCCGTATACGGAGCCATCTTTGGAGTTGGAGGTCTTCTTCAACGGAAAATGGATGGAGCTCGGGGGCGCGGGCATATTCAGGCCGGAGGTCGTGGAGCCGTTCGGGGTCAAGCATCCGGTGCTTGCATGGGGATTCGGCTTTGAGAGACTGGCTATGTTGAAATGGGATATCAAGGACATAAGGGACCTGTACATCTCCGACATGGATGATCTGAAGAAGAACACAATATTCTGATCAGTCAAAACTTACTTTCTTCCCACCTTCTATATTTTTTATATAAGCGTCGATCTTTTCTTTCATCCGGTCCTTTCTTGCTACCTTTTTCGCTTTGTTTAGATAACTGAGCGCCTCATCCATCTTTCCGTTATCATAAGCGATGCCGGCCCTGAGCACCAATATCTCATCTATGCTGGTGGCATCGTTGTTGTTGGACAGCACCTCGCAAGTGGATGTCAGAAGATCAGATGCCTCTTTGTATTTTTTCAATTTGAACAGGCATTTTGCCGCGATCAGTGCAGTTCTTGAAGATGGTTCTTTTTCGAACAGGTGCTATGCGAGGATAAACCCCCTTTCGGTATCTCCGGACAGCATGTAAGCTTCTGCCCTGATCATATCTGCGTCCTTGGTAAGGAAATCGGCAAGTACGTCCGCACAAGCAAAGGCATCGTCTATATCATCGCATTCCAAAGCGACCTTTGCTCTTATGTTGTAGATCGACTCGGTGTATTTTGGGATCACTGTCGTCTCTTTCACTACTTTGAGGAGGTCCTCGTTTGGATTTTCCAGGAACTTGTCTGAATTCCTGAGGATCAGTTTACACGCCTCCGTACTCCTTCCCGCATTCACAAGGTGGTAGAGTCTTTCCTGACCATCGTTGCCGTTATCCATCCACCAATCCGCAGCGCGGCTGTTCCACACCTTTACGCTTTCAGGGTCTGCCAGTGAAAGATACCTCTCGCGGACGACATCCCCTATGCACGTCTTACCATAGAAATCGTACGGTATGACGCCCGTATTTGTCTCAGGAAGCGTTTTTCTAAGGATCGGCACTCTGAATACGCACGCAAGACCAAAAGTTTCTTTGTCCTTTGCGCTGAGGTTATCCCACATGATCCCGGGGTCGCATCTCTTCATGTCAAGTAGAGCATCTATGGATATGCCGGCCTTCTCAAACTTCTTCTTTAGCATCTCTGCGTCCGCTATACCGTCAGGAAGAAGACAGTATGCCTTTCTCTTTGAGCCGGAACCTTTTATGTGCGCCTGCCAATCGCTGATCTTACCTACTTCTTTTAGTTTCTTAAGCTCAAGCGAAACATGCGCCCGTGAGATCCCGAGAACGGATGCTATGCCGTCCTGCGTAAGATCGAAAGGAACATTGAATATTTCTTTTGGGTTCATATTAGGGAATCGGCTCAAATGAAGCAGTGCCCTTTCTCTTATAGTCGCATTTTCTATCGGCACGGTTAGAAGAATAAGCGTGATTTATATCACACTTGTGTTAGTATGTATAGTGAGATGTAAGTTACTTGGATACACATCTATTACAATTTGTATGGATACGTAGAAGTCATAACAAATCTGTCACACATCGTAAGCTCTATTTTTGCAAGTCCAGAATAGCTAAATGATTCTGTGCATGAGTAACCGATGTTCATCGGGCGTAATCATAATAGGCCGCATTTGCCATGTTATGACTGTGGGAACAATGGATACAGAGCGTGAACTTACTTTCGAGGAACTGCGAAATATAGTCGTACCCATTGCAAAAAAGCATGGGATCATCCGTGTTTATTTGTTTGTCTCCAGAGCGCGTGAGGATAACAACAGTGAAACCTGACTTTCTCTGGGCGGAGTTCTGTCAGACCGGTGGTAAATGCGAACGCTTGTCTCCTCAAAACACTTCTATTCTCACTTCGAAATATGTATATATGGATCCGTTCTAATCTTATTTGTGCCAGAAATCAAAAATGATATTACCGTCCTCATTCCACCCTCTATCAACGGGGATTTGGATGGCCTATTGTTTATGGCAAAATGCCTGAATGATTCATGTAATACTTGTGGTAAGTTGGTGTTTGACTTCAAAAATAATACTCACTTTGATGTCTCACTTACTGCAGTGCTTGGAATAATCGTAAAGACTCTAAATGAACAGGGAACCGCATGCACATTGAGTAATGTGAATCAAGAACTCCGTGAAGTGTGGGGGCAAAATGGGTTTCTCTCCTATTTTATGAATCTCCGTGCGATTGGTCTGAAGAAGAGCAAGATGAAAGATGTTGAAAAATATCTAGAGGTTCGTAAAGAAGATCTACACGAAGTCGCAGATTACATTGAAAACGAGTTTCTTTCTGCAAATGAATTCCCTAAGATATCTGAATCCTTAAGGAAAGAAATGACACAGAGCATATTGGAACTCATAATAAACGCTCATCAGCATGGGAACTCCGAATACGCTGTGTGTTGCGGACATATCTCACATGCTGACAGTAAGCTATGCTTTTGCGTAACAAATGTCGGAAAGACATTCAAGGACAACATATATGGCTATCTCAGGGGGAATCTGCCAAACAAATACCCTAATCATATTGAGTGGGCAATGGATGGCAACACCACTAAGACAGATCAGGTGGGTGGTCTTGGACTAAGGCTCCTCAAAGAATTTGTGGAGAAAAACAAAGGGCGCATACAAATACATTCAGATGAAGAATATTGGATGCATGACTATGACGGAACAAATTGTGAAAATATGACAGAGAAAATAAAAATGATGGGGACAGTTGTATATATTGAAATCAACTTACAGGATGAGAAGACATACTATCTTACAAGCGAAACCCGTTCAAACAATAATGGAGGGAAATGACATGGAAGAAAGACTCTTTGTTGCGGAATACGTGCAAAAGAATCAGGCAATATCTTCGGAAGAAGCAGAGACGGTCTATAACGCGCTCCATGGTATTCTAAAAAACGGACAAAAAGTAATTTTGGATTTCAGTGGGATATCTCTTTTGATATCTTCTTTCTTGAATTCCGCAGTCGGTAGACTTTACGGGGAGTTCAAACCCGATACCATAGAAAAATTGGTATCATATGAGAATCTTGATGCACAGGATGAGTACATACTCGAAAAAGTCATATGCCGTGCAAAGGATTATTACAGCAATAAATCACTGGTTGATGGCATAGTCAATGGCGCATAATAATTTTTTGAGCGCATACGATTATCTCCCTAAAGAAGATGATGTATTTTTAGTGGACACTAACGTACTCATATCTTTGTTTACTCCTATTAATGGCAGGGATGAGATGATTGGCAGGCAATACGAAAAATTTATCCGTAAGGCCGATGCAAAATCGAAATTTGTAGTTACTTCTATGAATTTATCTGAATTGATAAATGTGAATCTCAGATATGAATATGACAGATACAGAGCAAATGGCAACGATATAAAGTACAAAGAGTACAGGAAACTTCAGGAATTTGAAAAAGAGTTGGAGTTATTGAAAAGTGTTATAGAACGTCAGCTACTAAAGATGATGGAAAGAATCAATGATGATTTCACAAACATAGATGTGGTTAATTGTTTTTCTGGACAAACAGACTGTTTCGATTTCGCTGATAGATACTACGTTGAGTTAGCAAGAAAGAATTGCATGAAAATACTCACAAATGATTATGATTTTTCAGTAATAAGTGATGTATATATTGTATCAACAAACCCCAAGTTTTTTGGGCATACCTAATCTCGATCATCATTGCCACCCTCAATTGGATGGTTATTATTTTGTGAAAATAATTTTCTCAATTTCGACTGAAAGCGATTTTGACTTTTATCTAGCCTAAAAGTGCGTGTAAAGTACGAAACTGGTATGTCCGTTTATAGCTTCCGCTGATCCGCTGCCTCCGCTCCGGCTCACCTTCATTCGAGGAACATCTCAATTTATCTTCGGCG
>Ga0123357_10008845_pt1 | contig 12641 bp, 10 predicted proteins | sample TergutEmb28metaG_FD_89873 | JGI IMG/M metagenome (GOLD analysis project Ga0123357, IMG submission 89873) | Embiratermes neotenicus P4 segment gut microbial communities from Petit-Saut dam, French Guiana - Emb289 P4 | ecosystem: Host-associated > Arthropoda: Insects > Digestive system > Gut ... | reverse complement strand
CCCCGGGAGATCCGCGTGGGGGAGTAGTTTACCTCCTCTGTATCTTATGGACAAGTTCTACACTCACACAAACAAATTTTATATCTACACTCTTTATGCACAAAATTTTAATGCTTTCAAAGATCCACTTATCTTTTATATATATATACGTTGTTGATGTTCAGAAGATAATCCAGATAGATCAAAACATATTGGAGTTATGATAAATTGTGTGTAAAAAAATATAATTTTAAAATTAATGCACTTGTTGGTTTTATTGTCCAAATTGGAAACAGAATTGTTAATTTTGCCTGCAGTAACAATTTCTCTATTAGCAGAACTTATTTCCCACATAAAATAATTCACAAACAGACTTGGCAATCCCCTGATGGAAAGAGAGTTACCCAAACTGACCATGTACTGATAAACAAAAGACATGGTACTGATATACAATGCATGGGAAGCTTAAGGGAATGGACTGTGATACGGACCACAATTTGGTGCATAGTAAGTATAAGCTGCAAATATCAAATGAAGGTAAGAAAAGGGAACTATAAACTGGAGAAATTTAATAAAATAATTCTAAACACTAAAAAAAATGAAAGAAGATACAACAGCAAATTTACAGAGAAGGAAGAAAGAAAGAGAAGAATGGGTATGATGACAAATGGCAGGAACAGGACTAGAGCAAGAGTAAATATGTTACACAGATGAACTCAAGCTAGAATGAAGGAGTTCCAAAAACAGAGATGAACTGCTAAAAACACATGTCAAAGGAAAAAGAGAGAAAGGGGAGAAAATAGATTTGAAATAAATAGAAGAATTTGTGGAAAAAAGATGTGAGGCAACAATATATAAAAATGGGCCAAAATAAAGGGTTTCAAACTTGAATATAATTTTGTAAAGACAAATAAGAAAATTAATTGGGGAAACTAATTAAATAATGAGAATATGGAGAGACTATTTTACTGAGATCATCAAAAAACCAGACAATGAAGAATAAGAACAGGAAACTACTGATGACTATGGACCAGAACAAGAAACTGAGGAATCAACACTTTTAGAAGCAGGCATTACAACTTGGTAACGGAAAAATAACAAGGTGGTAGGTGGTGATAATAAACTGCAGAATTAGTATAATATGGGGGTAAAAAAAAAGGTTAAACTTTTAAAAGATCTAATCTGGGAAAGAGAACAGACGCTGGTAGTGTTTTCTGCAGAAGCCATTTGTCCAATACACACACAGAATAATACAAGGGATTGCAATAATTGCAGAGAACTTTCATTACCTAATATGACATACAAGATACTAGCTAAGATAATTTCTATAAGACTGAAACCAAATACTGAAGAAACCCTTGGAGAATACCAACATGCATTTTGGAGAAACAGATAAACACGAGACAAACTTGTCATAAGAAACATCCTCGAAAAATGTTATGCATATAATTTAACACTACATAAATTTTTCATTGACTTTACACAGGCATACAATAGTGCAAACTGAAAAGAAGTTCTTAACGAAATGAAATAATATGCAATTCCCACGAAATTTCAAAACTTAGTTAAGATGACCCTATGAGAAAGAAAAATAAAAGTGTAAGATGAACTCTCTGGAGAATTAATGATTTATTGTGGTTTAAAGCAAGGAGATGTCTTATCAGTTAATTTGTTTAACCTAATCTAGGAAAAAGTTATCACAGAAACAGAAATAAATAAATGAGGGTGGATTTTTAATAGAACCTTGCAATAATTTGCATATGCAGATGATGTGAACCTGATAGCAAAAACGTCTCACACAATAAGAGAAGCTTTTCAGCTATAGTGAACATCAAAGGTTGGATTGCAAATAAATGAAATTAAAACAAACCATTGTATAAGATTAACATGAAAAATAAGGTATGATTTCAGGATACTGAAAACCTGAAAACTGATAATCATACATTTCAAACACTAAATGAGTTACTAAAAACAGTGAAATGGTCTGAAAAAAAACCGGAAACCACAGCAAGAAATGGGTGCTAACACGCAATCAAGTTACTAAAATCTACAGCAGTATCACGGAAGAAAAACTATTTATCAGGAAATAACTAGATTGGTGGTAATGTATGGTTTAGAAGACTGGCCACTGAGCAAAAGAATTAAAACACCCCAGCAATATGGAAACGGAAAATACTACGAAAAATAGCTGGCCCAGTAAAAGAAAATGGCCTGCAGAGGATCTGCACAAACAAAAGTTGATTGATCTGTATAGAGAACCAGATATAATCTCAGAAATTTGAAAATATTAGGACAGTTAGGACTTGTGTAAAAAAATGCCAGAAGAAAGAACTGTGCAGTAAGTTTTGAAGAAGTTTTGAAGGAAAATGTCAGTTGGAAAACCAAAAAAAAAGTTAGCTGGACAATGCTGCAAAAAAACCAGAAGAAAATGGATGTTTGAGGCTGGAGAAAAATAGCTAGGGATACACACACCTGGAAATGGATCCTGAGGGAGGACAAGGTCCTTCATTTACCATAGAACCTCTGAAGAAGAACCATAAACAAACAAGTACTTGTTGTAATCTTTCCTTTGGGTGATTTCCTGGTGTCTGAATTCTATTTGAAGATGTTTTGGAACACACTGTCTGTTGCCTATTCATAGGTGGTGTATGCAGGAAGAATAACCTGGATGAGATTGCTAGGGTATTTATACAGATAAGGATTTGACTCAAAAATAACCTGAGCCAATCAGAAGAAGGGGTGAAGGGGCATGTCTGAGTACAGGAACAGGCTGTGGAGGACAGCGAACCACCCCCCCTGGGAATCTCATCGGGAATTCTGCACATCATGTAAAAAACTCCATCCAGTTCATCCAGATATTGAAACCTCTACAAGTACAACCAGACAATCTAATGGTTAGCTACAATATGGTGTCTCCGTTTACCAAAGTTACAATTGCAGTATCACTTGAACTCCTCAGTCACCTCCTTGAAGATGATGTCCTGGCATAGTTTAAACATGTACTAACATCTACATTTTTTTGTTTTGAGGGACAGCTCTACGAACAAACAAACGGAGTAGCAATGGATTCACCACTTTCTCCGGTAATCAATAATTTCTTCATGGACGATTTTGAGAAGAAAGTACTAGAACAAGCAACACACAAACCTGTACGCTGGTTATGATATGTAGATGACATTTTCATCATCTAGCCCCACGCCAGAGCAAAACTGACAGAATTTCTGAACCACATCAATGGTTAATGTGGCAAGGTTTATATTGGACAAATTAGAATCAAAGACACATATGGTTAGCACAGACAGATAAATCAGTGGTAGCAGAACACAGTATAAACCAGGGCCATATTATTAAGCTATAGGATACAGAACTTCTTTCTGCAAAAAAACAGATACATGGACTGACTCATCAGGGAAGACATTGAACTGGAATGCACCCACACAACATGAATAAAGATGGACTGACCTGAAGCAAATCCTGGAAACCCCTTCTGCACATGCACAAAGAAAGGAGACAGCCTCCTAAAAACATAATAGATCACTACCAGCCAATGGCTCCCGTTCCTCCCTCTGACACACAGCCATTTCTCCCACACATACATACTACAGGCCTCTGCTTGTAGTCACTGTCCTCAACAGCCTGTTCCTCTACTCAGACACACCCCCTGCCTGTCCGCCCTCCATCTGATTGGCTCAGGCTATTTTTGAACCAAAACCTTACCTGTACAAATACCCAAGCAATATCATCCTGGTTATTCTTCCTGATTACACCACCTATGAAGACGGAACAGAGTGTTCTGAAATGTCAGCACATAAAATTCAGATGCCACAGAATCACCCAAAAGAAAGAACAACACACTCAGAACATGGCGAAAGCATGAAATCAAGAATAACCCTACTTGATAACTACTTGATAAGGTTTTACAGTTTTCAGAATTCCAAGTTTTTAATATACTGCTCTTGGCATACAACAACTCAGAGAAATACTGGGATGTACTACTTCCAACTAAAGGGTATTTTATTTGCTTACATATAAGACAGACCTTTCCCATTTTTATCACACCTTCCTTGTTGTATTTTATGACTGCCTGAAGATGGCCTTTCAGCTGAAACATGTACGAACTTCTAGTGACTAACTTTCCTTACAATAAAGTAGTTGTGTTTGATTTTGTAATTTTTTAACTGAATATAAACACAAAACCTAAAGCCTGACTTCCATTTATACATGTAAAAACCCACACAAACCTGAATGCCTAATTTAATCTGAATAGTCCCCCCCCCCAACACTCCAAATCTGTCAACGACTCAAACTATCAAATCAGAACCCTTGTGTTATAAACATTGCTGTTGACCTTTTGTTCATTTCAATGTAACACAATATGAAAGCCTAATCAAGTCTTAAATTGGCAACCTTGAACTAAAAAGTTGTCAAAGAAGCAAGCCATAGGAATTATTGAAAACAGCAAGATACATATTATACACTATCATTGTAATGAAAATACATTGCTTTGTATAACAAATAACAGTATTCCAAGATAATCCTGAATAAATGTTTATGACGAGTTACATGTTAAGAACAATAAATAATGGACAAACACACCATTTTCAGCAGCTCTTAAAATCCCCGTAAGTTGTTCTTTCTGTTCCTATGGAGCAATAGTACACCCATAGCAGAATTACCTAGTAGCACTAATACTTAAGCAATAGTAGAATGTCATGCACCAGTGACAGAAGCATTCTGACTTTTCAGTAAGACACATTGTAGAAAAGTATATTCTCACAGTACAAGATCCAGTTAATGTTCAGAAGTTTGTATTTGGGCTGGAAAACTCAGCTGAAACCCAGTGTCAGTGACTTGTTATGAAGACTGGTTGGGCTCCTACAGTTTAGTAAGGTAACGGTAAACAACTCACTACTAAGTAACAGGAATATCTGGTAACACCAACGCTAAGTTGTTACAAAATAACAAATTACCAGAAACCTTCCAAAATCTTATGCTCTGCTACAGAATAAGGGGACCCACCATTTGCCAACCTGTGCACTACTCAATACATGGTGAAAAACATGTAATCCGCTATTTCAACTTGCCATCAGTCCCCGCTCATGAGATGAGAGACGCAGGTTAGAGGTTTTACTTGTGTTTGCAATAGGGAATTCATGCAAGGTTTAGGTTAGAGGTTTCAGTTATGTTTGTATATAACAGGGAATCTGTACACAACAGTGAGAGGCTTAGGTTAGAGGTTCTAGTTCAATGTATGTGTATAATACAGAAAGTGTGCATGTAATAGTGCAAGACTTCAGTTACAGGTATGAGTTACGTGTGTATAATAGGGAATGTGTGGCTTCAATCAGAAGTTTCAGTTTTGCACACACACACACACACACACACATGTATTTTGTAAGGGTATTAGTGCCTTTCTCTCAAAAAACATGTGTAATAATGGACTGCACTTCTCAAGTTACTGCATAGCACCAGCATCAGCTTGTGCAAATGACATTTCTTCACACCTCATCCTATGGCTGCATGTGGTTCAGTCTGGATGTTCTTGCAACAACATCCTTCATCACCTACCTCTTCTGTGACAAGGAAAGGGCTGTGCAATATATAAAGGACTTCACAACCTTGATGCATGTGTAACAGGTTTCCATCCACTGGAAGGGAGCAAAGGTTAGCCATTTAGGTTAGTCCTAGTGTTAGCACAACAGTAACACACGTTTCATAATTCCATCCATTCAAAAGGGGCAAAGGTAAGTCATCTGGGTTAGTCCTAGTGTCAGCATTGTATTCTTTAAATGTGTGTATTTGTGCTGAAGGAACAGCTACTCACAATACTTACATGCTGCCCGTTTACTTCCTTCCTACAAGCGTTCTTGTAAAAGTAATGATGTCACACTAGCAAGAAACAGATACAGGTCATGAAGGATCACATTTCTCATCTTATTGTTCATTACTGCTATTCTTTTGCATCTTTTGCAAGTTTCTGTTTAAGTACTCACGATACTTTCAACAACCATCCCCTGACACACACACATACACATGCAGCCTCTAACCTACAAATTCTGCATCATCAGAGGTGAGTGCTGGTGACTTACAACTATGGTTTACATGTCTTACAGGGGTGTACTGGTAAGTACTTAAGTTGAAAATACATGGGTCCCCTCTACTGGTAAAAAGAAAGAGGTAAAGCAATCCCATTATAGGCCTGGACAGACCCAGAGTTCCAGGAGGTTGAGGCTCCCAGATTTCAAGACATTCGACACATGAAGGTGGTAAAGTTGTCAGCCCTACGCCACCGGCCGCCTTTACCCCCCAGGAAATATTCCTGGTACTTATTTCTGTTGGAGACTGAGTCAACCCCAGGGCCATAGTGTGACCGGAAAAATTATGTCAATGAAAAATTCCAAAGACATCAACGGGAATCGAACCCGCACCTTCCGACTCGTAGCGCAGTGCCTCAACCAACTGCGACACCGCGTACCACCCCCCCACCCCCCCCTTCTGGAGCAGACCAAAATCTTCAGGTACTTAAAAAGTATGTGAACTGTCCGAATATAGGCATGTTTTCATGTACCCGCAAACTACACACACACATAAATCTTACGTTATCAATCAATTTCTTTGCATAAAAAGTTTGGGGGGTTAATAAAATGTACCCACTAACAGGACGTCTTCACAACGCACAAAAAGCAAACGAGACTTTCTACGAGCAGTTACGGCACCTTATTCTTAAGGCACGTATAAGGATATTTTTCTGGCAATTTAATTTTGTACCTCTCTCTTACACAACTGAACACTTTCATTGGCACAAAAATGGAAATGACAGGTCTCTGTGCACATCGCCGAAGTTCAGTAATTTTTGTTTTTGCGACACACACCATTTGTACAAGAAGAAATCATTATTTTTTTTACGCTGAAGCACTTGAAGCTGCGGACTAATGTTTCTGAACTACTGTAAATAAACATATCAAAGACCGAGTTCCAACGCCGATTCCGCAAATCAAAAATCACTATTATCCCCGCAAACTGAAAGCACAACTAATACACAATAGTTTATACAGGGATCTTCCTTATTTTTAAACGAAATCCACAGAAAAGCTTATATAAATAAATAAAACAATTACAATATTTCGATCCAAATCCTACGTCCACACAACAACTTCTCCCACAATTCCTATAACCTCAGCGAAAATTAGCATGTAACCCATAATGCAATTTGATGTGTCATTGATTCAAAACTAGCACTATACTAACATATTTCGCACAGATGATCAACTGGAAACAAAAACACGAATATGTAAAATTCTGATAATGAACTTACGTATTAACATTTTATTCACTGAAATCGTTAGTAAATAAAATGATACCATTATATTGGAACACTACCACGGATAAGAACTGAATATTACTATATCTTATTCGCATACAACCGCCAAGTAGTTCACTTCATGTACGGGAGAAGATCGTGCAGGGACAGGTTCTCAATATTCGAGATTCCAACTGACAAACTCTCAATATGGAGGCAACACCGTCCTCCAAAACGTCCGTAAGTCTGTACCAGTGAACACGGAGTAACATGTAGAAAGACGTGTATCTTCGTTCTCAAAATTCAATGACACACTCATTGATCGCCGGGCGGATAAGCTCGACCAATCACGATTGTTTCGAACCTTTGCTTGCTGGTGTGTGTACAAATGGCAGTATACACAAGTTGAGAAGGAACGTTGTTTTGAATGTTGTATAAGTTCCGAGTACTGATTTTCAAAAAGTAAGAATTGGACATTTGTGTTGGAAATATGGGAAATGTTATGGCCCAAAGTCAGCTAGTAGGTGGTATATCACCGCCGGCCTCCATGCCTCCACCACCACCTCCCACGGTTGGTTTTCCAAGTTTCGCAAAACAGGAGGGTTCAGGGCCTAGAACACCAGCTGATAGTCCAAGTTCCGATCAGCAACACAGTCAGAAAAATGGACTGGAGAATCCTGGCTCAATGGAAGACTTAAACAAGAAGTGTAAAGGTAAACAATCGCGGTTGTAATCGGTCCACACGTGCTTGTGTAGAGACAGAAGTGCGAGTGAAGCAGATATTGTATATATTGCGGGATTTGTTATTTATTGGCGTTGTGATTTAAAGGGACCATGTTTGAATGTGACTGTAAACAACTTGATTTGTAAAACATTCACGATTCACAAGCATTTTTTTTCCTCCTTTAAATATATCACACAATATGAATTAGTATGTAAGTTCTTGGATGGACTGCTTTCAAGGCATTTCATTTAATGTGATGCCAAGACTCCCTAATTGTCAACCGCGGAACATACGGTCCTTAACATGGACTCAGTCACTTCATCTCATAAATCTCATGCAGGTGTTGTCACCATCTTTCAGAGGGAGGATGGGCTTTGTTTTCTTAAACCTACTGTACATATTCTTGATAAGGTTCATGTCGGGCACTCACGGTGGCCATTTGATAAGTTCAGCATTGCCCTGCAGCAATAGCCCTTGAATCTCTCAACAGCTGTGAGCAGAGGAGTGGTGTTGGAATTCGATTACTCCATAAAGATAAGGTGGTCTTACAGAGGGCATTAGTACATTCTTAAAAATGTGCTTATATTGGGGGCCGTCTTAGTACTGTTTGGCACTCTGGAGTTATTCAGGTGCTTTGGTGAAAGTCCAGCCCAACAATTAACAGGCACAGGACCTGCTGCATGTAGAGATAACACATACTGGGAATTGTAATGATGTTTGCTTGGTCTGTAAACTAATATTGGCTCTTGATCCACTGAGCTTAATCAGGATTTGTCAAAAGAATATAAGCTGTGCCTCATTGGCAATCTAGATTGTTCTCAGCAAATGTTAAGCTGTATAATGTATATTAATTAGTAGGCAGTCCCTTTACTACAGTATCTCATGCCTGGGGACCAGAGTCTTTTGGTCTCAAAGTAAATGTATTTTTCTGCCTAGGAAATTTAGACGTACCCTTAAGCACCCTTTCTCTGACAAAAGAGTTTCTTTGAGCTTCAGCAACTAAAACAACATCCTGAGCTGGACAGGACTCATACTGTAACCCATATACTCAGTGCCTTCCAACTTTTCCATATGTCTGGTATCCCTCTAGAATGCTCCAGCCAAGGACACCATACCATCCACCTGCAGTGCTTGCAGTTAATCTTCCATCCCTAGCTAGAGTGATGATTCACTGGCAGATCTGTCTTGGTAAACCATAGTGATGAGAATGAACAAGGAATGGTTCAAATCTCATGTGTCACTTTTATTATAGAAGGTATGAAGCAGTGTTTGACTGCCACACCAACACTGTTGGGTATAACTTACCATTGATGCACTTTGAGACATAAATGACATTTTCAGCATTTCTTGTTGAGGACATTTTGTTTTGTTTTCAGGGTTTTAAATTAATTTTAACCAGAGAGGATTGCCCTGTACCCTAAAAGAAAGTTGGTCAGTAAATGGCGAAACAGCTTCTTTAGTTGTTTTTCTAATCACAGATCTTGAAGACACATTTGTCGGAAAATTCACTAGTGGAACATGAAGTAGTGGTATGACATTATATGGCAGTTCTCACAGTTCTAGTCATGTGGTCATTATATATCTTTTATTAAGGGTGGTTACTGTCCTGATACAAAGAGCAGACATCAATACCTTGTAGCATCCTACACTGAGAAAGGGAGCTGTTCCATCAGTGTCATAAAGCACTGTCAGTTGTGTACTCCAGAAACTAGTAACTTACAAGGTGGTTCAAATATGACCGGGACTGATGTCGCCAGATTTACACACAATCAGTTCCGGTCATATTTGAACCACCTTGTAGTAATAATTGCTTGTAGTTTCAGTCATTGTCATCCCTGATACAAAACCTACTTCTTCTTTCACCAAAGTGCATCCTGTTATGATCCTGGTACATTTATCCATGCCTCCATTACTGAGTTAAGCCACAAATCTTGACCTGTTACCCACACCGCCTGTCATAATAAACTTGACATCAATCCCTGTAGGGAGTGCCATGTGAGAAGGACAGGTAAAAAGTTGTGTTGATGGCAATAAGTCTGAACTGTGAGCTCAGTGCAGACAGCAGCAAAGTAAGCGATATACTTCAAGAAAAAAATGCTTGTATAGTTTGCTTGCCGTCAGATTCAAATATGGACTGTGTAAATCCTTATGTTGTGCTTCAGCATCCAGCCTTTTAAATGTCAGGTTTCTGCTGTGGCTCGAGCACTGTCCAATTTAAATACCCACTGCAGGATAGTGTTTTCTCTTTCAGACAAAAATGATGTACATTTAATGGGAAAATGTACTGTTGTCTGTTAAAATTTAAATAACGCAAGACATTATACAATTATGTGCCGCTAATGGGCATATCTTATTTGGATTTCACCAAACCTATGAAATCTGACTTGTAACCGGCCAGGGTCCCTAGTTCAAATCCCGGACTAGGCAACCAAGAAGGTGAGGAGATAAACTGGTCGTCGAGCATTGGCTAGTTGATATATTGAAAGGGAAGAGGTGAAGTTTGTTTGGTGTGCACATGTGCACTTGCCAGGCTATATGAATGATACTGTTTATTTACCTCACCCACACATGAATTGATTCTCTGTTTGCGATGTCAGCTATGGGCAAGCGTTCACTATTGATATCTGTATCACTAAGGCTTAGGAGGTAGTCAGTCGTGCAGAGATGTACGCTGTTCGCAGTTGTGAATGCTAGATGAACAACGAGCAACCAAAAGTTGTTGGTGCAGGAGCCAAAAGTTGTGATGTTGGAACATCAGTGTATAAAGAGTACTGAAAGAGCAAAGCGGCTTCTGATTCTTCCTGTATATTCCTTGAGAGGGATCCGTGCTTACGACAAGCTATGGATAGTTGTAACTGAAGTCGGGCAAGTCAAACAGACAGTTACAGACTTTTGTGTTGATTTATTATAAAATATTGTTGATTTCTTTCGGATATGAAAAGTCCTTTTTCTTTTTTTCCAGATGTGTTCCCTGTTCTATTTGAAGGTGCAAAGCTAATGGTTAACAAAGGTTTGAGTAACCATTTCCAAGTTTCACACACAATCAACATGAGTTCGATAACATCATCTGGTTATCGATTTGGTGCTACATATGTTGGAACAAAACAAATTTCTCCAACCGAAGCTTTTCCGGTTTTGTTGGGAGATGTTGATCCTAGTGGCAATATGAATGCCCACATTCTTCACCAGTTTGGTGAACGAATTAAGGCCAAATTTGTAGCACAGATACAAAATAGTAAATTCACAGCATCTCAGCTCACCACAGAGTATAAAGGAGATGATTACACTCTGTCTTTAACTGCTGGAAATACAAATATTATTAATGAATCAGGTATGTTTAATATCATCATTTTAGTTGAACCAATGTATTTTGTTTCCTGACACATCTGCCTTTTGTAAATTTAATCCTTTTCAAATGGATTGTATTTGTAACACCAAGATTATGCCCTTGTAAATTCACAGCACACTTCCATCTAGTCTACATTAAACACATGGCAGTGAGCAGACCATGCACATTACATGTGCAAGGTGTCCAAGGGATTTTTGAGAAGAATCTCAGCCCAAATACCATTTTCATTCAGTGTGTGTGTGTGTGTGTGTATGTGCGCGCGCATGCATGTGTGTGCGCATGCTTGTGTGTACATGTACCTGGTATTTTGGTTCAGTTCCCCGTTGTCCACTAACAACTGTGAATTTAGTTATGATTTTATGACCAGTTTTTCTGTTTAGAAGTTTAGCATTCAGAAATTTAAGTCATTATACTCTCTTTTTCTTTCGCAACAACTTTTCTTGTAGTATCTAACAAGTGTTCGTTGTTCCAATTTGTATCTTGCGTATGGTGTTAGGACACAAGAAGCGACATGAAGATGGCATGGGATATGATGTCATGTTGATTGGTATTGAATACTAAGTTTGGAAAGAGTTGTCCAAGGAGAGTAAGTTGTGTGGAATAATGGTTTCATTTCTTGGACTACCCAGAAGATGGGGGCAGAAACTCCTGCAGAAGATTGGTAACTAATTACCAGTCAACACAATATTATATGCCACAATAATTTAATCTTAACCAACACTGTGTTTTAACTATTTATAGATCTCCATCAGGAAAGTTTAATAATTCAATTAGATATGATACTGCAAACTTTATTCCCCACAAAAGTAGACCTGATCGTACGTGGAGATATTAACATAAATTACCTTAATGATAGTGATAGAGTGAGACAATTAAAAGCACTACAAAATTCATATAAACTGTTCAGTAAAGTTACTTTCCATACAGGAATTGGGAAAGATTACATTTCTGCTATAGATAATAGTTTCATTGATAGCCCTAAAAATTTAAAAACTACAAAATACTTCCTTTAAATAATGGTCTGTCAGATCACAATGTACATCTAATAACGAATACTGCATTGGATCAATCACAAAATCATCAAACTTATTTCAAAAGAAAAATGAAACGTGGGATCAGTTTTTGAGTGTGATGATGTAAAAATGTTTAATTCTTTTTTAAATACTTATACAGGGTGTTTCACGACTTTAGGGCATAACTGCAGGAGGTGATTTCCTAGGTCTTTGTGATCAAAAAAGTTCATATAAACATGTGTCCGATTTTGGACGGTTACGGAGTTATGGGCATTT
>Ga0123357_10008844_pt1 | contig 12642 bp, 9 predicted proteins | sample TergutEmb28metaG_FD_89873 | JGI IMG/M metagenome (GOLD analysis project Ga0123357, IMG submission 89873) | Embiratermes neotenicus P4 segment gut microbial communities from Petit-Saut dam, French Guiana - Emb289 P4 | ecosystem: Host-associated > Arthropoda: Insects > Digestive system > Gut ... | reverse complement strand
TCAAGTAGCTCCTCAGTTTGACCTCACGAGGCTGAGTGGACCCCGTTCCAGACCCACTACTACTCAGAAAATCTGGTAGCGCCGGGGATCGAACCCGGAACCTCTGTATCTGTAGCCAGAAACGGTGACCACTAGACCACAGAGGCGGTCGATGATCTACTAGTATACTGAATGAAACACTTTGAACGATTTAAATGATACCAAGAACACGTACCAATACCGCCCGGTCCTGTTCTGATACTGTGAAATATTTGCAGTTCTTCTTCGCACGAATGTTAACTGCAGCAGGCCTATATAGGCTCATTTTAAGAATAAAGCAACGGTATTCAAAATTTGTTCCGCGGAACCCTGATGATCCGCGGTGACTTGGTGGATTCCGCAAGAACATTTCTAACATAGCGATTTTCATAAATATAAGTTGGTAATTTTCAACGATCATCTCTATTTTTATGGCCGTCTTTGTGCATAATTGGCGTTAGGATTATTTGCAGCGTGAATCATTGCCAATAAAATTTTATGTTTTCTTAACACACAAATATTCTCTCTTAATAGAAGTCCAGCTTTCAAATAACTTTTTACATTTTTGTATCAATCCTATACACACTTTTCTTTACGGCGCTGCATGGATATTTAGTTTCAGTCAAAAGGTGTCAACCTATATTGAGATAAAGTCACAATGTTTGCGTGTATATTCGGATTTACTCACAATGTTTCCATGTACGTATATTCAGATTTAGGCACACAGTTTCCGTTTATATTCAGATTTAGTCAAAAGTCTTCAACTTATATTAAGATTTAGTCACAATGTTTCAAGAATATTCAGATTTAGTCACAAGTATCTGTGTGTATTCAGATTTAGTCAACAAGATCCACCCTATAATAAGATTTAGTCACAGTGTTTCAGCGTATTTTCGGATTTAGTCACAAATTTTCCCATAGATTTTCAGATTATTATTCACAAAGTTTTCCATAGGTTTTTAGATTATTCACAAAGTCTCCGATAAGTTTTCAGAATATTCGCGAACTATCCAAACATATTCAGACTTAGTTACAATGTTCTGACGGATATTCAGTCGCAGTCACAAGGTTTCCACAAACATTAAGACTTTTCAGACCAGTCAGATTTCTGATATAAAAATAATAATTTAATACCTAAGTGTCATCAAATACTATTTATTAGATGCGTTTAAAGAACGTAGTGCATGTAAACGTACACGTCAACGTTTCGGATAAATCGGAATGTTTCAAACTATGAAATGGAAAGGAGATGGAGGGACAAAAAGAACGAGGAGCCCATAAAGTTACTACATTTTTCGTTTCAGAGAACAAAAGTCGGCTGACTAATGAATTTTACATTGCTGACACCGTGCCTTGTGATACAGCTAGTACAATTAAAACCAAATAAATGCAATGCGAAACACGCCCTCTCCTACAAACCCCGAGGAAGAAGGGATGGCGGACGCCCCAGGAAACGATGGCGACGCGTCGATGCCGGAACAGGTCAAACGACCTAATCCATGGCGGAATATGATGATGATGCTTAATGCAATTTTGATATAATTTCGAATTCAATAACGCTCTTCAAGCAAGAGATTATGTGAAACAAAATTTACAACACGAGTATTTATATGGTTTTAATTGTAACATATGAATACCGACCTATAGAAATATTGTATTAAGAACTGAGATAGATTCAATATCGTATAAAGGGTGGGTTTTGGTGATAACTCGCCATGGAGTATCTATAAAATTCTGCGAATTTATCGACTAAATGAACAACTTTCATCTGCCGAAGAAGAACCCCACTACATGGAGTTAGCTAGTTATGGCAAGTTTACCCACTAGAGACATCTCAGAGCTACATCTTGTCAGTCAATACAGTTAGCAGTGCACAAAGACGCACAACTTACTTTAAAGTAAACAAGAAACACGCGGATTCTCGGAAGCTGTTTAATCGTGCTGCAGTGAACTGTGAGCACAAGACAGTCTAAAGAAAGTTTATTAAGGTTTCAGCTGGTTCTGGCAAGACATGGTAATGAGGAATTGTGGTGGCTTGTCATTTGCGTGTGGCAGCCAACAGCGAACATAGTTCCGACCTCCATTTCTGTAGGTACAATTGACACAAACATGGAGGAGGGATCTAGTACAGATTACGTAATGTACATCTCATTGTCTGATTTGCAAAAGCTGTAAGTAGTTGAGACTGCAAAGGAGCTAGTGTTCCCTGCCACTAAAGTGAAGAGACAAAAGACAAGGTGGCAGACCCAGTTAATAACTGAAGAGATACAAGTGGTAAAGATGCACGTCAGGGTAACTTGGATAGAAAATAAACCCACGCAACACAAAGATCATAAAAACGCATTTCTCAGGTGGAAAAAGATAAAAATATGATTAGACAAATCAAATTTTCGTAACTCATTCTCATGAATGATAGATAGTTCGTTGTGTACAATTTAAGTGGAAATATTTCTGTCCTCCTTCTTTAGTGCATGTAATAGACACGCTCTATTTCATCAACACACTAATCCATTTTCCTTGTTAAAGAACATTACATACTTAAGCACCTAATTACAGGACGCATTATCATGCTAGTTTAATCAGTAACTCTATTCAGGTAACAGCTTTACCGAAATGAGCTTTTAAAATTTATAATTAGTCTGCTTTATTAACAGTGCAAGAACTCACTTCAGCTTGTCCAACATCATACAAGGCAATCAATCACTGCAGAGAAAACTTTATTCCTTTCAAGCATGAAAATATTTAGGCATTAGGTAATTAAACGCTCACATAGTTATAATTCTGCATGTTATTTTGTGCGAGTGTGTAACTTGGTATCTCTCATTATGGGAAGAACATAGGCTGACAGTTTTCGAGAATAGGGTGTTGAGAAAGATAGTTGGGCGGGCCTAAGGGAGGACAACTGAAAGCAAACTGGAAATAATTGTATAAAAGAGAACTTCTTTATTTACGCTTCTCACGGAATATTAGAAGGGTGACCAGATCAAGGAGGGTGAGATGGGTAGAGCACTAGGCACGTTAGGGAGAGAGAATGCATTTCGGACGGAAATCTTCCAGAAAGCGGTAAGATGAAAGGCTAAGGCACGAAAGGGAAAACAATATTAAAAATGGGCCTTCAATAAATAGGATAGGATTAGTGCTGCTCAGGTTACATAGAGGCGTCGGGTTCTTGTGGATTTGGTAATAAACCTTCAGGTTCAATAAAATGAGAGAAAGTAATTTAATGTCTGAGAAACTGTGAGTTTCTCAAAAAGGATTCTACGCCATGACGTTATTTAAGCATACATTTCGTACTGCAAAGTAGACGCACTGCGTCATCGTTAAAAGATTAATCGATCGCTGTTTTGGGCAAAGAATCACGCGCAAGAATGATTCTAAAATGTATTCTAGTGCGGAAAAACTCTATTGAAAGGTAATGCAGTCTACTTAAGGCTTTATGGCTGCCCACATTGCCACCAAAGCAATCTGGGTCTATTGGACAAATGGAGTTACTGCTTCCAACTCAAAAGAGAGAATAAATACCTTAAAAATTTAGATTTTTATCACTTCAGAACTCGAAATGCGGATAAGGCTCTACAATTTATTTGAATACTCAGAAAACGATCTAAATAAATTTATTTTAGGTTACACAAACTGACATTTGCACACTCTAATTGCAGCAACTTCTTCAAAAGTTCAGTACGGGTCTACGGGTTTTAAACACACTGTAACAAAGAAATCGCTAACAATTTACTTGTTGCACTGTTCATTTGTGCCAATTAAACATGTCAAAAGGATTTACAACACAAGTATTCAATGGAATATCCTCCATTTTAGTATAAATAGTTCAGTACAGTTCTCACTTTTCAAGATATAATGAAGTGGCAGCGTTAGGAGACAAAGAAATGTGCTGCTGTTTGAGATCTCCCGTTCTTGGGAATCTTCTACAGCAGTACTGAATACAATAGTTATGTGGAACAAGTGTGAGTCTGGCTGATCACTCGTCCAGAGAAGTCCACCTGGTGTGGTGTGTCTGTGTGTAATCGTGAAGCCTCGACAGTGATGAGGCCCAGACACACTGGGGGCTTTTGTCATGGGGGGAAAAAATTCTAACAAGCCTTCAGTCAAGCAGTCTGTACTGTAAATGCTGCACTGTACAGATAAAATACTGGCGCACTCACCTGATTTTCTTTCTTGAGTGAGTATTTCAGTGGACTTCTTACGGAAATACATGTAAATATTTACTTATTGCGTTTTGAGGCTCCAGTTTACATAATAAATCACGAGAATTCCATCGGGCTTGGATTTACATAAGGATATTTCCCACGTTATCGATTGGCATTTTCCTGGAAGGAAAAATTACAAAAAAAGTTGAAACTAAAAGACTGGAAAAACTGACACCAAATGTGTGTTTACAAACGAGATTATTCTCTTCTCCATAATATCCAGACTGACTCTGAGAACAACTCAGCCTCCAGTTCAGTGCGGACAGCAGGTTATGGACAACCATTTTCACGGTACCCAAATCGCGGTCAGAGATTTGCACATTCTTGGACCTCTTAAGGAGTTCCTGGATGAAAAGCGATTTGCAACACACACCATTGTGAACCAACACCTCCTGGCTACAGAAAATTAAACCGATTCCTTCTATACCGGTGTCACGGAATCATCGAAGTCACAGTAAACTGCACACCATAATAGGTTTCACCAATTTTTTTATATTTCTTTGTTACATTTTTCACACGGTATGACGCAGAGCTTTTCACAGTTTACTAAACATTTTTAACAGAACCTCAGTCCCTCAGTGAATAAGATAACCTTGAAATTTTGTGTCATTCGCAGATAAAACAACAAGGTTTATTCGTTACGACAAAATATCAAATTTTAGTATAGGCAGAAGCTTTATGCGCATATTTCACTAAGAATACGATATTGCACCTTTCGCAAAAATAAAACACACAAAGAACTTGATAATGCAATGTTAGTTTTCGAAAATCTTGCCGTTTCCACGTGGGCAAATGGCGAGATGTCGTGGCACGCTGGAAAGGAAAGAAAGAACGAACCAGCCAATCATCTATCATTTTGGAGCCTGAGAAAACGCTCCTCGGTTCCACCTGATTGGTCGCATGTGTGCGGCACATGAGAGATCAAGACGGACCAACTCATCATGCACAATCTATTGCACGTCATTCTGCATGTGGAGAACCCCCCACCCCCTCCCACACACATACACAACAGGAGGACAGGGTCCATTGTTGGACTGGCCTTTCAGTAAATCCGATAAATTGGCAACTGTAGCGTAGAGTTCATTATGCTATGAAAGCGGCTACCTTTCTTTGCATTCTTTTAGCTTTGTATCCAGAAACAAATAAGTAGGGTTTTGAGAAATAAGGTAGAATTGTTCTGGGATGAAATTACACGCCTGTTTACATGTGTAAATTTTCCACCCACAAAAGCAGGTTTGCATGAATTAAGATGCAGCAACTGTCCAGTTTGTTGATCCATAGCTTCCATGGCCATAAATTCAAAACACGTGACAGGTGTCAGAAGTGTTTTAAACCATCGCTATGTAGTGCTATATGGCTCACTTAAGCTTCAAGAGCACTTACACATCATCAAATAATGACTAAAGAAATGGAAAATTAAGGTTAACGATTCCAAGTCATCGCACATAACGTTTAACCTCCCGGCAGTTAACATCAACCAAACTATAACTATCATACCTCAAACAGAAGTAATAAAATACCTAGGACTACACTTCGATTGCAGGGTAAGTTTGAAAGAACACATCGTCAAAAAGAAAACAAATCGACTTAAAAACAAAACAGATCAACTGCTTGATAGGAATAAAATCCCATCTATCTACAGAAAATGCCGGTCCCAGTAGCCGCGCGGTCTAAGGCGTAGGTCTGCGGCCGCTCGCCTGCTGAGATCGTCCCGCCGAGGGCATGGAAGTCTGTTGTGAGCCTTGTGTGTTGTCAGGTAGAGGTCTCTGCGACGAGCTGATCACTCGTCCAGAGGAGTCCTACCGACTGTGGTACGTCGTCGTGTGTGATGTAGAAACTTCGTGAATGAGGAGGCCATGGCCCACGTTGGGCCGCAGCGCCATAAGAAAAACAAATCTGTAAAAAATAAACTGCTCATCTACAAGGCGGTAATCAGACCTATATGGAGCTACGGAATAGAACTCTGGGGTTGCGCCAGCAAGTCCAACATAGTCATCATGCACAGATCCCAATCCAATTCTCAGAGCCATAGCAAATGCACCCTGTTATGTAACAAATCATAATCTACATACACACTTCAACAATCTTTACGTAAGCGACGTCCTCCACGAAAGAATCACAACAAACTGGAAGCCCATCCCAATCCACTATTACAGCTACTACTAAACACTCGGAGGCTAAAAATAAGCTGGCCTTTAGACTTACAAGGTACCTGAGGTGACATCGCTGGATGAATATCCTGCCGTGTCCTAGTGACAAAGGGTATTTTAGCGTGCTTTTTTGCTCATCACATTAGCTTATGAATTATATTCTTTCTGATTGCTAATAAAAATAAATAAATAATGCAGTGCTCTATTATAATAAATGTATCTTAATTTTCACACATATTTTATCTATTTACGGTGAATTTTCTGAGCCAAATTTCACATTTAATTTCCTTTTGCTACCAGACGAAAAGATTCGTACACTTTTCCCTACACACGAAACTTCGGTTGCAGGGAAGTCACGCGAGTAATTCGTGATATGTTGCCAAATAAAGTATTCGGTGTTATGTGAAATGTAATATTATCGTGTTCACCACAAAATTTCTTACATTCAGATTGATATTATTGGCAGCAAGGCAGTAAAAGCAGCAAGATGATTTGGTTCACTTTCAGTGGTGTTAAAACCTTACAAATTTGATGAGACAGCATCCGGCGACTATATACAATTTACTGCATGTGTAAACAGAGGCTCTAAACTGCTGTGAAAGGAAGTATTCCAGTTTATCTTCTCAGGAATTAGTAAACTAATTGGAGATTTGAATTTGTTACTACATGGTTTATCGCGATTAATGTCTTCAGAGAAATGCCGCGGTGTAGTCTGGTAGAAGTTCGCTATTGCAGAGAAATTCGCTGGCTCCATTTGTACACCAGGGTATTAAAATTGAGCTCCGAATTTGATGGTAGCAGGTTTCATTAAAGCTTTATCACATTCCACAAGACAATAAACTTCACCAGTCTTGAAGTGTATTACATTGACTAAGCCATCGTTTCTACGGTAATGAGATATTTAATTGTCATTATAACTGTCTCTGTAATAAGGCCATCTTCCAGAAACTCTACTTCTAAGTCACCGTGTTGAAACCTACAGAACTGATCTTGTATCTCAACATTCTTTCACATGTGTAAAGACTCATACAACCTCCGATCTGTCCACTTGGACGTTCAAGTGTTTACAGAACTCTCATATTGGGTATCGGCCCAACAAGTGCTGACACAAACAACAACCTGCCAGTTGTGTGCAGAAGGACTACTCCGTCCTCACAAGATCAAGGATCAAATAGCAGGACGAGTTTAAAAGAGAGTTTTGCCCCTGCCGTTGTTTTTCAGATAACGCTATGGATGTCAGCAAAACTTTCGCTTCGCTCAATTCCAACTTATTTAACGGCGACATCAGTTGCTCACATAACCTAAACGTATATAGCATCTGTCATGGCTGAGTGAATGAGTGTGGAGTATTGGCAGAATTATGCTGACCGAGGAAGGACAACGTTCTGGACAGAAAATTGTCTATTTTGTAGCTACATGACGTGGAAAGTCGTTAGGACTGCGAATGACGTATGTAGTACTTGCAGCTATGTATGTCTGTATTGTAGAACAGTTTAGTTCATATTGCTTCTCTAACTTCTGCGCTATCTAGTATAGATATCTTTCCAAACTTGCAAAACTACTGCAATCTGGTGCTTTGGATTTATCTCATCGAAATACCGCTGAATCATCAACGGGCTTTAGGCTAGCGGTCAGAACAGCACAGGTAACTGTCAGATCAGTCCTGAGTAGTCACGAGCAGGCGGCAAACTGGAAGTCGATATGAATTAATGAGATGTCTGTTTGCAAACTCTCTATGCAAATTTTTTAAGTCCTGACACTTGAAAACACGACACACATTTATCATTTCTCCAATTTGTAACTATTATAGGCCCCACCAAACACGTTTCATAGAAACACAGCCATCAACTTTGACTGGTCACTCAGTCGTCGGTGCTGAACCTTCTTCCATTTGCCATTATTTTACATTTAAAATGTACTTTTCCTAATTAATCCTGTTATTTCCCAACAAACGAAACAAATGCATATTTGTTAAGCATTTATTTTTTTTGGTTATAGTTCTTTATAATTTTTAATGTCAGACATTCAAGCTATGCTTATTCTTTTGGGAAATGTTTTGGTGTAAAATGTATGCTCCGAGGTTATTTGTTACAGATAAGATTCATTTCTTTACTCGGGTAGTTCTTATACAGTATGAAGAAATATAAGCCATTTATTGCCCACATTAAGTGGTTTTTGTTGACGCGGCATGGCGCGTCTTCAGGCTGCGGACGGACATGTCCTCCTGATACGGTGAGTGGCTGCAACAAGCTGCAATCTCAGGCTCGGCAGCGGACAAGATTAGTTGCACAGCTTAGGGCTTTGGTGAGGAGTTCTGACTGCTCACCGCAAGGAATAGATATAATCGAAACATTACGTAGGACATTGGATTTTGAGGTATTTTCGAAAATTGAAATCATTACATATAGAAATTGGCTTACAGAATTTTAAAAGCATAGCTTGGACTGGATTAATTTGGCTCGCGATAGAGACATATGTTGAAAATGGCAATAAAACTTGAGTTTCCGTAAAATGCGGCTAACTTCTTGACCAAGTGAGAAACTATCAACTGCTCAACGTGGAATATACTTCATGGCTGCATGTAAATTATTTTGTTCTATAATTAAATTAGTAATCCTACTTGTGGTTAAAGAATCAAATGTACGAATTAACTATTGCCATAGCTTTATTTTCTAACTAACCTACGGGTCGGTCATTGTGCTTGCGGTAACTGACAGACACTTTCCTCTTATTCGGCATAAAACCACCATTTGATTCAATTCTTGAACAACTTCCATCCATTTCATAAAATCAAGATATACCTAAGACCACATTTAAGGTTACATCTTACTTTACAAACTGGGGTTGTCAAACGGAAAACTTTACTACAAGGTGTACCATCAACATGTGTATGTATATGTATTTGTATATGTGTGTATATGTGTGTGTGTGTTTGTATATACATCTTTGTAAATGTATTGATCATCACCTTAATAAGCTATTATTTTACTTCACCTTCACTCTTTACTTCTTACCGAACGTCGATTGGTAAATGTTGCGTATCATAGAAACTGTTGTTTTGAACTAGGCAACAGGACCGACTAACCTGACAGTTTGCTTCGCTTTGTGCTGTTTATTACTGGAAATTCTGCTAGAATATCCGCCATCGGTCAGCATTCCATCCAATAAACAATTTAAAACCCACCTTGCTCCTCTATAGTGTATGAAATATGTTACTGTACATGAGTATTTAAATATCAGTCATGTTTATGGAGTAATCAAGTATCGATGTAATTATGTTGTAATATCATAACACTGCCAGACGAAGCAAACACAGTAAACCTTTTAGTAAGGTCCGAAATACAACCCAAAACGAAAGAGTGCCTGCTTTAAAAAATAACGCTCACTTACTGCTTTTATTTTATTAGATCTGGTTCAAGGAAAATAGAATTCCAGTGAGTGAAAAATGTATTTACAGTGAAACAAATTAATATTTATTTTAACGCAACTCGGATCTTAACATTTGTCTGCATTATTTTATTTCTAAATGAGCAAAGAATTTTGAAATATTGGATTTCATGATTTCATGGCAAGTGTTAATCTGACGGTAGCAAATTTATGGAATGACAGAGGCGCTGCTGAAAAAAAACATGCTTTCTCAATTTTAGCGTTGAATAGACTAAATCCAACTTGACCGTTTCATACTTTCTCTTTTCTCGGATCAAACCCTGTCTTATCTTTCCATCCCACGCTTCTAATTGGCCATTTTCCTTGCAATATGCCCACAAAACCTACTTAAACACACCTTCCAAAGTCACTTGTCTACAAATACTCGTATACGAGGTTAGTGCGACGCCCACAGATTAGTGTTAGTGTGTACCACAAAGCAAGTGTGGTGTTTCATGGACCCCACCTTACCCACAAACAAACCAGAGCACTTTACAGTACAACCTTGTCTCAAAGCTAATAGTCGCTCAGCTAGTCAAAAAACTTATTGCCTTTCATGAAACTTAGCTATTACTACCCAGTTAACTGTGGCTACCACTTACTATGAAATTAGTAACCGTAATCAATACGCTCTTCTTGTCTAATGATTTAGTTGGCCAAGTGATATCGTCCATTTCCGTTTTACAACCAAAGTGGCTGTCGAAGTGTATTACTCATTCGTACCGCCATCTTGCACCTCTAAAATGCTATTATTTTACCCTCCATATACTATCGTATGGGATCTGTTGAAGAAATGGAGTTTTTATGTGACAAATTACTTTTGTCTTCCATGACTGAATTAAAATTTTCAGGCTACTTATCGAGGCCCAGAAGAGTGGCAACGTGCTATAGACAGGGATGCAAAAATCCCCGGGTTCGGGTCGCCGTGGTGACTAAATTTCTTATCTTGGCACCTAATGCTTGTGCATCCTCAGTATGGACGCTGCTTCATGTCACTGTTTTGGCGTCTGTAATTTTGAAGCGTCTTTTAGATTTTTTAAAAATGTGTACACCACTGCTATAAGATGATACAAGCACTAGAATAACGTCTGTAATTGTACTTTTGGTGGATGTGTTTGGGGAGCCGAGTGACGTCCAAAAATCTACCACTGACAACAGACACGTAACCCGCAATTTCTGTTGACACACGCAGCACACAGAGGGTAAATAAAAAATACATACACTATATGAGCCATAAAAAGTTATGGAAAATGCTACCCGGTAGACCAAGAGTGCAAGGACGGAACATAATAAAATATATTTAAAATGTAAAATATAAAGATGCTTTACTGACCCCGTAGCGGACCCTGATAAACGTCGAAATTCGTCTTCTGTTTATCACACGATGTGGGTCTTTATGGAGTAGTTAAGAAACTAATGCCTCTAAGACAATACTGACTTACGGAGCTACTTAAACGTCGGTGGTAAGTTAGTGTGTTTATGTGAGTTTGTTAGTCTGTTGGTTAATTGCGAATTAGGTGTGAATTATGCGTGAATGTTCTGAATCGGACTAGTTTTCTCGGCACAAAACACATTTCGGTTGACGCCTGGTATTTGCCTAGATTAACCGAAGGAAAGTATGAAACCTCTATCAGCTCAGCCCCGTCTTTCCAAGACTGGAAACTCCTACCTCCCGAACATGAAACAGAATTACTAACAACTCACCAGCATTTCTCTGTTTACGTCGACGAGATTCCGTCGGTTCTGGGGTTCTGGCAGCGATGCGCTTGAAGGTTCCGTATTTCTGGCATATGACGCAGTATCACGGGTTAATCAAATCCGGACTTTTGTGTTTATGGCTCCCTACATCGTTGATCTATATTAATAACTGTCTAACGAGATACAACACAAAGCAGTCTATTTATTATTATGCAAGTTCACTCTACATGTTTCGGGTGTCAACCACACCCATCATCAGGAGTACACAAAACTGTAACTACAGCCTCCGGTAGAGGTCATACTTTTTGTGCAGCTGCCTGCAGTACCGGAGGCTGTAGTTACAGTTTTGTGTACTCCTGATGATGGGTGTGGTTAACACCCGAAATATGTAGAGTGAACTTGCAGAATAGTAAATAGACTGCTTTGTGTTGCATCTCGTTGGAGAATTATTAGTACAAATCTGGACGTTTCGTGGCAACATACTGCTGTTATCGCCAAAAGCTGAAATACGACGAAACGCCAAAATACGTTATGAAATATAAACCAACACCGTGCACCTTTCCAAAATTAAAATTCAATTTTTTAAATTTTGAAGACTTCTACATGTTTCGAACAAACTCTTCTACCTACAAGACTGCTTATACCGCTGCATGTTTAACGTAACCTACCGTAACTGTATATACAGGGTGTATCAAAATGATTGGAGCGGTTCTGAAGTTGATTATATTCACAAGCATGGTTAACAGAATTATAAATACTAGTAGAAATGAAAGAGCAACTCAACAAGTTTACGACACATACCTACAAATGTTCAATGTGTGCACCCTTCGTCACACGGCACACATCGAGGCGATAGTCCAATTCCTGCCATACTCTGCTCAGCAAGTCAGGTGTGATGGTCTCCACAGCCACGGTAATTCTGTTCTTCAAATCAGGGAACGTGCAGGCCACGGACGTGGCCTGCACGGTCCCCCGATTTAACCCCTTGTGACTGCTTCCTTTGGGGTTACGTGACGGACAAACTGTTTGTGCCACCACAACCCGTGAGTTTACCTGATTTGAAGAACAGAATTACCGTGGCTGTGGAGACCATCACACCTGACTTGCTGAGCAGAGTATGGCAGGAATTGGACTATCGCCTCGAT
>Ga0123357_10008843_pt1 | contig 12642 bp, 8 predicted proteins | sample TergutEmb28metaG_FD_89873 | JGI IMG/M metagenome (GOLD analysis project Ga0123357, IMG submission 89873) | Embiratermes neotenicus P4 segment gut microbial communities from Petit-Saut dam, French Guiana - Emb289 P4 | ecosystem: Host-associated > Arthropoda: Insects > Digestive system > Gut ... | reverse complement strand
CTTAGAGCTTCATTTGAAACTGTTCTGTAAGCCTTTGCTATTTTTATATTTATAAGTCTTTGTACTCTTATGAGTTTAAGTTTGTTACTAGCTGTGTCTATTGGTTTGTGCCATATTGTCGCCCCGTATAGGAGAAGTGGTAATATTGTTCTTGTATACAGGGTGTCCCAGGAAGAATGTGCCAGACTTCGGGAGAGTGTTCCTTATGTTAAAGTATACTGATATAACCCAAAACACCTATATCCAAAGTTGAGAGGTTACAGAGTAAATGGCCAGAGAAGTTTGAAACTTTGACAGCTGTTAACACCTACTGATTACCAAACACATTAAAACTGGCAGGAATATGTTGTTTCTGTAATGTTAATATCTGTACTTAACATGTAATTAACATATGAACTACATAAACACTCGGATTAACGCCGTAGTCGTCCTTAGGGTTCCAAGCATTAACTGCATATTTTCCAACAAACCTGGTAACTCATTCCTCAGGAAGGCTTCATACGTGTTTCCCGTTAAATTGTTGTCAAACACAAAAGGTCCAATCAACCTTTTACCAAGCACACCACACCATACATTCACTGAAAATCTCCTTTGGAAGTGGGTTACACGTGTTTCATGTGGATTATCATGGGACCACGTATGCAGATTTCGTGTATTATTTATACCGTCCCGGGTAAAAGATGCCTCATCGGTGAACAAAATGACGCTTAACATTTGGGGATCTGCTGATATCCAGTGGCAGAAATGCGTATGTCGAGCAGGGGCCCCTGGTTCCTGATGTTGTACTCTGTGATCACGATAAGGATGTAAATCTTCCTCATGTGACACGCCGATGCGAGAGGCCATTCTACAAGTGTACAGATGTGGACTTCTCTGAACCATCTCAAGAATGTTCTCTCGTGTGTTAATCAATGGTACCACCTCCCTTTCACACTGCACAGCAACACTTGGAAGACAACCAGTCTCACGCATTGTCTGGTGAATACGCGTAAATACACCTCTAGACAGAATCCTTCGGTCGGGAAAACGCCTTTGGTATTCTTCAACAGCAGCACGTGCATTGCCGTTGCAAAATCCATACACAAAATGCATGTCACAATATTCCATGTGGGAAAACAAAAAAGGCATTTTTGCAACTCCGTACAAGCAACTAACCGTTCTTAACGCAGGCACAATGTTGGCTGCATTCCAGTCTCAAGGACATGCACAGTGTGCATGTAATGCATCAGCTGAACAGGTGCAGTACGTGGAACCACAAGAAGACCGCACTTTTCTCTGGCCATTATCTCCATAACCGTTCAACTTTGGATATAGGTGTTTTGGGTTATATTGGTATACTTTAACATAAGGAACACTCTCCCAAAGCCTGGCACATTCCTCCTGGGACACCCTGTATATTGTTTTGAGGGCTGCATGTTGAAGTCCCCAGATAAGTTTTGCTGATTTGGATAGCGCAAATATCAATTTAGTACATTTTTCAGACATGTAGTTTATGTGCCCTTTAAAGGTTAGTTTGTGGTCAAATATAATGCCCAAGTACCTCATACTGTTCACTTGTATTAGGGGTCTGTTGTGTAAGTAGATTTTAATTTCTTTGTTTTCTTTCCTCCTTCGCCTTGTCAGGAGCATGACTTGTGATTTTTATTCGTTGAACTGAAGCTTGTTTTCTCTTGCCCATGTCGAAATTTTGCCGAGTTCCACGTTCGTGATATTCTCTGCCTCTGGGATGGACTCTGCTTTTGTCATAATAACTAGGTCATCTGCAAATGCGACAACTTTAGTATGGTGGGTGAATTTTATGTTAAGTAGGGAGTTGTATAAAATAATCCAATACCCGGGCCCACAGCAAGACCCCTGTGGACAGCCTTTGGTTACACTCTTCTCTAATTTCTTGCTATTAAGAAGCATAACTGCTCTTCTGTCCTTGAAGTAGTCCTGTGTTAGTTGGTAAAGGTTCCGCGGGCAGTCGGCATCCCCCAATCCTCGAAGTATCGCCGGCCACCAGGCAGCGTCAAAAGCCCCTTAAACATCTGTGTGTGTGTGTGTGTGCGCGCGCACGCGTGAGAGAGAGAGACCAGTGTGGCCAAGTCCACATGGTGGTAAAATGGAAAGTACAATGAATATTTTCAATGAAAATTATTATTTTGTGTGCTGAACAAATTTTAAATTATTGAGCCAAATAAAAAGAAATTTGATAAATACTTTCTATTTTTTTGAAGCTCATAGCTTGTGTTACTGGTGGCCATCATGACAACTAACCTTGGATGCCAGAAAATGTAGTTGCACCACTACACAGAACAATTTGAAATGATACTCAAGGAGGATAAACACTGCTTAACAGATCTGATGATAATTAGTTTCACCTTTTTTTATTGTTTTGAACTGAGTATTGTGTAATTTGTTTTGTAATGGAACTTGACATTGACAAGGACTGAATAAGAGTAACTAATAACAACTCAGAATTGTGTTGTGAAGAGACTGTCTTTGGAAAATGATGCCATGTAGTTTGACGGACAGGTGCCAACATTTTGGAACAGAACGCCTCCATCTGCAGGTATAATAAAGCCCTTCCTCCAGACTATGTGGTGTTTATTCAAGACTACCACAAACGTGAATACAGGTTATTGAGAGGATATTATAACATTGTATATTGTATTGTTCTTCAGTTATTTCTATTTCGATGAAGCTTTCTACAAAAGTGGACCAGAGATAACAGTTTCAAGTTTCTTAAACATGTATGTATTTTCCTTCACAGTGTGGATAAGAAATGCCATTACTTACAAAAAAAAAAAATTCAGGTTTGAGCCATTGTAACTTGAAAGGATGTAGCTGCATTAGATACAGAAGCAGAGTTGGCATGCACAAGCTTCATGAGCTGATCACTGACCTTACGGACAGATGTCTGTACTTTAATGTTGAATGCGTTCTGTGTCTGAATGATTAAATTTTGGGTGATGTTGGGTATTAGTTATGCCATTAGCTGTGTTTATGACTCATTCAATTTATCTTGTATTTGCCTTTGCTCTTGATGATTATCTTTCATTCCCACAAATGAAAATTATCTTACTGTAAAGCTCTTTATTTTTCAGGCACACTGAGACTTACAAGACCCGTGTCTGGACCAACACATTTTCTTGTGAGAATTCAAATGAATGTTTTCAATTCAAGAAACTTTCTATCTGCCAAGCATATGGCTTATGTTGATATTGAAGTTTCTAATTATGAATTCTGAGAAATAATAAAACAATGTGTATGCTATACGTGTAATTGATGGACATCTAGGTAGGCAACTGATCCTTCTATTCTTAACATCATCAACACAGTTTATAATGCAGTTAACTGTTAATTACAGTCGATACTAGATTTAAGGCTCATACAGTGGTTAATGGTTATTTAGGTTATGACACTTAATAGTCCTGTATGTGGATACTGATTGATTGGAGAAACTCGTCAATTCATGTATAAACATGGACAGTTTTTACATCCAAATGTATGGGCTAATTCAGACAAAAGTTTAATGTAGTCAAGAGCTAGATGTTTCACAGCTGATCCCAGATTATTTTTGCTTTATTTGTTCGTTATTCACTGATAAAATTTATCACTTTACCCACATCTACAGTAGAATATGCCATTAGGTGGATTCAGGTAAACCAGGATGGCTTCAAATTAAACGGTACACACCAGGTTCTGGTTAATGCTGATTATGTTAATATACTGGAAGGAAGCATACATACTCTAAAGGAAATCGCAGAAGCTTTGGTAGTGGCTAGTAAGGAGAGTGGACTAGAAGTAAAGGTTGATAAAAACTAAGTACATGGTCATGTCTTGAGATCAGAATGCAGGACAAAATCACAATATAAATATTTATAATAAAACCTTTGAAAGGGTGGAACAGCTTAAAAATTTGGGAACAAACCTAACACATCAAAATTCTATTCAGGAAGAAAGTCAGAACAGATTGAAGTCAGGGAATGCTTGCCATCATTTTGTGCAGAATCTTCTGCCTTGCAGTTTGATACCCAAAAATATAAAGAGTAAGATAAACAGAACTATTATTTTGTTTGATGTTTTGTATGGGTGTGAAATTTGGTCAGTCATATGGAGGGAGGAAAAAAGGCTGAGGGTGTAAGAGAATAGGGTGCTGAGGAGAATAGTTGGGCCTAAGAGGGATGAGGTAACAGGTGAGTGGAGAAAACTATGTACCGAGGAGCTTAATGATCTGTACTCCTCACCAAATATTATTCAGGTGATCAAATTGAGAAGAATGAGATGGGCGGGGCATGTAGCACATACGGGGGAGAAGAGAGGTGTATATAGGGTTTTGGTGGGGAAACCTGAGGGAAGAGACCACTTGGAAGACCCAGGCATAGATGGGACATACCCTTATATCATTTGTGGTGGGTCTGTGCTGAGCACCAAATGAGAAATCTCTCCAACAGAAGCCCAGAAGGAAGTTTGTGCTTCAAGAAGACCGCCCTTAATTATTGAATGATCGCAGTCAGACTTACGTTGTTTGTAGCGAGTGTGCATGGAGCACCAGATGTGAATTTTCACAAAAATCACAATGGAAGCCAACATGACACTTAGTTCTTCAGGAAGAGAACCAATAACTTTTGACCAATCACAGCCATCTTACATTATATGTAGCAAGTGTGTACAGTGCGCCAAATGTGACTTTCAAAATCCCTCCAATGGAAGCTGAAATCCAGCCAAGAAGGCACTTAATTGTTTGTTGTGAGTATGCATGGAGAACCAGATAAAAATTTCTACATAAATATAGTCAAGGGAATTATTTACATAAAATATTCCTAAGACAAAAGAACTTCATGTTAATGCCAAATTAATTTAATTCTGCTCTTTTAAACTTCACAAGAAGACAAGTAACACATACATCTGATCAAGACTTGTGTACTGCTATATTAAAAAAAATAATAACTTTGGAGTTCAATACAAACTTTTTTGACATAAATGCAATGTATTTAAAATATGTCCATTTCAGCAGATTTAATTTTAAATGAAATGGTCAAAACACCCTGCAAGGTTAGATTAGAATAAAGTCCAATTCAGTATCAGTGCCTTTTGTTTATTGCTGGAAAATAAGAGGAATTCTGTATCAAATCTCACTTTCTTGTAAAAAGGAGCTCAGTTGTTCACTGAAGCAGTCATCCTTTAAACAAACTTTTTTTTTTTATAAAACTATATCTGAATTTCTTGGTTGAAATCAGGTTTACTATCTTGTTCACTTGCCTTCAGACAATATAATTGTGTAACAATTAGAAGCAGACAATTAGTTTGGTATATTAAATACATATTTTTCTCTATCCTAGGCCTGGACTTGATGTACGAAGAATTACACTTAAGATAGGACAGATTTGTCTATTTATTTATAATGCCAGAATATCATTTCCTTGTCAACCTATATCCTTGAAATATGACCCAGACCCTCCTGGGTCGTTAAAGGATGTACAATATACATAGTGTTCAAAAATGGGCTGCAGACTTTAAGGATATGTAGCACTCACTTAAATGAGCACAAATGTCCAAGTAATTTATGTCCAAATACCAGAACCTGTTGAGATCGGTGGCATAACAATTAGCCCTCTACAGCAGATGCTCTGTGTGCTGCCCATACAGTTCAAGCTCTTTGTCATAGAGAAGTGTGTATGTACCCTTTCAAAAATTGTGTGTGTGTATGTCTAACTCAAATAAGCACCTGCTTAAGAAACAGCAGATTGAGAACTGGTTTTCTTTTCACTAAGTAATTAGCCTTCCAAAGAATCTGTAAAGGGTGAAATTTGTTTTCTTGACACACAATGCAATTGGAAGAGGTTGTAACATCTGACCCACAGGGCTAAAACATAAGGAAAATGAATTTTCACACCTTGTGAAACTTGGCCATCACATCTGAAAGGGAACAAAATAATCTTTTCTAAACCCTGAAGATGAGAGTAAACTCCACTGGAGAAAGAAAAAAGAAAAAGAAAGAGAGAGAGAGAGAAAAAAGGGAAATAATTAAGTCTAATGGCGCCAGATACAAAATAACTGACCATATATTCATGTGCATGTAAAGAGATTAATTCTTCAAGAAATCTCTTTTATTTGGGCCTTATAATGTAACTTAAATTGCAGCAATTTGGAAGTATGACTGGCCATGCTAAATGAGAAAAACCCTGGCTGGCACAAGAATACGTTTGGCATTTCAAAACATCTCCTAAAGGTTAAATGTGTAATACATGGCTACATCACCTGTGAATTGTACTCCTATAATTATTTGTCTGTCAAATATACAGTTACAGTTTTGTGTTAATTTGGGGTAGGAGTCCTGCAGGGGCAAAAGATCTCTCTTCTGTATAATGTCACGTTTGGCTCTGGGTCCAACTCAGCAGTTTGGTTGAGGCTGACCACTCACCACCATCTACTGCTAAGATTAACCCTTTGACGCCTAAAGACCCCTATAGTGGTCGTACCGCACCACTAACCTCTAAATGTTGCATTTTATATATTTATTCAACAAATACAGGTACTGAATATTTTAAACGTGGTACATACTGTCCGTTTTTCCCTCTTCAAAATGCAGTTTGTTTCATAATTCTAACATATTTGGTTCCTGTTTTATTCAAATTTTATATACAGGTGTGCTAAAATTAAAAAAAATAATTCCGGCACCAAAAGGTTGAGGATAAATAAAACTACACCTTACTCCTATGTGTGTAAAGGGATTTTACCTTTCTTTAAGTTATGGTACCAATTTCAAAGTGAACTATTATCTTTGCCAAATATATGCTTGTATAACTTTTTGTTGAATAAGGAATTCATTTTCAGCTTTTGATCTTGGTAGATGGTTTTAAGACTCAGTGTCACTTTGTATTCAGAGAAATACAGAAGCATAAATTATATTTTGTATTTAACGGTCAGCAGTATTAAGGTAAATACAGTATTTTATCAACCATTCAATTCTGTCTACTATAACCAATTTTAATTTTTCTCTGAATAACATGCAGTAAAAAATAATGGCTGTCAAAAGGGTGCTTTGGATAGAACAATTAGCCACAAAAACCTTTCTCAAATGCATATGATACAAGTAGTGCCTCTGAAACATCTGCATATATATATATCATAAATTAACATAAATCAGTTGGTAACAACAAATGTGAAATAATTCTTCTTAAACCTTATTATACTTGTCAGTAGCGGACAACTGTCTGCAGACACAAGTAGTTATATTATCTATAACTAATGCGAAAGTTGGATACATCTTATGTTGAAGTACAGTCACGAATCTCCCTCAAGCAGAGAGAGGTCTTCACGCTTCTGTCGCCGCTCACATTTTGGACAAGGCTTTGTAGCATTTAAGCATCCTACATGAAATACTGCACTACAGACACCACACTGGAACAATGAAGAACAACCATGTTCAAGGCACACACTGATGGCATGGTAAAGTTAAAGAGTGCAACCTTATAAATAAAAAACAGATACTACTATTTCTTGTAACTTACTCATTAAAGTTTTCTACGAAAAACATTCACGAGAGATGTGATGGGACATTTGATCTCAAAGTTGAATGACTGTTCCATAGATTTGCAATTTTCCACTTTCTACATCACAACAAAACAAGACACAAAAAATGGTCTGATTTTTATTGTGTCACATACCTTGTTGACTAGCACATAAGGGAGGACAACTCTTCATGTAGTTACTAAATTATGTTGTTAAATTTCTGTTTGAGAATAAATTAGCAACCAAATTGTGTAATAAATTTGTGATTTTTTTACTTAAAAAACTTAAACCTGTCACACTATGTTTAAGTTCGTAATTGCAACGAAGTTGCATTTTATAAATTACGAAAGTACACTGAATTTTTCAGATATTCCCCACATTTCTGTAGGCTCTGTAACCTATGAAGCAGGCCTTACTTAATGTCTGAAGAAGACAGGTGCTGGCCATTTCCTGAAGTACGAATGTAACAGGTAATATAAATTTACTAAAAACTAGAGTAATTAAAGTTTCAAATTTTTCAAAAGTCTAGCAAAACAGACAACTTAAGGACCCTGCTAGTGCTTTCAATTCACAAATTTGCCTGTATTCACAGTGATGATAAATTACTTTCCATGAATCACAGACCATCTTGAGATGCCAACAACTGCACACAGATTCATGAAATTTTTCCACTTATGAAACCCTGAGGTTCATTATCACATCCAGTCTGCACTATCATACTTTATTTCTTCATGATTTACTTTATTCTCATTCCATCTATACCTACACCTGTTAACTGGTGTTTTCCTGTCAGGTCTCTAAAATTTCGTACCTTTTGCACATTTCTCTCATACCTTCTACATGATCTGGCCAATACGAATTATGATGCACGCCATATACATTGTTATCCCAACCTCATATTACTTCCCTCCTGCTAAGTTCAAATATTCTACTCAGCAGAATAAATTCCACATCTACCTGAAACTTTTTCTGGATAAATTCATACAATTAAGAAACAGTGAAATAAAAACATTCACTACACCCCTAATTCTAGATACTGAAGGCAAGCAAAAATTAATACTAGGCAAAGGAATGTACTGTCATTCATCAGAATAGGGGAAAGATGCCTCCAAGTCCCTACTTGAACTAAGCAATTTAATAACTAACATCATGGGAATGGTACACAGTTTCTTCATTGTATTCTAGGGCCAGATATAAACCACAATATTCACAAACATACATATTTATCATATCCTCTGACCCATAGATAAACTAAGAGAGCAAATACCAACTGAATGCTATGTTGACATACAGTAACAACTGCTGGTCATTACTCAGAAGTAAAGCTTTGGTTTTGGCTGTGTGGGTAAGTATCTCTTCCTTTCAGGCAAAGCTTGCAGAGAAAACACAAAGATCCTTCCAACAACATATTGCTTTCTACTAGACACCATTTGCTAAGTGTTCCATTTACAACAAGCCTGAGAGGTAAGTGTATGCACAACTCCAACCAGAGAGAAGACAAGAGAAAATTCTATCTTGCATAATAGAAGTAATTCACCCTCACAAGACATAACTGCGCTTCTGCCCAATGTATTTTCCAGTGGAATAAGTAAGTTACTTGTTATAAACACGTGATGATCTGCCTCCCACTGTAATATGACTGCCAAGGTCAAATCACATCTCCTGAGTACACCACATTACCTAACAAATTACCAAACACAGGCTGTCAGTGTACCCAAAAACTTAGCAGTATAAACTATATAAAGTACATCCCAAACAGACTAGCAGATACTGAAAATACAATTTTCAAAAACTGGAACATAAAGTGAGAATAAACATATCTCAGAAATATTCTTAAACTAAGTGCATAAAAACAAGCAGACTGTTTCAAGACCATCCACACAGGAAGACAGACTGACTCTTTTGGTACAAAACATTATATAATTATAGCTGCTCTCATGCAGCCCCCTTTTAAATTCTAGTCTTCTGCAGATCGCTACAAGCATTTAATGTCAGAGCTGCAGGGGTTAACAAGTTATTTTTAAATTAAAACTTTCAACTCAAAAATGCCTTAAATACAATGTATAATATGACCAGCTGCAGAATGGGGCATTTAAATAAAAAGCCTGGACAAGAGTCAGTTGAATTTAAAATGCCATACATTAAAGGTTAAATGGAACTCTGTCAAAACATCTATTGTCAAATTGTCAAACATTATTGTCAGAACATTCAAAATCTATACCAATAAATGTGGAAAGAACCCACTGCAAATATACGTAACGTGGGAACAACACTGATTCCTAGAGTGACAATGAATGGGTTGAGAAAACCTTGGTTTGCTTTCCAGATTACAACTTTGTGATACGTGATGCCATGTGGCACACTGCCTCCAAAATCACGGCAGGAGGGTTGGTACCTATCTATCTAACTACACAATACAATCTTAATATTCCCTGTTATGTGACCCTCAAATACCATATAATTTGGTTTCTACGCTTTCTTTCAAAAACTGTCCAGGTTCACTGCCTGGTTAAAAGATGGAAGCCAAATCTTAGAGTGATTCATGGAATCACACAGTAAAATTGGTTATCTTCCAAGCTACCCAGCTGAAAACTGACTTGGCTGAAGTGACAACTCATTAGCCGATGTTAATGTTAGTTACCTTAAATTAGTTACACACCATAAAATTCTACTTACCCTGTATGTGGATTCCACGTCAAAGGGATAAATAACTTTGGGATTGTTGCAAACTTCACATATAAAACCCTTCTGACGACACAGCCAGCAGGACAAGACATGTTCTTTGGCAAATGCAACTACTTTCTGCAGAAGATGAACCAGTGTACCCGATGGGATTTGAAGTAAATCCTGAAATGTCACAAAACTCATTACATCATAACATTCCATACAGTGTGGTGGCAATTATGGTTACACCATAGTATGGCACTATTCAGCAAAATCAAACTGGTTTAGGGCTCTTTGATGACATGGGTGACAGAATTAAGACTTCCGTCTGCTACCACAGTTTGCTTCCTCAGTGTTTTATTTCATGTAGAAAACTTCCACTGCTGATATCTCCATAGTATTTCATTTTCTTTTCACTCTTAAAATTTTATTATTATAATTGAGCACAAAGCTCATCAAAACTTCAACATGAAATATTTAAAACCAAACCATACAAAAATTCATAACCTCACTTCACACTAAACAGAGATACATGTCTTTCATTTACATCTCTGCCAACTTTTACAAATGGTGGTTGAGTGTTTCCCCTGTCGTATAAAATACACACTGACTGGCACTCCACACACTTTACAACTACTATTTCTGTGTACTTCAACATACTTTCTCTTTTAGCCCAGTGTACTTTTCATCACCTTCCTGTATGCATTATCAATAGTGCACAACCTGTCAATGATGATAGGAAAAGTAATATCTTATTAATATTTTTATCTACTTCCCTGTTTCCTCCAATATTCCTTTTGTGTTTTTATCATTTGATCCATGAATGAATTGCAGGCAGGAGCAAGAGATTTTTCTCTTCCCCTTAACGGGGGTGACTCAGCCTCCTATACAATAGGCACTGTGGACTGTCCCTGAGGGTAGGGCAGTGGTGGCATGATGAAGACCACTCAGCTCCATCTAGTGATGATCTTAAGAATGGGTGAAGCTGTACCTCTCATACTCCTACATGTCTTCATGGCATGGACACGAAATGCCTTACCTTTGTACCTTTACCATCCCTTGTCCCTACCCTACCTCTATTTCCAAATTAGTTATGGCTGCCACAGAAATACATATAGACAGACATACATACACACACACACACACACACAGAGCTTACTCTATAATACAGATGTATTTAATTACACTTCTTCTTCTGACACTACAACCCTCCATCGGTTTTGGTCTTCTGCACCAGATTATTTCAGGCTTTTCCATCTTTAATGAGTTGACTCCAATTTCTCAGTTTCTCTAAACCAATTATCACTTCATCTCGCCATTTATTGTTCAGTTATTATTTAGTTCTTACTCCTCTAGGGTTCCAATCAGTGGTCTTCTTAACTAGTTTTGTATCTTCCATTCTGTTAAGATGTCCCCACCATTTTATTCTTTGTGCTCTTATATATTTAACAATTCTCCTTTTATCAACTTCTGCAATTTGTAATTACTTCTTATTCTCCATCCTTCCTTCCACTGAATTGGTCCAAATATCATCCTTAATATTTATCTTTCAAAAACTAAAAAATTATTTATGTCCCACACAGACAATGTCCATGGCACTACCAGTTTTATCAATGTCATACAGATCTTCCTTTTCATATATATGCTAAGTAATTACAGATCATTAATCCTTTATACGTCTAACAGCCTCTATTTCCCGTCTTAATTCTGGGTGTTATTTCTGCTGATATGCTGTTATCATACTTTATTATTGAATCTAAATAAGGAAAATAAGGAACACTAGTACAGACTCTTTCACACATATACCCTCCTACTGCTATGTGCTTACAATGATTGTGTGTCTTCTTACTTATTCTCATCTGTTTTGTTTTTTTCTTGAGTGATTATCAATCCTATAGTTCATGCCATATTATTTCATTATACTAAGACTTCTTCTTATTAATGCTTAGTAAGTTAAATATTAAATCTGTGAATTCAACTATTCATCACTCAGAGACAGTTTACACTTACTGCAACAGAATACAGGTGCACGTGCTCATACAGGTGTTCACGTGGCCAAACACGTTTCTGCAGTTCTTCAATAACTGGTTCACGACAAGTGAATAAATAAGCACGAAGCAGGTTTAGTTGAATGCGCAGTGTCTGAAATATAAATTGTTACTTATAAACACTAAAAAAGTAATTAAGAACAAATTTTCTTACTATGACATTTCTGTACTGCAGGCTTATGAACCACCTGCTATGAAATGTATTTACACATTTTGCTTATTTCTGGAATACCAGCAATTAGCATACTTACATAAAAATAAGATGACCATGCACAAAAGATAACTGTCCTTCACACACTTCAATTTTCAGGAAAATACGTAGGTGGGTCCATAAGTTTCCGGCCTGACATACAAAGACCGCGCCAAATGCAAAATGCTCTGAGGGATATATAGAGCCATCTATTGTGAGGTTACTGTATCAGTTTCAGGT
>Ga0123357_10008842_pt1 | contig 12643 bp, 8 predicted proteins | sample TergutEmb28metaG_FD_89873 | JGI IMG/M metagenome (GOLD analysis project Ga0123357, IMG submission 89873) | Embiratermes neotenicus P4 segment gut microbial communities from Petit-Saut dam, French Guiana - Emb289 P4 | ecosystem: Host-associated > Arthropoda: Insects > Digestive system > Gut ... | reverse complement strand
TAAACAGAGCCAGCTCCTTCACGAACAAGCACAAAGCAGCCCGATTACATTTGCTCCCTATGTTGTCGAGATATAGACGAATGAGTGAAAGCGTGCGCATGACGAGTGGTGCTCGTCATTCCATGACAGGTAATGTTTTCCCCATGACGAGCAGTGCTCGTCATTCCACACTGAAGGGTTAAAAAGTTAGAGACATGGGGAAGCTGATCTAACGCCTGACGACTTCTTTCTTTGGGGCCTATTGAAGGGCAAAGTGTACAAAAATACACCCCCCAAACAATCGAACAACTCAAAAACGCTATTCGCCAAGAGATTCAAACTGTCAACGTCGACACTTTGGGAAAAGTATTCCAGGATTTGGAGAAACGCATTCAAGTGTGCTTGGATGTGAAAGGAGACCAGTTTCAGCATCGATTATTAGTGGGTCCTGTTTTGTATCATTCCCAGTATGTGTATATAAATTTTCAAGTCATTATCTCAATAACATTAATTTTTAGAGACAATAGTTTGGGGCCTCTAGCGAGAGACTCACCCTGTAGAAAAATAAATGGTTCAGAAAACTGAAGGGGTCTACAGCCCACCCCTCCAACTTACACATGCCTCACACAACAACCCCCCCTCCACCCAAAATAAAGCCATCCAGTAGCAACTATTTCAACTTCACAAATGGCCACAAGTCACAATCAGATGGTACACGATAAACAATTTGTCATGAACAAGAAACACAAGAGTATGTTCATTATGATAGCACATATGCAGCCTCTGATTAGCATGATGTGTGGGGCAAACATTTGGGAGCATGGGGAAAAGGGGCAGACCGTGTTGCAGAAAGTTGGGGCAGACATCCCCAGTTTTGAAATGGTTTTACTACCAGCAGTATGCTGCTTTGGGTGTGCATTACAACAATAATGACAATACTATGTTTCAGCATGTTCTCAAAGTGTGGAACCCTTATGTAAATTTAAGACTGGAAACTTCAGCCATCAGATCCCTTTAACCACAGACCAACTCTCCCCAGCATCATTCGCACTGCACACTGCAGCAGCAATTTCATGGATGAGCAACCACGCTTCCTCAACCTTACAATGAATGTAAAAGCTATCAACAGCCACACAGCCCACCCTACAAATACAACCTCCAGAGTTCTACTGATGAAGTAAACATATTCATTCCAGTGCAGTATTTTCTAAGTATGCAAGTGTAAGACAATTTCTTTTGGCAGATACCTATGAAACACTATCTTATATTCAGATAAATAAGGGTACACATCCTACTCACCCTGTGGGCCAGGGGGGCCTTGAGAGGGTCCTGGTGGGCCACCAGGAGCTGGGGGGCCATTCTGAGGCATATTCCAATTCCAATTCCCCCCATACCCTGACTGTGGACCGGCCTGTGGGGGCCCTGAAATCACACCAAAAGGTGGACTGTACTGGACTCTTCCCTTGCCCACTTCATCCTTATGTAAACACCTGTTTAATAAATACCAAGACTCTAACACTGCCAAATTAAGAAAACTTCTAACATAACCAGCGCATACTTACATTTACGTCCATCCATGAGCAACTTACATAAATTACACCCAATAACTATATGTGCCACCCCATTTGTACAGAACTTTACCTACGATATATATATATATATATATATATATCAAGCTGTAAAGGAGTAAATTTTGTTTCACAGTAGTTTCGGCATACTTGAAAAATAAAAAATTAAAAATAAAAAAAATAAAAATAAGGCTCACCTATTCATTAAACTGAGGTTCTCAACCATTTAAAATCATGCATTAATTCAAAATCAACAAAGTTAGAAAACAGAACTGCTACTAAATGGAATGAAACTGACACTGGCAAACCAGTGCTCAAAATGGATACTTCAATGCATCTATGATGAGTGACAGAAAATATGGCAATTCAAAACTTAAATTACTGATATCCATCAAGCTCTACCAGCACAACAAAGAAATCATTCCCATGTGTGATATGTTGACATCAATAAAGAAGAAAACCAGTGCAGAGTGATAGAAGGGAATATTTGCAGGTAGTGATCACACCCTCAGACCTACCGAATCTACAAACGAAACCTGTTCCTAATGAATCTGAAAAATGGGTGGGAGTTGCCTTTTAATCACACAAACTTCCAAAACATCCCGCAGATGTCTTCTTAGAAAATAAGCACTGTGAAGCTGGGATTGTCTTACATTCAGGTAAATATGGTGACTTACAGAGATAGCAGCCCACTGACGGTACTGCATAGGTACTTCATTACACTGCAGCAATTATACAACATGTAAGTGGAAAATTATCATAATTAGGCATTTGATGCTAAGACTCATACCAAACTGTCCTGAAAATATTTATAAAACATAATAATTTCAATCAAAATCTTACTCCAACAATCAAAACAAAGCACTGGTTACAGTGCAAGTCATTAGGACTACACAGCAGTATGGCTGAAGATTCAGTATATCTGCAATATGATGCCGCATGAATGGACAAACACATCATCACATTTAAAGAAAAGGGTATCCTCATCTCCACGATCAGCAGGTGCTGCACCTACTGAACCTATACGAGGACACTACACTGCCTCGAAACTTTGGGGTTTGACTACCCACTGATGTAGTGTCACATCACAGTGGAATGGGAACCTCAGTTTTTATTGCCCACTTTATTTGGATAAGATTCTGTACAAATCTTGCCATTCTACTGTCTTTATCATCTCATTGATGATGGCACCCTGTAACCTTAGCTGTACTGTGTCTTACCATAAGACCCATAACCCTGTTGTTGGGGAGGTCCACCGTAGTTTGAGCCCCACTGTGGTGGTGGCATCTGTTGTCCCTGAGGTCCTGGTGGAGCGCCCCAGCCTTGATAACCACCTGGACCAGACGGAGTGCCATATCCTGCTTTCAGAACATGAAATGTAAGTAGTGTCTCTTTTTATACATACGTATCTCAAACAGCTAGCCAAGAAAACGCTCACTAGGGTGGAACATGTTTTATTTTACAAGACAGAGAGAGATGCAACGGCGTGTACTGTTCAGCAGTGTAAAACTCAATCTCAAGCTTGGTGATTTCACAAGCCTCTGTACTCTAGCCTTGAATCATCATGGTACACATGTTAACAAGTTTCATCTCTCAAACTATCCAACAGATTTCAATAAATGTGGTGGAAAAATCCCCAATAAAAACATTTTAGGTGCCAGGTCACTGTGATGACTAGATTTTGCATGGTGGTGCCAGGCATTCGCAGATCCTCAGTATGGAACTTGCTTCATGGCACCCTTATGGCACCTAAAACTCAGTGATGGCCACTATATTCTTACAAAATTTGTGCACTCCTTACATTAGGTCAATATATTTTTGGTTCATACTGCTACAATGAATGAAATTCAAAAAAAATGGTCATTATACAAAGATTGGACACAGATATTCTACACCTTCCATTCACTGGCATATACAGAATATGCAATCACTCAAGAACTTCCTGAGAAGCACGTTGCTTTCAAACATGTACTCCAATAGTCTAGTGCATTAACATTCTTTACACAGATGCCCCGCATTCTGAACTATTCGGATTGACATGTGGGTCATGCGCTAAAATAAGAGCTTTTAATTTTAAAAATCTAGATGATTTGCTTGTTTCAGTTCTATAGTGGTCCCAACTTGATACAACACATTTATATTCACACTTTGTACCTTTGTATAAAGTCTTGATAATAAGAGCTCTGTATACTAACAAACAAATAACCTACACACTCTCATCTCTCTGCCATTAACGAGCATGTTTTGGCAGCCTATCAACTTAATTCTGGACAATTATCGTCTTGTACCAGCAGCTGCTATTACCACACATGACAATTACTGTTCACACAATACACACAGAACATGTTTAACCCCTTAACTGTTTCTGACATTCTTTCCCCCCTTGTTCTAATTCCGCGGGCTTTTTAAATTCACAATTCTCCACAACAACAAAAAATTCTTATATAAATAAATATTTTCAGCCACTGTCAGCTTCAAGCAGGCACAGGCACTTCTCCAACAGTTACACTCCTCCCAATGAAATACCAGAGCAAATACAGGAAAAATTGGAAACAGAGTACCAGAACAAAATATTATGTCAAACAGCTAAGGAGATAAGTGGATTACAACTTACGACTACATACCCCACTCTAGCACGTAAGCACACATACAAAGAAACCTGTATGAGTTTAGAAGTGGACACTGAAAATGGTACCACTTATTACAAACAAGTATCACCATAAATCAGAAAGAGCATTACATGTAAGACCCTGAAATGAAGATGCCCACAGTCACTAACAGTCCATCAGCCATTTACTACCTCAACAAAGGATTTGTTTAGGAAAGAGGTATGGTACAACATTCACAGTGAATTCAATTTATCTCTGACAATTATAATAACCCAATCTACAGTGAACTCTGGAACTAGAGTAAACATCTGCCTGGACAACTTCCTGCCCAATGTGATGAAAACCAAGAAGTAACAGATCTGAAGGATCAATTACTGGGCTATTCTGATTATATTTTCGTTACCCTAAAACCCCTTACCTGTGATAATGAATTTAAAATAGCAAAATGGAATGCAATGCCCTATTACATCATGTTATGATTAAAAACATATTATATTCCCACGCACAACACTTCTATCCATGTCTGTACCTGAAGTGCTTCCATGTGCTTTAAAGATTATCACAGATGTACCTGCAACTGCAACATCCACTTTTACAGGATCATTTTACTTTCTGAATCCCCCTAAAGGATGTAAAGGCCCTCTAGACATTTATTTGTACTTTCAGTATACTCTAATATAGGATTACATTACTTTTTAAATCCTCCTGAAGGTTGAAAATGTCTTGATACATAAAGGTCCGATATACCCTTGGCCTGCTCATGGCCAGGTAAAATATTCTTTGCCTGTATTAAGATGCATCACTTATAAACCATATACAGCTTTGAACATGATCACTGATCAGAACACTCCTAAACAAACGAAGCGTATGTGTATGGCTCTAGAATAAAACTGTCCCTATAGTGTTAACTGCACCTGGCAGTCTGTCAGGCCTACTAGCTACAAAAAAAGACAGCAAGCTGAAGAAAATCCACAGTACAGCCGGCATAATTTGTACCCTTCATACATTACTATAGAAGGAGCCAAATAGATTTAATGGTTGCAATCTCTGGCAAGCAAGAGATAAATGTGTATACAGAATATTAACCTTTTGGCGCCGGAATTATTTTTTTTAATTTTAGCACACACTATATAAAATGTGAATAATACAGGAACCAAAGACGTTAGAAAAACGAAACAAACTGCATTTTGAAGAGAAAGAAACGGACAGTATATACCGTGTTTAAAATATTCAGTACTTATATTTGTTGAATAAATATATAAAATGTAACATTTCGAGGTTAGTGGTGCGGTACGACCACTATAGCAGTCGTTAGGCATCAAACGGTTAATCGGAAAACCTGAATACACTTGGATAAAGGGACAATATTAAAAGGTGATCGCAAGGAAATAGGAGGAGGAGAAGTGGGCTGGATGCAGCTAGTTTAACGTCTGAATGTGGTAACTGACCACTGGGTTTAATGAAGCACTGGCAATTTTTGGACCAGCTGAGCAACTATTAAGTTCCTACAAATGATAGAGGATACAAAATACAGAACATATTAAAAACAATGATGAATGGAAATTCAATTCACACAAGTTTCTTCTTCCAAAAGTTAGTGTTGAAGCTGGGAGTTCATAGTTAATTCCATGCAATTAAATGTTTAATGAGGGACCTACGGTAAACTGCTATGAACAATATGTATGAACACTTAATCGTACTTCTGATAAATTAGAATGGCCACAAGACTGTTTAACCCTCTGGCACCTAATGACTATGGTCACCGCATAGTACAATGCTCAGGAAATTGAAGGACACAGCACTGCACAGAACGTGTCAATTACGGCACATTCTTGTACAGCCTTCAGCTGTCATACAGATCTTTGATATGTGTAGCTGTCTCCATGAGTGGAAACAAATGTTTCTTCATAAGAATGTTCCCTCCCCCACCCTCTACATCTATGGATTCAATGCTGGTACAAGACAGTTATGCCCTGGCCCTCAAAATTTATCTCTAGAAGGAGAAAAGAATTTAAAAATTAATACACCAATCACTATATTTTCTCAAACAACCTGCACTCCTGAAAAAGGCGTTCCTAAGTTTTTATATAACAAAAAAAAAAGTTTATGTTTGGTATGAAAGTATACACATAAAGTAAATGCATGTAACAGATGTCATGAAATGTGAACAACATATTTCTTAGTAATTTATATTATTACAGCATTGCATGTTCAAAGAACTCACACCCTGTCACTGTGAGACTTTTGGTTTCTGCCTACATACACAACCATGTTCCTGCATACAAACATACCCTACCAGACATCCCTGACTTGCTTTGAAAGACTGGATTCTACACATTTTCTCCAGTGCTAAGGACTGTAACCAGCACACCTGGGTTGTACCACACACCAAAACTTCCATCTCACTACATATTCAAAAAAATTCTCTTCCATTTCAGATACTTCATTTCCTGGCCACAAAACACCCTCCAAGCATCACAGTTTTGCAGCATAAAGTTTATTATTCCAGCTGTCGCTAATGTATTTGCTACCACCAACATGTCTACAGCAAAAAATCTACCTCTCAAATTATTTTTAGTGTGCACTGTGTAAGATCACGATCACATGCTTTCGTACTGGACGTTCAGCAGAACATGTGCACATTACCTACAATCATTCATATACCACAGTTGTGCTTAGGTTTGCATAAGGAAAAGGAAGTTGCCTGTTTCAGATGGCACTTAGAATGAGAAAGGTTGCCAAAAGCACCATGAATACGCAAGCCATGCATCCTACTTCTTGCTCCCCCATCAACCATTTATGAAAAATGCAGCGTGTGCAAGACACTACTGGACTACAACATACCAATGCTTCAATGAAGAGGAAAATGTAATCATTCACCCATACTGAATCAAAAGATATGCACTATTTTTAACCTTGTTTTACGTGTCTGCCGTTTCTAACCAAACGTATGACTATACAAAAAAGACAACAAACAATAGTGAACTTTCACTTTTAAATGATTTTGCAACTGTTGCTTGTGGCCCTCTAATAAATCTCACTTATAACAGTGTTTCATCAGTTCACACTCCAGAAAACAAATGAGTAAAAATACTCATTTATTTGCTGTTTATAATATATCTACACACCAAACTATTCTGAGCAAATCTACCTAGTCACTTCTACATTATTCCAAAACCTAACAGTCTTTTTAAATCACATTAAAGCCACTACTTCCCATCTGCTCTATGCTATAAACAAAAACTAATGCAACTGACATTTAAGGACAGAAACTACATAAGATCATATGCCTAACATACCATTAACTGGTGGCTGATTGGAGGGAGAAGGGCCCCAATGCCCTGAAATCACATAATTCACCCTTATTCACAATCGTGTGAAAAAGATTCTATCTTACACAATAATTTACCGTGAAAGTTGCTCTATTTATTAACATATGGCTACAGTGACTTAAATGAAAGACAGACACAAACTCCTAAATTACTCATTTGTAAGTAACAAGAAAGTTATGTACAGACCTGGATAGCCAGTTGTTTGTGGAGGAGTGCCCCAGCCTTGATAACCTTGCATCATGTTGCCAGGAGGTCCCATTGGTCCCATCGGTCCACCCATCGGTCCTCCCATCTGTCCATTAGGACCACCCATGCCCATACCCTGCAACAATTATGAATATTATATTGTTTCTCTATAACACAAAATGAGTTGATGAAGTCTGTGCAGAAATACACTTTATGATGAACAGCACAGGGACAAAGTTCCAAAGCCTGAAGGCATTAATGAAAACATCATAAAATGTAACAAGACACACAACGCACATACATTAACATTTAGGCGCATTCGTGCAACCATTTTTGCGGGAGAAAAGCAATATATACTAAATATTCCCAGTGTGTATGTGTGTTTATAGTCTTATGCACCCAGCATGAAATGCGCGTGTGCCACATCGTCATGAAGACTCACCAGCTATACTATATTTATCCACATTATCTCATAAACAGCACAGTTTTTTAAAAAAACTATTGAATATAAAATGTGTGTTGTGATTTTCTCTACAACTTTTGTCTGAAACATTGTTCATTCTAAGAAGAACTGAGCGAGATATGATCACATACACTGGTATTTATGCAAACTACCCGTTATTCTCGTCAGATTTTAATGAAACTTGAACTGCCCCTGCACATTAAAAAAAAAAAAACTCAAATATCAAATTTTATGAAGATATGTACTTTGGAAGCTGCAGTGTTCCTTGTGGACAAATGGACATGCCACTATTCAAAATGGTGAGAACTCAATTAAGAACACACACAAATAATAGATATATAATAAAATATTGGTCTGCCTACACTTTTGTATCCGCCTTCTTTCCAGCAAACAAAAGTAGGTTTACTCTCTCTCTCTCTCTCCTTTGTTATTTTTTTTCTTTCTTTCTTTGAAAGTGTGCAGTACAGAATTAAGCCACAAAATTACATAATGGCACAAGCAAATATATCTTCAACATAAAAGACACAAACATACATACAGAAATTTATCTGAACTTCCATCTTGGCATAATTCAGAATGTTTACAGGCCTGCTTGTCAAACCTTTTAGTTCACTAATTCCAAACCAGTTCAGCCCCAGAAGGAAAGTCATCATTGCAAATTGTGTATTCCATGCCATATTACAGCCTTTACAATGGCATATCTACTTTCACAATATATGGTTTAACAGTACACAAGTAAGTGGGATTTCATTTACACCCATATGAACATACAGCCTTCCCCGTACCATGTTCCACAAAACAATTACTGAACACCATTATGTGAAGACCTCTTGTATCAAAGTTCACTCAAATCAAACAATAAATGTGAGAAATTCCTTTATGTGCCTCAGAAAGTACAGCTTTTACTGCACTGATTCTAATAAAGCTCATAACTGCTCAACCCAATTTTGACCATATTTCCTATATCAAATGTTATCCACATTCAAAGAAAACTACAAAATCCAGCCAAGATTTAATTTCCAACTATAAATAAAGCATGCCTTTCACTTCACCAATTGTCGCAAAACTCACAACTGCTCAACAGCGTTACATGCAGATCTTCTATATAGCATTTTATGCAAACTGGATGAATAATGTAGAAAACAAGAAAAGAATTACAGTTACACTCTTGGCTGAAGAATAGCTCTCAATGCACCAAAATTTCATAAAATGTGAAATTGCTCAACAGCATTACATGGAGATCGTCAGTGAATTTGATGCAAATCACTCAATATATACAGAAATTACACGAAGAAATTCATTTATGCCTGCAAGCAAAATGTGACTGTCACTCAACCAACCGAACCACAATTATGCCACAACTATTTGTAACGAAATCCTACATCATATTTCATGACAATTCAACAAACGGTTTAGTTGCTGATACTAGATCAGACAAATGTGGTCTCACATAATGCAAACTTCTTGAAGTATGCCTGAAAACATTAACTGTAAGTACTTCACGGGACTGAATTAATCTGCACACTGTTACACTAATTCTGCAATCTTCCAACTTACCCCACCCATGCCCATTGGAGGTCCACCTTGTGGGGGTCCCCACTGGCCGGGGGGGCCATCCCCCATCTTCCCTGAATCACGTGGCTCAGCTTTCTTAATTTCAACCTGTGTGATAATTACAGAACAATTAACTTAACTAAAACTGATGCAGAATTTGACAGGCTCCACCACAACAATGCAATGCTTCCACTGAGAACCATTCCTAGGTAACAAATCTCACAATAATATCTTGCTGCATTTGATAATTTAAAAATAATACATAGCAATGCACTCTATGTTATCCATAATGAGTCACAATTTTTAAATCTCATGCAATGATGTGGTGTTACTGTCAGAAAACTAGCAAATCTCTCACAATCACTCCATATTCCTTAGACTTACAGTGCTGGCCTAAGTACCTACTCCTCAACCAATTTCCCCCCCATACAATTATGCAAAAACTTAACCTAAAAGTAGAAAACCATCTACAATTAATATTATTTAACAATAAATTTGCATAGGAAAACCCACACTAGATGATACGTTCACAACTTATTAAGTTAAAAACCAATCAAAACTGTCTGGTAACAAACTTATATACAACAAAACTTCAGATTCAAGAATTCTGAAAAATCTGAGATGCACAGAATATCCAAGAAACTTCGCTCTAATGTAACACTACATAATAGTAAGTCATACAGTAAATTGAATTTTAATTCACATAAGAATGCAGAAGTTTCACGGTTTCCATGTACAGCCCAAGCAACATTACTAACATAATAACAACTGCTATGCTACAAAATGGACCCCCAAATCCAAAACAGTCAAAGTACCTTTTGCCGCATATGGGCATTTAAAGTTTTTTACTGCTATAGGGAATGCCCCCTTATAAACTAACATGCTGGCCAATACGTAACGCCACAGGTTCCTGAATAAGTATCAAAATTCATAGCTTACATTACATTTAATATATTAAATAATATGCAGAGGCAGTAAAGGACTCTGGAGACCAAGAGAACAAAAGAAATGTATTAGTCCTGTCATGTCACTCTGTTACGCACCAAACAATGGCTCATTCCCACAATGCTTATCTCAGAGGCTGCAATATCCCTGTGACTCTTCTACAAGCAAAAGTTCACTTCCAAATCATACATACACTCTACAGTTACAAAAGAAGCATCACTGCAACCTCAGCTGAGTACTTCTTGACACACCACTGCCACAGAGACAAATGTACAATGAGGTCAGAGCGCTTCAGAGAAACAGGTTCCATTTCTGGCAGTAAGAGAACATATGAGGAACCCCACTAACAGTGAAATAGAATATTGGTGATAATTGTCCTGCCTGCCATCACATAATACAATTTTAGTGTAGTGTGACACATGGAGCCACTGGAAGATGTCTGTGCACAGACCTCTTGTGCCAGCACTTAAATGGACTATTTCTATGTGTAGGGTGGCCATTTCAGTTGGGACTCTGACTTTTTAAACTTTGTATGTTCCTGGAAATGAAAGATAGCCAGAAATAACATCCCGATACAAAACAGCTGCGCAAAACCAGTTAAATCGTATAGAAACACTACCTCCCTCCCTTCTGTATATGTCAGGTGAAAACATATTGCCAGAAACAATTACAAACTTACAGGATGGGCAATTTAAAGCCAAATTTGGGCTGCATTACCTATCGGAGGTTTTGTTCCCACATGAGTAAACATCAAATTTTTGTTATCCCACGAGTGAAGATAAATTTTGATGACAAATTCCGAAAGATTTCAGAATAAACTAAAATATATATATATATATTGCATCTACCAAATGATCCCACCAAATTAGCTCTCTACAGAAGTACCATTCTGCAGTCCATCACATTCCAAACAAGTTTAATACTGAGATGATCATCACATTACTGCAAACAGTTGAACCTTGGTCACAAAACAAACTGTTACATGCTTGTCTGTCCTGCCAGCCTCATCATATATCAACAAGATATTCTTAGTACTCCAGAACTCTTTTACTGCTTTCATCCATATTAGATCTATGTGCTATGATTTACTTACACCAATACCGTAAGAGACAATTCAAGGAACTGTATTGCTGCCACATGTGGTAAGCCAACCAACGTGGAGTAGGGGGACCACTTATGTAAGTCAATAAATGTCAGCAGTATATCTATTTACACCTTATAACCAATAATAAGCATGGAGATGGGGGACCATTAATACAAAGTCAATAAATGTCAGTAGTATGCCTATTCACACTCATCAATGACCATACAACTCATTGCAAACATGAAAAACAAAGTTTAGAGTTCAAATTTTACGCATAATACCACAGGCCAGTCCGATTTACAGCTGTTAAAGAACACTGCAACTGGCTACCACAATGGGTATCCCAGCACAAAGTAGCCAAACTTCACAAGGATATCATACTGAAATGTGCCCCGCTCCCGAATGCAAAGCATACACGCTTACTCAAAACTGAAGAGTAGCAATATATGTTCAGGCTGATAATCTGTGATACACCGCATATTCCGACAACAATAAAGGTTTTCAGATCCTTAACATTTCCCAGTTTTATGTTCAAACTCCACACCTTCACATTCATTATATATTTATCCCTGAATGAGTGGTCCTTGTAACAACTTCATGGCAATGTCTGCAGTGCTGTACGGATGGTAGTGCACGGCACCAAACGCATTATCATGTTTAATATGTCTAGACAACTCGATAACGTCAACTGTTCTTCCCATTAACATCTGGTATTAGTACAATAACTCTGACTACTGACAAGAAAAAAAATTCAAAACAATGAAACTTACTAACAAATTACAAACCTGAATGTTTACTGTTTAAGTAACAGCAAGTGCAAAACATTTTTAATTTGCACTCCTTCATTATTTTAATCGGAATATACTATCACTGTCACGATTTAAATATAGTTTGGTGAAGTTTCTTTCTTTCTTTTTGTCCCC
>Ga0123357_10008840_pt1 | contig 12646 bp, 2 predicted proteins | sample TergutEmb28metaG_FD_89873 | JGI IMG/M metagenome (GOLD analysis project Ga0123357, IMG submission 89873) | Embiratermes neotenicus P4 segment gut microbial communities from Petit-Saut dam, French Guiana - Emb289 P4 | ecosystem: Host-associated > Arthropoda: Insects > Digestive system > Gut ... | reverse complement strand
GCGACGTCCGCGACGGTGCCGTCCGGCGCGGTGGCAGTCACCCAGTAGTTGCCGGGCACGGTGGGCGAGATCCACACAAAGCACGAGCCCAAGGTGACGGTGCAGGTCTGCGTGTCCAAGACATAGCCCGACTCATCGGTCAGATTGAATGTCACAACCAAACCATCGGGGACGCCGAACCAAGTGGTGGCCAGGGCCTGATCCGACTGGCCCACCGTCATCTGATTGGCCGTCAAAGTGAACAGGGCAGGACCCGAGTGCGGCCCGTCCGGCTGCACCACCAGAGCCAGCCAGGACGAGCGCGGGTTATTGGTCAGGTCTGCGAGGCTACTGCCAAGATATGCCATGTACCTGTAGACGTCGGCATATGTCGTCGGCAAAGTCACCGTGCAGGTGCCCAGAGAATCCGTCTGGCAGGTGTACATATGACCCACGACGTCACTGCCGCCGCCATACACCGTGACGTCCGTATCGGCCAGTGGTGTGCCGTCGCCATTGGTCGCGGTGACCGTCGCCGTCACAGTGCCGCCAACCGGCGCCACGTCGGCAGAAAAAGCCAGCGCGATCGTAGGCGTGCAGCCGGTCGCGGCGGTGGCTGTGATCGTCGCGGGCGAACCCGTCACCGGGATGTTCCCGCCGAGTGAAGCGATTGGCTCTGGCCAATTGATCGTCGCGGTCACCTGTAAGGTGCCGGGCGTGGCGATGTTCAGCACAGCCGTCCCAACACCGCTGGCGCCGACGGGCACCGTCTGGTCGGGTATGTCCGCACCGTCCACATGGAACGTCACCGAGTCGGGCGGTATCGGGTTCATCTCGTACTGCATAACCGAGACAGTGGCCGTGACCGGCTGCGGCGTGCCGTCACACGGAATAGTCACGCTGGACGTGTCGAGCGTCAGTTGCGCGGAGTCCTCCGGAACCTCCACCCTCAGATACTGGGGCGAACCGGACAGTGGAACCGTCACGTCGGCGGCGTTCTGGTAGGTGGCAGTGATGGCGTAATAGCCGATCTGGCCGGTCGCCAGCGGCACCTGGCAGGTGCCGTCATCGGCGGTGGTGCACGTTTGTGGCCCGATAACCTGACCAGTGTCTGTGTTCGTCTGGGTGACGGTGACGACCGTCCCGGCGTGGGTCGGCGTGTCGAAATAGACGGCCGTGTCGGCCGTGACGGCATCGCCCTGCGTCACGTCGTTGCTGGAAAGCGTCAGCGCCGAACAGGTGCTGCCCGGTGCGGCCAGCAGATACTCGACGGTGGCCGGCGAGCCCGACACGTCGACCCCGTCAATCGACGCCGCGACCTGCACGGTGCCCGGCGTGGTCAAGGCGGGGACGACAACCGTTGCGATGCCATTCACGTCGGTCACCGCGGTGACGGACGGGCCTACGGCGCCGAAATCGAAGGCGACAGGCACACCGGGCATCGGCGCGTTTGTGGCGTCTTCAGCCAGCACGGACGCATGGACAGGCGGCGTCAGCGTCGGCGCGCACGACGGGATGGTCAAGCTCGTCTGGTCGACGCTCAACTGCGCGGACGTCGGCGTGTCGGGCGTCGGCGGCGCGCAGACCGAGGGATCGCTCGTGTACGACACGTCAACTGGCCCCAAAGTGGTCGTCGTGCCGTCGCCGGTCGCCACGCTGGCCGTGACAGCGGCCTGCAGGTCGGCGGCGCAAAGGTCAGCAGTCGAGACAGGCAAGATGGCCACGCCATTGGCGTCGGTGACGGCGGGATATTCGTCCGTCCCCTCCAAGTTGACGGCCGTTGACGACCAGCCATTGCCGTCCAACGTGAAGGTCACCGCGCGGTTAGGCACCGGCAGACCGTCGGTGCTGATAAAGGTTGCTGTGACGTTCGCCGATACCGACTGGCCTTGCGCGACCGGTGAATCGACGACCAGCGTCGAAGCCGCCGGATCTATCAGGCACTGCACAAAGGGCACATTCTGCGGCGAATTGGCGACGGCCACGGGTCCCGACGGCGTGTCAATGGATGCCGAAAGTTGCACCCAGTTGTCGGTGGCCGAGGCATAGGTTGGCTCGAACAGCGATGTCGCCACACCGTTGGCATCGGTGACGGCCGTTTGCGTCAGCGTCTCATCGCCCTCAATACCGTCGATGACGGTGAACGTCACCACGACACCCGGCATCGGCTGGCCGGACGGGTCCGTGACGGTGGCGACGGCGTCGAATTTGCCCCCGTAGTACGGATCATCTGGCACGCTGCAAGGTATGGCACCGGGCCCCGCCGGTGACAGTGTCGCCACCAGCGTCGGCAGCGGCGCCGCCGTCACATCGACGTATTGCGGCGAATCCGTCAGCGGCACCGGCAGGTTGGTGTTGGTGTCGAAGTAACTGGCAGCGATCGCGTAATCACCGGCCACCGGGAAGGTGAAGACCTGAGAGCAGGTGTCATCCGCCGCGGTGTTACAGGTGGCGGTGCTGACGGGCGCGTCGGTGGTGGCATTCGTGACGGTGAAGGTCAAGGTGGTGCCACCGGGGACAGCCTTGGACAAGACGACACTGCCGGTGGCCGTCACTGGCGCGCCGACCAGCACATTGGTCTGTGACAAGGCAAACGACGTCGACCAAGGGGCTTCACAGGGGATGTTGAACGTTGTCTGCTCCATGGTGAGCGTGTTGATGAAACCGGCTTCCAGAGGATCGGACGAGACGGTGGTCACCGGCACCCCGCCGGTGGCGGTGGCGATGACATCCCCGTATGAGCCGTCCTGGGTGGTCGTGGGCGCCAGGATCACGGTGGCGTTACCGATGGCGTCGGTGACCGTGTCGGCGGGTGTGGTGAACATGACACCGTTGTTGTTCTCGATGCTGAAAGTCACGGGGACACCAGCCAGCGGGTTGCCACTCAGATCGGTGACGGTGGCCGTGTAGAGGATGCCGCTGGCTGACGTGACACCGGCCGGGCAAACCGTTGGCGCCGCGAACGGGACGTTGTATATCAAGGCGACGTTCATGGACGGCGTCGGCGGTTCCACCGTCAGCGTTTGCGAGCCAGTCAGGTAGATGGGGTCGTCGTACTGCGGATCAAAGTAATAGCCCGTCACCAGATAGCTGCCGGCGGTGTCCGTCGGGATGGTTGCCTGGCAAGTGCCGTTGTTGTCGGTGGTGCACGTCTGTGTGCTGACCGGGTTGCCGGTGTCGGCGTCCGTGACGGCGAACGTGACGTCCATGCCCACCGCGGCGAAATCGAGGCCGTCCTGTCCGTGGATGACGGCCGTAGCGGTGGCAGTCACCGGGTCGCCGACTTGCACGTCGGTGGCCGACAAAGTCTGGCTACCGTCGTAATTGACGACATCACTAGCGGGTGGGGCCGGCGGCGGGGTGCAACTGCTGACCAAGTTCACCGTCGCCGGCGAGTTGGCCACCGTCACCGGGCCGGAATCGCCGTTAAGCGTGGCGGCCACGGTTATGGAATCCGGGTAAGGCGCCGGCACTGTGAACGGCACCGATGCCACACCCGTGTCGCCGGTGGCCGCCATGACGGGGGTGCCGCCACTGATGCTGATGCCTACCACTTCACCTGACACCGGCGCCCCGGTGCCGTCGGTGACGGTGACGTTGGCGGTGCCGCTGGGCAGTGTGCTGGAATCGCAGGGGATGCTGATAGTGGTGCCCGGGTCGATCGACAGGGCGGCCGTCAGCGACCCAACAGTCGCGGCCGTCACATTCAGCAACTGCGGCGATCCGTCCAGTGGCACAGCCTGTCCGGTCGTGGTGTCTTGATAGGTCACGGCCACCTGGTAGACACCGGGCTGGGTGACCGTCATGGCCTGGGTGCAGGTGCCGTCCGCCAGCGTCGTGCAGGTGAACGTGCGGATTTCCGCGCCCGTGACGTAGTTCGTCAGGTCGAAGGTCAGCGTGGTGCCGCCGGGGTAGGCGGCCGGGTTGGTCAGAGTGGCCACGCCGGTGCCGGTACCGCCGGCCACGACGTTCGTCGCCGACAGCGACAGGGACGACGAAGTCGGCGGCTGGCAGCCACCGGACGTGAACGTCACGGCGACGGGCGCCGAGTCCGTGCCAACATAGGGCGTGCCGCCCCAGACGGTGGCGACGACGTTATACGTGCCCGCCGTCGGCGACGTCAAGATGGCCGTGATGTTGCCGTTGGCGTCCGTGTAACCGGCCGCGTTGACCGTGAAGTACGGGCCGGCCGGGGTGATGGCAAACGTCACATAGGTGCCAACGGACGGACTGCCGGACTGGTCGATGACGGCAGCCGTCACCGAGACACCGACCATCGGCGAGCCGCCGACGCTGCACAGCGTCAGCGCTGTCGGGTTGGGGCTGGCCGTCAACGACACCACAGGCGGGTCGTCGGCAGCGGCGGGAGCCGCGGACCACAGCGCCGTTGTCGCCAATCCTCCGATTGTTAGCGCAAATGCGCTGACCGCGACGGTCACCTTCCGTCCCCATGTACGCCAAATGCTGGTGCGTGACATCACACCCGTCTCCCTTGTCTCTCCCTAGTCCCTTTAGCCCGCTGTTTCCCTTCACAGCCGACTAGCCCTCAGCGGCAACACCCGTCAGCCTCACCGCGCCAGGCAAGAACAAGCGTACCCCCCCGCTGGTTTGCCAACCACACTCGTCCATGTCTTTCGTGATGGACGGAAAAGGGGGTTGCAGGATGACCGCCTACTGGCAGCTACCGTTTACCAGGGTGCCGTAGCCGGTTCCGTCGGACTTCTCGCACAGGTCGGCCGCGGCGAACGCCGTCACAGCGGCGTTGGGCGCCGAACTGGCGAAGGTGAGCGTCCCCCAACTGAACTCTGCCTTGTCCTTGGTGGTGGAGATTATCTTGGCTGTGGTGCCGTCACGTGTGCCCGTCCAAGCCTCTGACCAGCCATTGTTGCCATCCGTGCCGGTGGTCACCTGACAGGTGGTGGGGTCGACCGGCTCGGTCGACATGAAACACAACTTGGCTGTGACGCTCGAACCTTTCACCGTCACCTGGACGGATGCGACCGTCGACGGATCGCCACCACCGACGCCGGTGTAGCAGACGTTCACCCCGCAGGTCACCTGATCGCCTTGCAACAGGTAGCTCAACGTCTTGTTGGCTGTAACCTTGTTGGCCGCGTTGACGGCGTCGATGTACTGCTGCAACTTCGGCCCCATGGCCTGCAGCGACGAAACGATCGAGTCGGTGTCGCTGCCAAGGGTGGACGGGTTGGTCGTTGCCGCTGTGACTTGGGTGATCATGGTCTCAAGCTGGGTGCGCTCGGGGGTGTCACCCATGTAACTGGCACTGTCATACGAACCCTGGGCGTCGGCCAAAATGGTCTTCAAATTGTTGACCGCCAAGTCGACGCGACTCTGCTGGACGGCGTCAATGGCTGACTGCAGGGCCTGCGTGGCATTGGTCGCGTCCGTCGTCTGATTGTTCAGATCGGTCACCTGCTGATTGATCGCACTGGTGGTGGACGCCATTTCCGGCACGGTGGGCTTGCTGGCGGCGGTGGCCGTGGCCAGGGCGGTCGTCAAAGCTGTCAGCGTGGTGGCGTCATTGACGTTGCTCGGACCAACGGTCGAGACCGGCGTGGCCGCCTGGATCTGCGCCGCCAAGGCCGTTTGGGCGTCCGTGAAATTTTGGGCGGCCGTTTGGTACGATGACTGCGCGTTTTGGTAGGCGCGATGGTTGGGCAGGATCGAACCGAAGATGATGCCGGCGGCGACAGCCAACACGACGATCGCCGCGATCAACGAGATGACGAGAGCCTTTTGACCCTTCGACCACGGCTCGTGGGTATCGGTTTCGTCGTCCGTCTCGTCATCTGACTTGGCTGCGACGGGTCGCGGTTCGGGCTCGGGCTCGTCGCTGTATTCGTCGAATGGCGACACGTATTCAGCGCTTTCCGCCGCCTTCGTGACGGGGGCGGCCGGCGTCGGCGTGGCGACGGGCGCTGCCACCGGCGTTGCGACGGGCGCTGGAACTGGAACTGCGACTGGAGTTGGCGTTGGGACTGCGACCGGAGTTGGCGTTGGGACTGCGACCGGTGCGGCGACACGCATCGGCGCGGGTGTCGGGGCTGGTGCAGGCGCCGGCGTAGGCGCTGGAGCCGGTTCCTGAATTGTCGGCGCGACAGGTGCGGTGAGCCTTGATGGCGTCCAGGCCGACGGCGACAGAACGGTGTCTTGCAGAGCGTCGTAATCCTGGCGCGCCGGACGATAGAGAGGCGGTGGTGTCTCAGCCCGGACGGCGGCGACCTCGGCGCGGGCCTTCGGCGTGCCGAACTGCTCAAGCCAATCCAGCAAACCCGGGTAGGCGTTGGCGTGACGGGCGACATCGGTACCCAACGCCGGGTAGGCATAGGCGATCGACATCAGGTCGGCTCGGCTGGTGGCTGGATCGCGCAGCGCTGCCGCCGCACTGGCCTCATCGGCGAAATAGGTCATGACAACTCTCTTCCATTCCAAAATGATGCTACTACAACGCAGTCTCAGGGGGCGAGACCCGCGCATGGCCGGTAAGCTGAACAGATGCTCTATTCGACGCGCGCGACGATCAACCTGGACGCCCTGCGGTACAACATTGTCGCACTGCAGTCGCTGATCGGCGACCGGGCGCTGATGGCGCCGCTGAAAGCCAACGCCTACGGGCATGGCTCGGTCGAGGTGGCCAAGTTCCTCGATCGCGAGCATTTGGCGGACTTCATCGGCGTCACGACCGTCCCCGAAGTGCTGGAACTGAAGCAGGCCGGCGTGAGCCTTCCAGTTATGAAACTGTCCCTGAGCTTTCCCGACGAACTGCCGTCGCTGTTGGCCGCCGACGCGGCCGTGACTGTGGCCGACGCGGCCGGCATCGACGCCGTCGAGGCAGCCGCCGCTGCCGCCGGGGTGACGGCGCAGGTTCACCTGAAAATAGACACCGGCATGCGACGAGTAGGCTGCGAACCGGACGACGCCGTCGCCCTGGCAAAACGTGTTTCGGCTTGTCAACACCTTGATCTTCAAGGCATCATGACGCATTTGCCGATCAGCGACATGGACGATAACGGTTTCACCGAGGCCCAGCTGGACGGCTTCAAGACCGTCGTCCAGGCGATACAGGACAACCGGGCGTCAGCCGGGCTGGCACCCGTCCCGTGGATCCACGCGTCCAACTCGGGCGGCATCCTCGGCCACAGCCTGGACGGTTTGACGATGGTGCGCCCAGGCATTTCGCTGTTCGGCTGCTACCCGGACGCCGCGACGCCGCGTACGGTCGAGCTGCATCCGGTCATGACGCTCACCAGCCACGTCGCCGCCGTCAAGCAAATTCTCGCCGGGCAGACTGTCGGATACGGACGCACCTGGGCGGCCCCCTGCGACACCTGGATCGCCACGGTGCCGGTGGGTTACGACGACGGCTATTCGCGGCTGAACTCCAACCGGGGGTCGATGCTGGTTAACGGACGGCGCTACCCAGTCGCCGGGCGGGTCTGCATGGATTCGACGATGCTGGACCTGGGCCCCGCCGACGACCCGCCCGTCAAGGTCGGCGACACCGTCACCTGGCTGGGCAGTGACGGTGACGAGACGATCACCGCCGACGACCTGGCCGCCATCATGGGCACCATCAGCCACGAGGTCTTCTGCCTGATCGGCGCCCGCGTCCCCCGCGATTACGTGGGTTGAGGCCGGGTACCCCGGGGGATACCCGCCGGCGCTTTCGAACTACTACTGCGGTAGCATGAATAACAAGTCAGCATCAGTTGTGACATGCTGCTGGCAAGCACCGATGCTCTCGTCGGTGCTACACGAGTCGAACGGGGGTTTGACTGTGAAGACTCGACACACAGCAATGGTTGCTGCCATCATCTTGACCTTGGCGTTGAGCGTTGGCGCGCCGTCCCCAGCTGTGGCGGCGCCGACATTGCCGTTCTCGCCGCGATTCAGCATCAATGCCGATGGCGCCATCGTCACCATCGGCAACAATCTGATGACCTGCCCCGCCACCGACGCGAATTGCGCCGCCGCCTTGGCCGGGAAGGCCTCGAACAATAACAACAACGCCTACAACATGGTCAACCTGGACGCCGACAACGACCCGTCGACGTTCAACTCGTCCATGTCGACGCTTAGCCTGCCCGCCGGCGCCACCGTCGACTGGGCCGGGCTGTATTGGGGCGCGCGACTGACCGCCGGCGTGAACGGTGTGGCCGGCAATGTGAACGCCATCAACCAGATGTCGCTGCAGGTTCCTGGCGCGTCGGTTTACCAGACCATCGCCGCCGACACGTCGGCGGGCGCATTGTTCGGGCCCTACTCGGCCGGCAACAACGCCTACCAGCGGTTCGCCGACGTGACCGCGATCGTCGCGGCCGCTGGCAGCGGTGACTATTGGGGCGCGAACGTCGTGGGCGGCACCGGGCAGGATCGCTACGCCGGCTGGTCGCTGGTGGTGGTCTATGACGCCCCCGGCCTGCCCCTGCGCAATCTGACCGTCTTCGACGGCTTCACCAATGTTGGCGCCAGTTCGCCGCAAACCATCACAGTCTCGGGCTTCCAGGCCCCGCTTTCCGGGCCCGTCGACACCACACTGACGATGGTCGCCTACGAGGGCGATATGTCGCAGACGGGCGACTTCACCAAACTAAACGGTGCCCAATTGGCGACGGCGTTGTCGCCGGGCTCCAACTTCTTCAACGCCACCAATGACTGGTTCGGCACCTCGGTGACGACCCGCACGCCGGCCGACAAAAACATGCTGGGCTTTGACATCAAGAACATAGGGGCGTCCGGCATCATCCCCAACGGCGCAACCAGCGCGACGTTCACATTCGGCAGCACCGGCGACGCCTACTACCCCGGCGTCCTTACCACCGCCATCAACCTTTACGCCCCCGATTTCACAGCGTCCTCCAAAACGGCCGTCGACCTAAACGGCAACTCGCCCGCCCAGCCCGGCGACATCATCCAGTACAACGTCAACTATGTGAACTCCGGGCAAGACCCGGCCACCAATCTGATTTCGACCGACCCGATACCGCCCGGCACGGCCTATGTGCCCGGCTCGTTGACGCTCGGCGTCCCCGGCTTCACAACACCCCAGCCGCTGACGGACGCAAGTGGTGACGACCAAGGCGAGTTCAACGGCAACGCCGTCATTGTTCGCCTCGGTGACGGCGCCGATGCCACAACCGGGGGCACGCTGGTTCCCAGCGGGTCGACGACGGGCAGCAGCATCGAGTCGTACCAGTTCCAGGTACAGGTGTTGACGGCCGGCGCCGGCACGACACTGACGAATACGGCCCACCTGGCCTACACCACCGGCACCACAAAGATCTCCGCCACCTATGACACCCCACCGGTGACGACGGACGTAAGAGCACAAGCCGATGTGTCGATAACCAAGACGATGTCGCCGTCGCCACTGGCCGTCGGCGCGCCGCTGACAGCCACTTTGACGGTGACGAACAATGGACCGAACACCGCCACCGGCGTATCTATCGCCGACCCCATTGACGGCTGGCTGAACGCGAGCGTCGACACGTCAGGCGCCCCCGGCGCGACGTGCTCGGTGGCCGCCAGCACGGGCCTGTCCTGCACGTTGCCCGACATGGCAAACGGGGCGACAGCCGTCGTCAAGGTGACAGGCAACCTCGCCGCCAACACCCCGACGACACAGTTGACGACAACCAATTCGGCTCGCGTGACCGCCACCAGCTACGACCCCGACCTGACAAACAACGTCGCGTCCGCCACCGTCCAGCTGACGCAATCAGCCGACTTATCGGTGACGAAATCCCTTGTCAGCACCTCGATGACGCCCGGCAACCCAGTCAGCTATCAGGTGACCGTGAAGAACAACGGACCGTCCGACGCGACCGGGCTGGTGCTGGCCGACGTCGTCCCGCCGGCTAGCGCCGCTACGCTGACGCTGCTCGGCGCCACCAGTACCGACATGACCTGCACCGGCACCACCTGCACCACGGCGACGCTGCCGGTGGGCGCGTCCGCTAACGTCACCGTCAACGCACTGTTGACGCCGTCGGCGGCGGAGGGCGCGACATTCACCAACACTGCCAGTGTGACCGCCACCACCCCTGACCCTGACGCGTCGAACAACACAGCGGACGCCACGGGCACGGTCGGGGCGCCGAGCGCCGACATCCGGGTGACCAAGGCCGTCTTCCCGGCGACGCTGGTGGCCGGCGGACCTGTCGCCTACACCATCACCGCCACCAACTATGGCCCGTCGGACGCTGCGAATGTCGTTGTCAAAGACACTTTGCCGGGCAGCGTCATCATCAACAGCGCCACCAATAGCCGGGGCAGTTGCACGGTCACCGGGCAGTCGGTCAGTTGCAACGCCGGCACTTTGCTGGCCTCTCTCGACGCCGGCCAGCCGGGGGCGTCGGCCACCATAACCGTCTTCGGCAGCATCGCTCCGGACGCCACGGGGGCGACGGTGGACAATACCGCGACGGCCACCGCAGGCACCGCCGACCCGGATATGACGAACAACTCCGCGACGACCACCGCACCGCTGACCGCTTCCGCCGATGTGGCGGTCTCGAAGACGGCCAGCACGACCGGCCTTCCCGCCACCGGCGACAAGGTCGTCTACGCGATCACCGTCGTCAACAACGGGCCGTCCGTGGCCCAAAACGTCACCCTCGACGACGCGCTGCCCGCAGGCTTGCAGCTTGACCCGACGAACCCGGTCAGCGGGGCGACGTGCGATCCGTCCCTGCATTGCACGCTCGGCGCGCTGGCGGTCGGCGAAAAGGCGGTTATCACGGTGCCGACGGTTTCCACGGTCGACGGCACCGGGGCGATGGTCGAGACCGCGACAGTCGCGTCGGACACCCCAGACCCTCAGATGTCCAACAACACCGCCACATGGACGCTGACCGGCGACCCGCAGGCCGACCTGCAACTGGTCAAGGCGGCCGCGCCGGCGACCTTCGAGGCTGGCGGAACTGCGACCTATACCTTGACCGTCACCAATAAAGGGTCCAACTCGTCTGTGGCGGTCGTGACGGATACCCTGCCTGCCGGCTTGACGCCGACGGCCGCCACCGGTGACGGCGCGACATCGAGTTGCACAATTTCCGGGCAGACGGTCACCTGTCACGACACCGATCCGCTGGGCGACGGCGCCACCAGGACATATACGATCACGGCTAGCGTCTCGCCCGACTTGGCCGACGGGTCGTCCGTCACCAACACCGCCCACGTCGACGGCAGCATCGCCGACCCGTCGATGGGCAACAACGACGCGACCGTGACCAACCCGGTCACCGCCACCGCAAACCTGGCCGTCGTCGCCACGAAAATGACCTGGAACGGGTTTTCATCTGTCCCCAATGGGCCGGGCAGCGCAGTCACTTCAACACCGAACGGCACGTTCGTCTGGCTGACGATGACGTTCACGAACAATGGCACCGCGACAGCCCAGAACGCGTCCTTCGTCTTGGACTACGACCTCAACCTGACCAATCTGGCAAGCAGCGGAGCACCCTACGTCGACTGGGATTGGGGCACTGGCTACCAGGGTGTGACCACCGAACCTGGTTGCCATCTGGTCCAATCCCAGATCGTCTGCCCGCTGCTGGGCGGCCCCGGCGATCCCTCGATCGCGCCGGGCCAGACGGTGACGGTGGCCATGCTGGTCGGCGTGCGCGGCGACAGCCCGTCCAGCGGCAGTGCCACAGTCGCCGTGGCGACCACGACGCCCGAGACCACCCTCGACGACAACAACTGGCAGATCCCGCTGAGCATCACGGCGGGCGGGACGAACCCGCTCATCACCAAGACGGCGGCCACCGGCCCCGGGCCGAACGGCACGCTGGTGGCCGGGGGGACGTTCAGTTACACGATCCAGGTCTATCAGCAGGGCCTGTACACCACCGGGTTCTACTGGTCGCCCGCGTTGAACGTGGCCGTCACCGACACCATGCCGGCCGGCTTCCACGCCACCGGCGTCACCACGTCGCAGGGCACATGCGACCCGATCCCGGCCGGCGGCACGTCGATCGCGTGCAATGTCGGCACCGTGGCGGGCACCTTCCTGCTGCCGATGGCTCAGCCGGGGCCGAAGGCGACGGTGACAGTCAGCGGCACGATCGACCCAGACGTGGTCGGTGCGAACATTCCCAACACGGTCTATGGCACCACGACATCGGCGACACTGGCCCGGCAGCCATTCTCCGCCGAAGCTGACGTCGACGTCGTCGCGCAGGCCGACCTGCAACTGGCCAAGCAGGTGGACGCCAGTACTGCCACCGACGCCGCCGGCAACCCCGTCTACTACGCGGGCGGCCAGGTCGGCTACACCTTGACGGCACACAACGCCGGGCCGTCCGACGCCGGGGCCGCCACCGTCACCGACACCCTGCCGCTGGGATTGACGCTCGACACAGCGCTGAGCTCGTCCGGCTGCGTCGTCGCCACGCCGGGGAACGTCGCCACTAACACCCAAGAAGTCGTCACCTGCCCGGTTGCCCCCCTGGCCGTGGGGGCGAGCCAGACGTTGCGCGTCGTCGCCACCACCTCGCCACTGGACACCCGTCTGCCCGGCACCGGGCCGGGCTGCGTGCCGGGCGCGCCGCAATACCCATGGGAGCCCGCCGGCCCCGTCAACCCGCCCGGCTGCGACCAATACCCCGCCCACCCGCGCTCGATCGACAACACCGCCACGATC
>Ga0123357_10008838_pt1 | contig 12647 bp, 12 predicted proteins | sample TergutEmb28metaG_FD_89873 | JGI IMG/M metagenome (GOLD analysis project Ga0123357, IMG submission 89873) | Embiratermes neotenicus P4 segment gut microbial communities from Petit-Saut dam, French Guiana - Emb289 P4 | ecosystem: Host-associated > Arthropoda: Insects > Digestive system > Gut ... | reverse complement strand
TTTCCGTAATTCTTTTCGCGTTTCTTCAAGGAGCTCATCCAATTCGTCCATGGAAAGATTTTTTTCTTTAGCGAAAAAGGAAACCATAGCGGGCAGCGAGTTGTTGAAATAGTTATTAATCATCCCGAACAATTGCGTTCTGGAATATTCACTTCTATCTAAAACAGGATAATATACATTCACCCTCCCGAACGATTTGTGAGTAGCGCAACCTTTGCCCTCCAAAATGCTCAATACGGAAGCAATTGTTGTCCTTGCCGGTCGAGGATCGTCGAATTTCTCCCTGATGTCCTGAACTGTGCTTTCCCGAAGCCCCCACAGGATTTGCATGATTTGTTCCTCTGCTCTCGTTAACTGTATCATTTGTATCTAAACTTTAATTATCGTCTGCAAATATACGTCTATTTATTTAGACATTCAGAGGAATTATTGTTAAATCTGCATATTGATTTAGTTAATTATTATTAACAAAAATATTATTACCGTCACCCATTTAAAATTAGCTTAAAATTTGTTATTGTAATCTGAAACATTTACCTTTGATGCTCGTTATTACTATCTAATGTGTTAACTCTATAATTTTAGTTGTATGAAATATATCCTATTATTTATCGTTGGAATTTGCTGTATTCCATTCGTTAATGCTCAAGGCAAATTTAATTTCGGCGAGGCGCCTGAAGATTTATTAAAAATGACTGTTTATGACAAAGACACTACTGCTTCCGCTTTTGTTGTTTATGAAGACCAAAATGCGTATTACAATTGGAATGCCACCTATTCGGATTTCGAATTGGTTACGGATTATGCGATTCGCATCAAAATTCTGACAGTCGACGGCGTAGATCGAGCCAATGGCAGTATTCTTTTTTATCAGGGGAGTAATTCTGCTACCACTGAAGATATAAGCGGTTTGACAGGATGGACCTACAACTTGGATAACGGAAAAGTAGTCAAAGAAAAATTATCAAAAGATTATGTGTTTACTGAAGATGTTACGGAAAATCTCAAACGGATGAAATTCGCACTTCCGGCTGTAAAACCGGGGTCGGTCATCGAATATAAATACAGCATCCGGTCGCCTTTTTATTATTTTCCGAAAAATATACAATTTCAACGTTCCATTCCGGTGAAATATAGCCGTTTCAAGATTGCCATCCCTGAATATTTTAAATTCAATCGAGAAACCAGAGGGTATGAATCTATTAAATTTAAAACAACGCCTGTCAATATGAATTTTCATATCAACGGAAACGTTTTACAGTGTTCGGGCGAAGAAACTTTGGTCGAAACGGTTGACTTGCCCGCTTTGAAAGACGAAAATTTTGTCTGGAACTACAACGATTTTATGACAAGTATTTCTTTTGATCTTCAATCAATCGCTATCACGGGGGTATATTACAAAGATTACGCGCAAAGTTGGGACAATATAGTCAACGGTTTAGCGGATTATGAAAATTTTGGCGGCAAACTTAAAAATAAGGGTTTGTTCAAAGATGAACTTGCCGCTCTACCGGTTTCGCAAGGTGGAGACGAGGAAAAATTGCGGGCAATCTTAAATTTAGTCCGCAGCAAAGTCAAGTGGAATGAAAAAAACACTTTTTATATCAACAATCCGTCAAAAGCCTTGAAAGACGGAGTAGGAAGCAGTGGAGAAATCAATTCTTTACTTTTCAATGCCGTTAAAAATGCCGGATACGATGCGAGCGTAGTGGCAATGAGTCTGCGTTCCAACGGAAGAATTCCCTTGACTTATCCCAGCCGGAGCAATTTCAATTATTTCATCGTGCAAGTGAAAGCCGGCGACAAAACCTATTATATGGATGCAACCCGTTCTTATTGCGATCTGAATGTTATTCCGGTGGATTGTCTGGTTGATAATGCATTGTGTATTAAAGACAATAATTTCACATGGGTGGATTTGACTCAAACAGGAGACAATACCTCTCGAACAACTCTTTTCGTTACTTTTGATAAGGATGGAATATTGAACGGGAAAAGAGTGGAAAGCAGGAACGGAGAATGTATTTTTTCTTTCAAACAAGATTATGAAAAATCGAAAGATGAAGCGGAATATATCCGGAAACTTGAGACCAACAACGATATCTCCATTACAGATTATAAAATCATCGGAAATCAAGCATCTTCGCCTGAAACATATAATTTTACTTCTAATACGATTCGTTTGGGCGAAGACAAGCTTTTGACCATCACGCCTCTGTTGTTTGAAACCATGCAAAAAAATCCTTTCAAACAGGAAGAACGGAAATTGCCCGTTGAATTCAACTATCCCGTCGATGAGCGAATTACTGTTGTCTTTTCTATTCCTGAAGGTTATGTTTTAGACGAAGCGCCCAAATCCGAACGATTCATCTATGGAGACGATCAATCGATTGAATTTAACTATATTGTGCAAGTCAACGAGGGCAATGTGCAGATTGCTTATCATTTAAAACTGAATACCTGTATAATTCCAACCGACCATTATGCGGACTTGCGCGATCTTTTCTCTAAAATATATGCAAAATGTCAAGAAGTATTGGTCTTCAAAAAAAAATAATAAGATGAAACCGTTTTTTATAGTATTTTGCCTGTTAGTCTTTTGGAAAGTAAACGGACAAGCGAATTATCCGGTAAGCGCTATTCCCGACAGTTTGAAAACAGATGTGCAGGCAGTTGTGCGAAACTCTTCCGAAACTTTTGTACAACAGGACGATCGGAACGGGACATATAAAAAAACTTACGTTATCACTGTTCTCACTGAAAAAGGAAAATCCTGTTCCGACCTGTACATTGGGGAAGATGATTTCTTCGGATTGAGCGGTTTTACCGGCGAAGTGTATGATGCTACCGGAAAAATCATCAAAAAAATAAACAAGAAAGATTTGATTACGACCGCTTTTTCTACCGATTTGGCAACCAGCGCAAAAAAAACTTTTTATCAATATCAAGCGCCGGTTTATCCCTATACGGTAAAGTATGAATATGAAATGAAATTCAAGAACGGCATCCTGTATTATCCGCCTTTCGCTCCGATTCAGGGATATAACGTTTCACTCGAACATGCCGATTATACTTTGCAAATTCCGGCTAATCAAAAATTAAGATATAAAGCGCAAGCAACAGGGATTCTACCTGTGAAAAAAAATCCGGCTGTCGATGCCTACACGTGGGAGTTGTCCGGACTAAAAGCGATTGCTTACGAACAATGGGCGCCGGCGGAAGAATTGTTTCCAATCGTTTATCTTTCACCCGATACGTTTTGTGTAACAAATGCTTGCGGAAGCATGGCATCGTGGGAAACTTACGGACAGTGGTGCGCCGAGTTATTGAAAGGGCGTGACATCTTGCCTCAGAAAACCATCGATAAAGTCAAGGAATTGACGCAAAATCTCACAGATCGGCGGGAAAAAATAAAGGTTCTGTACGACTATTTTCAGAAAACTACGCGCTATGTTGGCATCCAATTAGGTCTCGGAGGATGGCAACCCATGAAAGCGGAAGAAGTGGCAAGAACCGGCTTCGGCGACTGCAAAGCGCTTTCCAATTACATGAAATCGCTATTGGAAGTGGTCGACATCCCCTCGTATTACACGGTAATCAGTACAAAAAAGAAACGGTTTTTTCCCGATTTTCCAAGTTTCGGACAATCCGATCATGTGATTCTGATGGTCCCCCTGAAAAGCGATACAATATTTTTAGAGTGTACCTCTCAGCAAGCTCCTTTTGGATATATCAGCAGTCTGGCTGGACACGACGCATTGGCTGTTGGCAATGATAAAGTCTTTTTTTGTACTTTGCCCGATTGTCAGCCGCGGGCAAATGAAGAAATTAATCGTGTCCAAATCCAAGTGGATGCCAATGGCACAGGGCATTTGACTGTCCATTCCACTTTCAAAAACAGAGAATTTGAAGGGCTGTATTATGCCCTGAAAAATGCTGACGCTAAAGAAGCTAACGATATTTTGGCAAGTTTGGTGCGTGTACACAAACCTGCTATCAGCGGAATCCGGAAAGAAGAAATAATGGAAGCTCCGCCCAGTTTGGATCTCTATTTCACAGTTGATTGTGAGGATTTCGTCACGCAGACCGGTACACGGATGTTTATTCCGGTCAATCCCTCAAAAACAGGCGTAAAAGATTTATTGACGGGCGCTTCCAGAAAATACGACATAGTGATGAATGTAAATAAGTTTCAAAACGATACCGTTATCATTCGGATACCCGAAGGTTACAGCATCGAAAACCAACCCCAAGCGGTTGAAATCGAATCTCCTTACGGATATTTCAAATCGGACATTACCGAAAAAGACGGACAATTAATCTATACTCAAACTCTTGAAATCAAAAAAGGCAGATATTCCGCAACAGAATTCGACGAAATGAAAAAGTTTTATAACCGGATTGAGACTTTGCAAAGCGGAAAAATCGGTTTGAAAAAAGGCGCTTAAAAAATACTTCTCTAATACAGAACAACCGAAAAAATTGTAACTTTGCAGACAACTAAAAATCTAAAAAAACAGGAGGTATAAGAAAATGAAAATGAATGAAAATACGGTATTGATTACCGGAGGAGCAACAGGAATAGGTTACTCGATAGCGAAGTATTTTTATGAGCGCGGCAATACCATCATTGTTTGCGGGCGGCGTGAGGACCGACTGGCGCAAGTCGAAAAAGAATTGCAGGGGATTCATACATTCAAGTGCGATGTAGCGAATCCTGACGACCGGATTACATTGTTTAAGTATGTCAGCGCGAATTTTCCAAAAGTGAATATACTGGTAAACAACGCCGGAATTCAGCGCGATATTGACTTGACACAAGGACTTGATGAACTCGATAGCGGCGACAGCGAAATACGAATCAATCTCGAAGCTCCGATTTATCTTTCCGGATTGTTTATGCCGGCGCTTTCCGTCAATGAAAATGCGACAATCATCAATGTTTCATCGGGACTTGCTTTCATGGTGGACAAAGCTTCAAGGTGTCCGGTCTATTGCGCGACAAAAGCGGGATTGCACGCCTTCTCGATAGCGCAGCGCATACAGCTTGCCCCTTTGGGAATCAGAGTAGTTGAAATCATTCCGCCAATGGTTGAATCCGAGCTGAACATGGAAGGACGCAAGAAAAGAGGCACGTTGAAATCACCGTTTATGATGACGTCCGACGAATACGTGGGAAAAACATTTGCAAAAATGGAAGAAGGAGCTGATAAAATCAGGCTTTCTGTATAAGCTATGTTAATAGAAAGTATTTTTCTTCTCCAAATAAGATGAAATTCTGAAAAATATGCCCTAACTGTATTTCAAATCCGGTTAGGGCTATTTTTTATTCCCAAAACCGCTCTAATAAATTCATTCCCTGCTGATACCTTAGGGAAATTTTACCTTTTATTGTAGATTGATTCTCGATTTATTTGATAGAATCTCTCACTATCCTGATAAGATGTTGTGGCTGTGATAAGTCACCCATTTTGATACGATAAATCGAATTGTAACCGATTAACTTTTTGCAATTTCCTATATCGCCTACCGACTGCGCTACTCGGATTTCTAATATCACATTTTTTAATGACTCTTTGTATTTTCCTGATAATTTTCTTGCTGATTTTTCAAATTCTTTTGAAATTTTGATATTCATATTCCAAGCCAATTTTCAAATTCATTTTGTTCAGCTTCATTCAAATACACATCGCCTTGTGGTTTGTTTTTGACAAGATAATGGTATAACTTTTCATCACTCAAAGCATTAGCTTCCATCACAAGCAGGTTTTCAATAAAAGATTTAAGACTTTTACCTTCAGAAACCGCTCGAATAGATAGATTACGAAATGTATCTATCGGAATATCAATGTTTTTTCTTTTTTTCTTAACAACTAATGCGTCCATAATTATAATATTTTTTTGCAAAGATATAAAATGTATATGATATACATAATGTATTTTGCTAAAATTTTCTTCACCTGGTACCTTTTTTCTTCGCCATGAGTTTTTGTTGTGCCCGTTTCATTCAAAAACCGCTCTAATAAATTCATTCCCCTTTAACAAGCCATATTTCCCTTTCATAACCGAAAACTCATTATATTCCGTAACTTCATCGGGAGTTGTGCCCGGTTTGTAAATCACAAAAGGCACCGGCAGATTAGTGTGGGTTTTGATTCGGCAAGGCGTTGGATGGTCGGGTAATAAAGCAATTGTTACCGGTTCGTCCCATTTTTCCGTTTCCTCCATAATCGTTTTTAAAACACGGCTGTCGATATCTTCAATGGTCTTGACTTTTAGTTCGACGTCGCCTTCATGTCCGGCTTCGTCGCTCGCTTCAATGTGAAGATAAACAAAATCTTTTTCTTTCAGAGCTTTGAGCGCCGCTTCCGCTTTTCCCTCATAGTTGGTATCATACAAACCTGTAGCTCCAATCACGTTGATGCTTTCCAGACCTGCATAAATTCCAATGACTTTAATCAAATCGACAGCGGAAATAACTGCGCCCGTATGAACCGGATATTCTTCGGAGAGTTTTTTCATCTGCGGCTTAAATCCGGGCGACCACAGCCAAATGCTATTCGCCGGATCTTTTCCTTCCGCTTTTCGCTTTTGATTCACCGGATGATTTTCCAACAGCGCTTGCGATTGAATGGTTAAATTGTTCAGATAGCCGGCTGTCGCTTTTGCTTCAGCAGACAAAGGACGAATCATTACTTCCCTGAAACCGGTTCCTCGAACATCGTGCGGCGGCGTGCAATCCAACCGTTTATCGCCGCCTTTCAATTTTAACAAATGACGGTACGAAACGCCGTGAAAAAATTGAACCTGCTCATTCCCTAACTTTTCATTGAGAAATTGAATTAAAATTTCCGCTTCTTCGTTGGAAATATGCCCCGCCGAATGGTTTTTGATTTTTCCGTTTTTAATACAAATCAAGTTGCACCGCATCGCCATTTCTCCGCGCAAGATATCTATTCCCATACTTGCCGCCTCCAATGCGCCTCGCCCTTCTAAAACGCTTTCCGGATCGTATCCCAACACCGAGAGGTTCGCTACTTCGCTTCCGGGATGCATTCCATCCGGAACGGTAGCTAATAAACCGGTATTGCCTTGTTTCGCCAGTTGATCCATGTTAGGCGTCCGCGCAAATTGCAAAGGAGTTTGATTGCCTAACGATTTGACAGGCTCATCAGCCATTCCGTCGCCAAGCAGAATGATATACTTCATCGTTTAATCATTGTTATTTCAATCGCTCGCCGGCATAATTATTTTGCTCTATCTGCAACGTTATGGTAGGTTGGTCGCAGACTTCCGTCGGACCAAAGTATTGGATAGGTCCAGGATAAACATAATCGGTATTGATTGCCCATGCATCGCGGTGGATTGTGAGCGTCTTAAACGGTTTCCCGTCTAATTTTACCAACGCTTTTTGTATCACCGGTTTCAAATGTCCGTGCCGGTGTTCCATATTCATCATCATAGTGATAGGTACGCCTCCTGCAATCCATTCCGAAGCCGGAGCTGTCGTATTGCGGACAGACGACATATAACCGGTTTTTCCAAAACCGATCAATCCGGCTGCCGTAAATCCTAACGAATAACAATAATCAGCGTCATAATTCGATGGCGCGGCGCAACGCCCCTCGTATCCGAAGAAATGAACCTGAGCAGCGAATTTTCCTTTGTATTTTCCTTCTTTTTCCATCTCAGCCAACCGGTTGCCTACCATTTCGGCTAATAATTTTTCCGTTTCAATCATCGAAACCTGAACGTTTCCATGCGGGTCGCGATCCAGCGTCAATTGGCGGGCGACATTCTCCGGAAGACTGGCGAAGATTTTAGCGTTTTCATGACTCAATTTATCCATCACATGAGCCAATTGATGGGAACGTTTGATGCGTTTAAATTCTGCTTCGTGGTGCGCTAAATAATCGTTCAATTCGTGGATTAACTTTTTCATTGCAGGGATAAATTCAATCAAACCTTCTGGAATCAAGACAGTTCCGAAATTATCTCCGCGTTCCGCCCGTTTGGCGACAATATCGGCAATGTATTGAATAACATCGTCGAGCGACAGGTCTTTTGCTTCTATTTCTTCCGAAATCAAACAGATATTGGGTTGCACCTGTAGCGCGCATTCCAATGCGATATGGGAAGCCGAACGTCCCATTAACTTGACAAAATGCCAGTATTTGCGGGCAGAATTACAGTCGCGCTGGATATTCCCGATTACTTCCGAATAAACTTTACAGGCAGTATCAAAACCGAAAGAAGTTTCGATCCAATCGTTTTTCAAGTCGCCGTCGATGGTTTTCGGGCATCCGATTACCTGTACGCCGGCTTTCGTTTGTGCATAATATTCAGCCAAAATGCAGGCATTGGTATTGGAATCGTCTCCGCCGATAATAACCAGCGCTTTGATATTCAATTTTTTCAGAATTACCAATCCTTTTTCGAACTGTTCTTCGGTTTCCAATTTTGTACGTCCCGAGCCAATGATGTCGAACCCGCCGGTATTACGGTATTCGTCGATAATATCTTTCGTTAATTCGACATATTTATGATCAATCAGTCCGCCGGGGCCTAAGATGAAGCCATACAGCCGGCTTTCGGGATTCATGTCTTTGATGCCATCAAAAATTCCTGCAATCACATTGTGACCTCCCGGAGCTTGTCCTCCCGACAGAATTACGCCGACGTTTACCGGTGGATATTTTTTCTTTTCTGTTCCGGAGACAAAAGTGATGAGCGGCATTCCGTACGTATTTGGAAATAGTTCCCGAATGGCTTCCTGATCGGAAACCGATTGCGTGGGCTGCCCTTCCTGTATTTTTACAATCCCTTCCAATGTTTTGGGGACTTTGGGCTTATAGATAGCCCTCGCGATTTGTAAAGCGCTTTTTGTCATAATTATATCGTTTTATATGTTCCTAAAAGCTGCAAATTTCGTTATTTTTCTTCATATTTGAAACTGAATCGTTATTTTTTTTTACTTTTGTCGATCAAGGATATGCTGAAATATGAATTATATAGAATTGAAAATATTGTTGAATCCGAATACAGAAGTGAATCGGGACATCACCTCCGCATTGCTTGCCGAAATTGGTTTTGAAAGTTTCATGGAAACGGAAACGGGTCTGAATGCTTATATTGCTGAAAAGCCGTTTTCGGAGGAAGCTGTTGAAGATGTTTTAAAAAATATTCCATTACGGGACGTCGCTAATAAATATGAAATGGAATTGATTAAATGCCGCGATTGGAACGAAGAATGGGAAAAGAATTTCTTTCAGCCGATTGTTATCCAAAATCAGGTAATCATTCACAGTTCGTTCCACAAAGATATTCCTCATTATCCTTACGATATTGTGATTGATCCCAAGATGGCGTTTGGAACAGGTCATCATTCGACTACGTCTATGATGGTTTCTTATCTTCTTGAACAGAATCTCGAAGGCAAATCATTGCTTGATATGGGTTGCGGGACGGCTGTACTGGCGATTCTGGCGCATAAAAAAGGCGCTCGTCCGGTTATGGCAATCGACAACGATGAATGGGCGTATGAAAATTCTTTGGAAAATATCCGAATCAACCGCGCTTCAGGCATTCAGGTAAAATTAGGCGATGCAAATCTTTTAGGAAAAGAACGTTACGATTTTATTTTTGCTAACATCAACCGGAATATCTTATTGAATGATATCCCTGTCTATGCCGCATGCATGAACCCCAAAGCTTCCCTTTTTATGAGCGGATTTTATGAAGAAGACTTATCCTTCATTTCCGAAGTTTGCCAAAAATATTCCTTGAAATTAGCCGATTACAAAGACGATAACCGATGGGTTGCCTCGAGGTTTGAGTATTGAAAATTTCTTTTTTAACTTCGATAACAGAGTTTCCTTGAAACATCTCCCAGATAACCGCCGTGATGCCGTTTAGCATAATCGGCAACCGTAAACCCGATGCGTTTCATGGTTTCTACAACCAGCAAATCACCCATTACAGTCATAACAGTTGTCGAAGTAGTTGGAGTCAACCCTAATGCGCAAACTTCTGGAGGATTTCCGGTCAGCAGGCAAATATCGGCGCTTTTCGCCAATTTGCTATCTTGGTTGCTTGTAATGACGATAAATTGAATGTCGGGAATCAATTGGCGGGCTAACCCGACTAATTCGATAATTTCCCGCGTTTTTCCCGAATTGGAAATCAATAGCATTAAATCGTTTTCACGCAGAATACCCAAATCGCCGTGTTGTGCATCGCTGGGGTGGAGAAAGCAAGCCGGCGTCCCCGTCGAGCTAAACGTAGTCGCGATATTGGACGCTACTTGTCCGGCTTTTCCCATTCCACTGCAAACTAATTTTCCTTTTTTCCGGTGCACTTGCAAAAGAATCAAGTCAATTGCCCGCTCGTAAGCGTCCGAAAGCGGAATTTGCCGGATCGCCTCTATCTCTTTTTCTATAATTTCTTTCAAAATAGGAATCATTGTTGCTGTTTATTTGGTGCAAAGATAATACAAAAAGCAAATTTGAGAAAATCGCAAGGAAGATGGTGATAAAAGTACCTAAAAAAGATTACAAAAAATTATCGGACATCGTTTGAAAAAGGTAAAAACTGGTGAATGGTAAAATTATCGGAATAAACAAAAAAAAGGTGAGAGTCCCTTCTACGGTATTGCCGCTAAGGAGAGGGGAGACAGCCTCAGCTTACCTTAATCTTATTACGTCGCCTTCAGCCGGAATATACTCCCAATCCTTTTTATTCATTTTGTATAACTGCTTCAATTGGATGCCATACAGTTGAGAAATCCGGTGCATGGATTCGCCGATTTTCACGACATGCTCGAAATTAGGCTTGTCGGCTTTCTTTTTTTTCTTTTCAAGATAAACAATATCGCCTTTTTTGAGAGGAAAGTCTTGGGGAACTTCATTGTATTTAATTAAATCTTTCACTTTAAATCCGGTATCGCCGGATATCTGGTTGAAACTGTCGTTGTCGTTGGCTATGACATAAAGCAAGTTGTAGGTTATATAGACATCCCTGCGCAAGACGGGGCTTCCCTTCGATTGATTTTTCTTATCTTTTTCATGAACGGATGAGGATGCTGCGTTCGAATCATATCGATACAAGTCGTAAGTTTCGATCAACTGAATCAGACTGTTGGCATATCCTTTATTGGTTGCATACCCGCAAGCCTGCAGTCCTTTAGCCCATGATGTATAATCCCGTATGTCGTAGGTGAACAAAACGGCATAACGCGGATATTGCAGCAAAAATTTTGAATGGTCTTCATACGAGTCTTCTACCGTTTTATATTTCCGGAAACAATCGTTCGGAATATCATCTTGACGGTAAACCTTTTCACCAGTCCAGTCCGCATGACATTTGATTCCGAAATGATTATTGGATGCTCTTGCCAACTCGCTTAGACCGGCTTGGGACTCAAGAAGCGCTTGCGCCAACGTAATACTCGCAGGAATCTTGTACTTAATTTTGTGTTTCACTGCTAAATAATTGTACTGGTTAATGTAATCCGCATAAGACTGAACCTTTCGTTGAGCTTGTAGTGTAAGAGCAAATTCCAATAAAAAACAACCGATAAAAAATAATCGCAAGGATACTTTCATTTATAAATATTTTAGAGTAAATTTGTAAAATAAACAATTCATATCATAAGTCTTATAAGAATGAAAAATTTGAATATCACGGCAAAGATACAAATTTATAGCTATAATGAGTTGCAACCGGAAGAAAAAAAGCTGATTGATTGTGCAAAAGAGGCTTGCTCCCGTGCCTACGCGCCATATTCGCACTTTCAGGTAGGAGCTGCCGTTTTATTGGCAAACGGAGAAATTGTCGCCGGAAGCAATCAGGAGAATGTAGCATTTCCTTCCGGATTGTGTGCCGAACGAACGGCGTTGTTTTATGCCAATTCGCAATATCCGGAGCAAACAGTAAAGGCTTTGTCTGTTGCGGCTTATACGCAAGGAGATTTTATTGATCGTCCGATTTCGCCCTGCGGCGCTTGCCGGCAAGTTATTCTTGAAACGGAAATACGTTTTCAAAGTCCGGTTAGGATTTATCTTTATGGAAAAGTTGAGATTTACATTATTGAGGGAATCGGGGATTTGCTTCCGCTCGCATTTAATACAATTAAATAGCATGCAGATGACGCAGATTGGACAGATTTACGCAGATAAAAAAATCTGCGATTATCAGCATAATCTGCGTCATCTGCGTGCAACACTAAAAATATATAAATTAATATGGAAAATAAAGTAACTAAACTTTTGAACATTAAATATCCTGTCATTCAAGGTGGAATGGTGTGGTGCTGCGGCTGGCGGTTAGCTTCGGCAGTGAGCAACAACGGCGGATTAGGCTTGCTTGGCGCCGGTTCGATGACTCCCGATTTATTACGCGAACATATTCAAAAGTGCAAATCCGCTACCCAAAAGCCTTTTGGCGTGAATGTTCCGTTGATTTATCAAGATGTGGAAGCAATAATGAAAGTCATTATTGAAGAAGGAGTAAAAGTAGTTTTCAGTTCGGCGGGAAATCCGAAAACATGGACGAAACTATTGAAAGAAAACGGAATAACAGTTGTTCATGTCGTATCGAGTTCCAAGTTTGCACAGAAAGCCGAAGAAGCCGGAGTTGACGCCGTTGTT
>Ga0123357_10008837_pt1 | contig 12648 bp, 5 predicted proteins | sample TergutEmb28metaG_FD_89873 | JGI IMG/M metagenome (GOLD analysis project Ga0123357, IMG submission 89873) | Embiratermes neotenicus P4 segment gut microbial communities from Petit-Saut dam, French Guiana - Emb289 P4 | ecosystem: Host-associated > Arthropoda: Insects > Digestive system > Gut ... | reverse complement strand
ATTATTGTAAATGTCATATTACAGGACAAAAATTCTTATGTCCATGTCCAGTATAATTATTTAAGAAAATGAAAAACGTTGAAGACAAGGAGTTAGATATAATGATGAGTAGTAAGTCTAACATAATTAGAGAAATATTAATTCAACTCGTTTTAACAACCTCAGAAGTAGAAATGTTGAGGGTCTTGCAAACAAGAGTCTGAGAATGGAGCTGCCTATTAAGTGCTCTGTTCTTTAGACTTCTATTTTAAAATTGTAAGAATTATACCCAAAAAAACATTTCAAATTTCTGTTCATAACATATAAGAAATACGTACATTGCTTATCCAATACACTGAATAAAATTCTTAATGTTCTGTGCGGAGAGAATCATCTTTTGTTTCGAGAATAACATGAAACACGTAAATGCACTGTGTGAAGAAAATTAAACCTCCCTTTTGTTACAGAATATGGTGTAAGTAAATGCCACAGAAATTTAAAATCTTAATGAATTTACATTTAACTCGATGGCGTGAAGCCCTGGAGAAGATAAGAATTCATTAAAAATTATTAATGTTGACTATAAAATTTTAAAATTTGTCCCAATTCCGTAACCCGTGAACACTTGGAAAAGAGATACATGTCATAATACAACTGCTTATTTGTGATTTCAAAGTGTTTAAAGTGTCTTCATTTAGAAAGCTATTAACGTTTAATCTTATTACAAATATCTATACGACATGGGTACAACAGCAAGTATTGAAAGCTCCTTCCAAATCCTGATGAAGATGTACCTACATGTGCTATTATTAAATACCAAAGCTGATATAATGAGTACAATTTTTTTTATTCGACAGCAAATTGGAATGTAAAAAATATTCGTTTATTTCCTTGCCTAATTTTGATGCTGTATCTAAACTCACGCAATGTAAACTATTTCCTAAATGTTATTGTAGTTTACAGAACCCACTGATTATTTATTTTTTTAAATTAATGTTTGTAGAGCTTTTGTAAAAAAAACTAGTTACTGATAATTGAAAAAAATTGTAAGTTTAAAAAAAGTTAATACTAAATTATTTGTAATAAATATTGTTCTCTGACTCCCACATTCTACTTTCCTACCATTTTGTGAGAGATAGTTTGTGTACGTGTGCAATGAACCCCGAGTCACTGTAGAATAACTTTCATCAGGAGTGGAGGAAATGCCATCCCAGAACATGCTTGTCCAAAGGATAACACTGGACATACCCTGTTCTGGTCTTGTAACACATTCAGGAAAATCAATCAAGGAAAGTCTCACAAAAAGAAGCTGGAATGAGTGTCCCCAAAATACGACTCGTAAATGAAAGTCTTGTCATAGATTACACGGTGTAATAAAAAACTACAGACCAAAAGGCAGAAGAAACCAGGCGAGACCATTAAAGCAACTTCTAGGAGTGTGTGTCAACAAGTGGCCCATTGTGAGTTATTTAAATGACGATGGTGATAATAATATGTTTCTTTATGATGTAAAATAAAATTTTAAATTCAGAAGTGTGCTAGCTTAATTATTAAGTTTCAATTAGATGACACTTGCGCTCTTCTGGGTCATTATGTAGCGAGAATTGACAATTTCTTACCTATGTTTCGAAACATCTTATCTGACCCATCTTCAAGGGTAAAGTATCGATTTTCTTCCCTTTAAGATGGAAAGCCCGAAATCACGCAGTTTGAATTACGATGTGGTATACATCCATTGTAAATTCTTAAAAACAAAACTACCTTCGTCTGGAAGAGTTGTAAGGCCAAGAAGTACTTGTCAATAATTTATTGAAAGTCCTCATATGTGCAGACTAATATAAATTAGAGTGTAAAATCTGATGTGGATTGGAATCCGTGAGGATTTTATGATATATTTTTAAAACGATGAAAAAATCCTGAAATTTTTCCATTGAAATGAATAATTGTTTACGGTCAGAAGGAAAATTCTGTACTTTGGAGTGTGTCTAATTTAGTATGTTAATTTATTTGTATTTAAACATATTTGACGCACATATTTGTACGTAAAATACATTTATTTTAACACAGTTTTTTTCCCTACCGTCGGATGTTGTGTAGTTTGGTAGATGTTAACCAGTGTTTCGGTCGTACTGGCAAAACTCTTTTAGTAAAAATAAACTCCAAAAGGACATCTTGAATAAATGTGAAGCTGGTTAGGAGTTGTAAGTCCTTAGATTACTCTTCGTGTAAAAACATTTAACTGTGTTTTGTAATTTCTACTCGAGTCACACCTAATAACTTTGGATTGTGAGCATATTCCGTTATAAATATAAACTGTCTTAAGAGTGATAACAAATTTGCACACACCACTAAATGTAATAACTAACTCCAAGTGGCGCATTCCTTTCTGAGAAGCTAATATTTTCTCGGCCTCTCCAGAAATGTCCAGAATGTAAGGAAACTTAAGTTTCAATAACACGTTCTTTAAAAAATCTCACTAATCCCTGAAGCTGGGTGAAAACTTATCAGAAATGTAATATTCTAGGATATGTCGCCGTGAAGTCTGGTAGAGATTTCTAAAGTTATAGGACGAGAACTTTACCTCTGACTTCAGTTATGTGAAGCCATGTAGTTCGCCGGAGATTTTCGAAAGAGTGTCTCTAAACTCTGTTTCTGCCCGGAAAGTATGAAACGTGTATGTTCCAAAACCTTGTTAACACTTTACCAGAATAAATGGCGTCACATCCCATAAGATATCAGTCTTAACTGAAGCAATTATTACCGTTCTCAGTCCCCAGATTTCGTGTCACACCTCTGAATTGTTACATACTCTGAGCCTTGCAGCTATAGACTCATATACCCGTAACTCTATACGTGCACATTCTCCTTTGCTGCCTAATTCCTTTGTATTAAACAGTATGCAAATTACATCTGAACTGCAGAATAAGTTCACATACAAGCAGGGTGTAAAAATCAATACTGCAGAACTCTGTATAGAGAATATTCCCGGTAACAGAAATTTCCTTCTCCTTTGTGTACGTTAGTGACGTACGGCCTCTGTGTTCTGTAAGCTATATCAACAACACTAAATTTATAAAAGCATAAATATTTCGTTACGTAGCTTTTACTGCCTTTATGTAGAACGAAATTTCGTTACAATCATCATCATCATTAGCAGCAACAGCATCAGCATCCCTCACGGGTTAGGCCATGAAGGACCTATTTCGGCCTTGTCTAATAGTCTGTTCAAAGGTCTTCCAAGTCGTTTTCGTCCATTTTTATCCGTAATAGAGCATTACTTTTGGCATCCAGTTGTTATTCATTCTAGTTACATGTCGTAGCCAATTTGATTTGCATCTTCTCAGTTTCTAGTTAGCTGGTTCTACTTACAAATCTTCAAAATATTTCTTCTTTATTTTGTGATAAAAAATGGTGCAACTGGCTGTCCTTGTGAAAACTTTTATCTCGATTGAAGTCAATAAATTTTTATCCTTTTCCTAAGGGCCAAAATTTTGCTTCAATATAAAATACAATATCATAAAAATTCGTTTCTTTTGTCCATCCAGAACGAATGAAAGCATTCCCAATCCTCACACCATTTTATTTTGGGTTTTTTTAAACATTGTTCTTTTAACTATACACATGTCTTGCAGGCAGTTTCTTACAACGTGATGTTTGGGACAATATTTTGTACATACTGTCAAACTCCAATTCATCACCACTCTTTTATTACCACAATTTATGGTGGTATGTCGATTCTGGCGATCAATCTACTTATTGTGTAATAGGGAATACATGTTACTGGCATTCACGGGCTCTAGTAGAGAGTGGCGCTCTACAGAAGTTTGAATGTATTGGCCATTCTCTCCTTTCCTTTGTACTTGCACTGTCCATCTATCTTCCTTCATTTGATTACAGCATTAAGGTTTAGTAATGATTCAGATTATTTGTAATAGTGAAATGAGAAAAAATACTTCAATCCATATTTCAATTGAGTTTACCAAGATTCTTTTGGAAAATGGTGTTTTTAATACGTCAAGAGAAACACAAGCCTTTGCATATACGTAGTTGGTCCAGTATGGGGTGTGTCACACTTACGAAATTTTAAAATATTTTAGAAGAATTCAAGTTATAACATTTTTTAAGAGCGCCTAAATTTCTATTTCGGTAACGGAAGCACAGCGAGAAGAAAGTTGAGGAAAAACACAGGCAAAGGGGGAGGGAATGTCGGTCAATCTTTAGTTGATCCTGTTCCAGTGGTTTGGAGTTTTGGTTTCATCTGGACTCCCTTCTACGTACACATTGCTTTCGTTATATGTATACTGAATTAAGATTTGCTAAAAATTTGACTCGCAATCGGTCGTCCGGCCCTGAACTATTGCCTAAGAAGGTGAGTATGCGTGTGTTTTTACGCATGAATTTCAACTTTACGACATGTACATATAATTAATGTCTCATTTACAATTAATAGAATTTGGTGTGCACTTCATTTTGCAGCATTCATCTTAGCCTGGTTTTTAATGGTTACTTTTTGTGTTATCTTACTGATATACGCCACACTTCCTTTATCAATTATTCTGTTCTCTTCCGTGATAGATTGTTATAAGGAGCAGTACTGATGTCTTGAATAAAGTGCAAGTTCCTTCATTCCATTTTCAATGAAAATTAGTCATTTAAATCATTCAAATTAATACAGTTTAAAAACGCATTTCTATTTTTATATCGTGTTCCGGACCTCAAAATATGGGGAATTAAGTTTCTTTCAAATTACCCTTTTGGAAGGTTTCTGGTACGTTTAATTTAAACCAACTAACTTGATTGCACATTCATTCAAATTGCTTTAATATTACTAAAATATTAATTCTGATGCCTAAATAAAGATATTTTTAAATCATTATATGTTTTATTATTCATACATGAAGAATTTAAAAAATATATTTAACCACATCATTCTTTCCTTCATATTGTCATATATCGAACATTTTTAAACAAATTTTGACGTTTTGCTAACCGTGCATTTCAGTATATTTATCTCAGCAAGTAACCAACTTGATGCACACAATTTTTGTTTTACAATAAGTTTATTTCTTGCCTCTACATGTTTCGAGCACATGTGCTCATCATCAGGAAGTCAAAATTGTATTACACAGCCTCTGGTATCATCGCACCTATAGGTGTGATGATGAGCACATGTGTTTGAAACATGTAGAGGCATGAAATAAACTTATTGTAAAACAAAAATTTTGTGCATCAAGTTGGTTATTTACTGAGATAAATTTTTAAACGAGTTCAGAATACTTCTGTAGCTGATAAGGTAAGAGAATAGACCTGATCATAAAATTGATACAGATGACATCTGTCAAATACTCCCATTACTTTATGATTTTCCATCACACGCATACTTGAAAGCCATGTTTTCACAGTGTCCCGAAATAATTATAATTGGCTCCGAGAAAATCGTATTAGAACACAGAAACCTTAAGCTTGTACTTCAGCTCCAGAACGTGGGGATTTGCTATGAACAGCGCCTGCCTAAAGGAAGCCAATTATTTCTGTAACTTCAATAAGAATTTTGAGCATGTAATTAAATTTATCTAGGACATGGAAAACAGAGTTCAATTTTAGTTATAGGAGGAGTCTTTAAATGCTTAAACACTTATATTATTTCGACTATTGTTTATTCGTATATAATCAAATAAAATATTTCTAACCTAAGTAAATGGCAGTTCACGTTGTCAGTGCTTAATTATACGTCCGCAGTTCTACCGGAATACAGAAGGTCTAATGAGCGGCAGGAATTTGGCCCTGTCACTGATAGACATGACAGTTCGTAAAGGAAGCTCTGACGTCTGCTTTTCATGCACCAGTTGCTCCCACCATTTGTGGCCTTCATAACGCCTAATCTGTTGTTGATGTGTCGACATATTGTTGTGTTCTGTTCTGATAATTATAAGAAACAAGTTCGTAAACGCAACATATTTTTTTTATGTCAAAACGGGAAGTGCGCAAAATTATCGCAGTGTTAGTAGGCGCTACATGCCATTCCACCAAATTCTCACTGCGGATGCCCATCTATGATCCACGTGTTGGATATGTGGTGTAATAAATGCTACTGAGACGGGTTTACCTCTGAGTGCTTTAGTCTTACACTGTCAGTCATTAATGAGCCATTCACCCTTCCATAGTCTGTGTCTGATAAAATAACCTCTTTAGCGGCAGCAATAGCAAGGAACACGGTCTCACAGAACCCATGAATTAAATAAATACTGTTCTAAGGGTTTAGCGAATAACAACTACAGCGGTTTTATACTCGAATCCTCGGTAACTGCTTAACATAAGACATCATATAAAATCCCACAGAGATTGAACTTCCAATTAAAATACTGTTAAATTCTAGAATTTAAAACTTTAAGTATACATTTATCGCTACAGGATTTCATTTTCACAATATAGTACTCTGTTGAATACATTTGTACTGCTATCTGTTAATTCCGATGCCTTACTTACCAAAGATAATAAAATGAATAACGTCTTTAACGACTAAACAATCAACATTTTGATGTCACTAGACAAATTACGAATGTTTAACAGAACCATGGTTTACCCTACATTGTGCCATTCAGCAAATTTGTTTTATTCCATCTCACAACACCATTCTTTAGACAAATCCATCTCTTTCATTCAATCCGAGGGTTTACGTCACGGTCTTACAGTCCCCACAGTGTGATCCAATTGCTAATTCATTAATCCCACAGTGCAGTATCATGGATGCTGGTGGTATCCAACTGCTCAGCCGTACCTCAGTCTTGAAGCGGAACATTTATCTTTTACTCGTGTTTCTACTAACGCTAGTCTTTTTTCTGCTTTTCCCTCACCCTCTCTGCCCCTATTATCTCCCCTTGCTTTATCTAGTAAAGTATTTCACTTTCCTTTCCAAATTCGAGACCAATCAATGAAATTTATAGACTTCTTTTCTGTGTTCTTCCAGTAGCATCAACATTAGACCTGACGCTGTAGATAAAATATCCTGGACAGTCTTAGTAATTAACGAACTTTATGCACAAATTCTTGTTTTATAATAAGTTTATTCAATACCTCTAAATGTTTCGAACACAATGTGCTCATCTTCAGAAGGTCAAAACTGTATTATACAGCATTTGGTATTGTCACACTGAAACAATTGAGTGGTCTAAAATACTAAAATACAATTCTATAAATATGAGCATATAATATTAAAATTTATGTGTGAATTTTTCGGGTGTGATTACTGTATATTACTTACTTTAAACAGGTTACGCCATGTAGAGGTTATGTTTATCCAGTTGTTAAACTTATTGAAAAAGTACTATGTCTGTTTACATTTATGTTTGCTGAGTCTACCTAGTCATAAAATGTAAATAGACATAACAACTTTTTAATAAGTTTACAACTGGGTAAACATAAACTCTAAATGACATAAAATAGTTACAGAAAATAATACACAGTAATCACACCCGAAAAATTCACACATAAATTTTAATACTATATGCCCATATTTATAGAACTGTATTTTAGTAATTTTAGACCACTCACTTGTTTCAGTGTGACGATACCAGATGCTGTAAAATGCAATTTTCGCCTCCTGATGACGAGCATATAGTGCTCGACACATGTAGAGGCATAAATAAAATTATCATAAAACAAGATTTTGTTCATCAAGTTGGTTAATTACTAAGATTATACTGAGATGTACGGTCAGCAAAACATCAAAATAGTGTTCATTACCTAAGATATTATTTCTGATATACACGTAGTTTGAGAAGCTGACTTGCTTCAATCTTCACTTAAGAGTAATTTTGTACAAGCTTACTCTGTCGTTTCCATTAAATCCAAATACCTTCCATTCCCAGACGGATGTACGGCCTGTAACTTGTACTGCTAAGACAAATGGAAATATCGAAAATAATATACATATAATGAATCAACTATTTGACAATAATGTAAAACCCTTCTGAAATAGATAGTAACACTTTAAACGCCGAATTAAATCACATCTGTCATTTTCTGGCATTATTAGGAGCTCACCATATTCTCCACGTTAGCAGGATAAGGGTTAAGCTTCTTCTTTCTTGACACCAACGTACATAACTTCTTAGGAAGAAACGTGAATGTATGAGACACGTAGCATGCATAAATATTCACCAAATTTATCTACGTGTCTTTTCTACTGCACTGAAAAGACAATCCGTCTCCATTAGAAAATACTAAATATTTAATAGACCTACTCTTCAAGGAATCGCCAAAATTTATAGTTAAAACACGCAGCCGGCAGAATGATGTCTTTATAGTGCCTAGCTTACAGGCAGATGGTTTTGGAGTTCCATACTCTGCAGGTCAAAAGAAGTTTAACCTTCTCCACTAAGGGTGTAGGTCTAATCTAGCCTCCTATTCAAAGAGAACTCGCATGTACGAATGAGGTTAAGAATGAGTGGAATTGTAACTTCAAACAACCATTTAATATCCAAGGTGTGGGATGGAACAACTTTACATGAAAGTTTGTTGTGAGTACATAAGCAAAATGTCTAATAAAATTAATAATGTTTGAGAGAAATTGGCACTTATAATTACCACTAGAATTTGCATGGTTCAAAGAAATTTTGTTTCTTACAAAGATATTATTTATAAAGAGTATTAGTATAAAATTTCGAGGTGTCTTAAGCCTTTGTTTCACGTCAGTTTACCAGACAAAACTTGTGACCCCGAGAACTTTAGTGTTTTCTGTGCGTCCCAGAGATTTGAAGAAGTTAGACCACTCCTCTTTGGACAGCGAGTAGTAATAATAATATTTGAGGCAAGTGAGACTACGTATTCTTATGCGTTGTAAATTATTTGGGGAAATTCCGACCCTGTGTGCAGGTGAACGATTAGCTTCCATTATAGTGGTTATAGAAAAGGGATGTCAAAATTTACTGCTTAAGAGACGCGGCAGACAGATATTGTCAAGGTGTTCAAATTAGGGAGAACATATCGGGCTGAACATGTAGCTTACGTGGGAGATAATATAAACATATGTGTTATTTGGATGGAAAATCTGAAATGTGGACATTATTATTGAAACATAAATGGGAGATTAAATTATTCATCTTAAAGAATTGTAAGGAAGGATTTGGTTGGGGAAAATATTTGGCTCATAAAATGGGCTTGTGGTGGGCTGTTGTAAATTCTGTAATGAGCATGTGAGTAACATAAAATGCGACGGCGTTTAAACTAGATAAGAATCTGTTAGTTTCTCCAAAAGAACTGAAACTAGTGGACTAAGTAATATTAACGAAAGGATGTATTTGTGACCATGATGCTTTATCATTGTTAGTACTGACGTTGCAATAAACAGCATACGCCTATGCAATAACTTGAGGTGTTCATACTAGTGGAATTTCATTCTGCAGGCTTCTGGTTTTTGACGCAGTATTTTTGCCAGGAAGGTGGGTGCCAGCACTTCGGAAGAACGTACATTAAAACTTCAAGTCTGAAGAATTTTTAATCCTAAAAATGCAGCAAGAACGTCCCTCCGAAACTTCATTACCCACTGAATGGGTTAAAACACGATTCGGACGCGAATCATAGTCGCAAATTATTTGTAGTCGGATGTTCCAAGTATCTTTTGCCTTCTATATTTTAATAGGCTACATTCAGGATTGGTTTTTTGGGGGAGTAAAATCTGCAAGGCTTTTAGAAAATTTTATTTATAACATATCGATTGGTAATTCAACTCCAGGTTGATATTAAGTAACACATTTATCTTATTGTTTAGGCGCCAACGCAGGAACGTAAAACAAATATTGCGTTTAATGCAATGTTAATAATTGTGTATCCACACATGAATTGTAGTTAACATGTAATGATTGAGACAATAGAAAGAAGCACATTAGAGATATCAGTTCGAACATGGTTGAAAACTAGTTTGGCAAAAATTACATCAAGTTCTCTTCATGTCACAAATCACCTATAAATCAGTGTGATGACATTTATTCATAAGATACACTAGCACAAATCCACCTCATTCCACCTTTGCCATACTTGTGGTTATTTTTCACGCACGTCACATATGTGGAAGGTGCAAACTTTCGTTCGAATAAAAACTTTAATTATTTCCCACAAAAGTCGTTATATATGTGAGAGAGTGTTTTGGTGATTACGGAAGTTCATTAAGATCACCTATGTAGTCAGTCTGTGGTCACCTCATCGTGTTTTGATGGACGGTTTTAATGGGATTTTAGCGTCGTCATTAGTTTCCATGTAAAGAGCACCGTTATGAGAAGAGGGATAAACGAAGTATCAGAACACGATATTACTACACCATGTTGAAGGTATCAGTGTTCTAAGGCCTCTAATCGATAACGATCTCCAGAATGGGGAAATTACGGCGATTATTGACATTATTTCCATGTTTTAAAGCTAGCATTAATCTCCACAGCGAAGGTCACGTCTGAAAGTTTGTTACTTGTGTTTGCTTCCCTTTATGGACCTGTCAACAAATTTCCGTCACAAAAGTCAAATGATCGAAAGCACTTTCAACAAAGGTCATTCTTTTGTTACTATCCAGAATCAGGTCATACAACACCTAAACAATCAGTTTTTTTTTCTAATTGTTAGTTTAGTACGAACTTAGTGTTAAATTGAGGATGATGTTAAAATTGGGCTCAAAGAAATAGGTCTGCAGAGGGTGAAATAGTTTTTTCGCTTGTGATTTTTATTATTTACTGAGGTGAGTATAGTATTCTTTCAATGGATCTAAAACACACAAGGAAATCTATGGATATCTGAGCAGTTATAGACTCAGGTACGCGCTACTGTTTGGCCTTTAATGAGTAATCATCTCAATATTTGCTCCCCACTCAGTTCTGCTACTTCACCTACAAAATTTCGGACTTCCTATGAATTGTACCCAATAACTCCATCGTAAACTACATAACTGAATGGATTTTCTGTGACTTAATACATAAAATAATTATAGATCGTTTAGAATTTTTGTCCCTAGTAATTCCTCGCATTTTCTGCACACGTATCATTCCTACTTTGCATTACGTAATCAATATGTCGTGTGCCTCCCTGTTTGTGACCTCAGAGGCTTCCACCTGTATTGTAATACACCAATTTTTACAAGAGAGTGAATTTCAATTTTTACAACAAATTACATTTCCTACCAAATTTTATCTTACCATCTTGAAATATTCTTATATGCACGTTTATTTATTTATATTTTATGGTATTATTTATAATATGAATGTATATGAAGGGTAATTTAAATATTTGTTTAAATGATTTTTATGATATTTTCATGTTTCTGTACACACTGCTAAGGGTAACACAAAACCAGATAGCGTATGTATACTACCCAAGTAGCGATAAGGATGTTAATATAGAAATGTATTTGCGTATCATTCTTCCTCTTGTTAAAATATACCTATGAATATTTGCTTTCGGATGCGTATCATTTTCAAGAGAGTAATTTTCTTTTCTTCTATTCTTCCATCAGTTAAGAAACACGATATTGATTCATAAAGCTAGTGATTTCTAGTATTTCATGTCAGAATTTTTGAAGTACCATTTGGCAAATGTGTTTCTATGATCATTATCAACAAATTTCTATTCAATGGCATCGAACAATAGAAAGAGCAAATTCACAGTAGTGATGAAATGTAGATTTAAATTATTAGGACTGTCAATATAGAATTCAATCATCTGTGTTTTTGGGTGTGACATATTCACATGCGCTTATGAAACAATACAGGACTACGCTTTTGAGAAACTTGCAATCCCGTCCCACGTCAGATGAACTTATAGACTATTATCGATGAAGTCCTGTTAATGCGCCATTGGTGTCACTTACCAAGAGTAAATATATGGAATCATTACTTCGAAAGAACTGAGAATGAAGTTGTAATGATCAGAGTTTACTTTTTATGCGTAAGAGAACAATTTCTTTGATACGAATCGTACGATGAGGCAGAAGAGTGTCAAATGGATTTATATCTGGAACTCGTTGAAAATGGGGGCAAAGAGGTCTGTCTGCAACAAAATGCATATAGAAGAAAAGTGCGGAATCCAATCAAATTCATATTTCGGATGAAAATTGCTCTTCACTTCTGCGTGAGTGCAGGCCATCATGAGATAGGAGAATGGAAATAGACGAAGCGAGACAGGAGGAACTGAAGAGGGAGACAAGGGAAGTAAGGTGATAAAGTAGGAAGGAGACTGCTGAGTGAACAAGTGTCTCAACGTTGTTGTAATGAGGCAACCTAAAGCTAATATTATACTTTGATTTCCTGACGAAGAAAAATATCCTTCAGTGTTAAATTTCTTTCCAAGAGAACTTGAATGTTGATGTAACCGTAAAGGAGAGAATCCCTGTTTGACGAAATATTTTTAAAATTTTGTAAAATATTAGCAGGTGTGTTTATATTAATTAATCAGCAGCATTGTCGAGTAGTTAAAAATTAGTAAATGAAGGTATTAACCTTTTAAAGCCTACTGGTTACGTGATACACCAACAGGTTTAACATTGAACAACTGTACGCTCTGTCCACGCTGTATTTATGTGTTTTGTATTTATCTGAGAACAAACAGTGACTTGTGCCACTTACAGCATAAACTGATTGGTTTTTATAACCGCGATGAAAAGTGTTTACAGCGCGGTACGAACTGGGCCTT
>Ga0123357_10008836_pt1 | contig 12648 bp, 7 predicted proteins | sample TergutEmb28metaG_FD_89873 | JGI IMG/M metagenome (GOLD analysis project Ga0123357, IMG submission 89873) | Embiratermes neotenicus P4 segment gut microbial communities from Petit-Saut dam, French Guiana - Emb289 P4 | ecosystem: Host-associated > Arthropoda: Insects > Digestive system > Gut ... | reverse complement strand
GCGCTAACCACGTGACACCCCTCTATCCGCAAAAGTTGGCACTAACTTCGCCTACCGGCGGCGGCCGCTCTGTCGGTATAGTTCGCTCGCGGACTAAAGCCACGGAGTTTAGTTTAGTTTTAGGTATACAGAACGTACACACCCATATTCTTGTCAACCCCCATGAATATGCTGTATGATTCCTGGGTCACTTATAAACAGCCTGTGTCACTAATTTACTGTAATTTCAGTTCTGTTGCACTTTTCATTGTGCTGTCTCATCTCTGCTCCTCATCCAATATTACAACTGTGCTTGCTACTGGGTCCTGTAGTCTTGTACTTTAGTTTCAGAAATTCATTCTTCCAGCATATGTGTTGTAGTTTAGCACAGGTATACCCATGTTGCCTGGTTATTGCTGTACACAGCTGTATGTACCTACTCTTATGCACCTTCCATTAACTGTGTTGTCTACGTACCAGGGTATCAGCATTCCCTCCCAGTCAATAAATAAATCACACAACATATTTGGAGTATTAATATTCTGTTCACTCAGGATATTTGGCAGTATTTCTTCATGCTCATTTCAGCAGTTTTTACTGAAGACATTGTAAGTAAGGAATTACATGTGGAGGCTATCACATCCAGACTGTCAGAAAAATGAGGTTAGGTTACCACATTAAGCCCTGTGTAGTAGCATATAATCTAGAGAAACCATTTTGGAAATATGTTATGCAGATAGACTGTCACAGTAAATGATTCATCATACTATCAATCAATACTTTCAATCACCCAGCATACACTTTGCCAACAGTTTTATTAGATGGCACCTAGTTTTGTCCCTAGACTCGTGTCATTATCAGGCCATGATACAAGAATATGAACATATACAGATACTAAAAACTACAAGTTGGAAATCTCCCACTTTTACATTACAAATACATGAAAAATATATTTAAAGTATACAAAGGAAAAATTAATTACAAAAAGGGACTAAGGACGTTAAAAATAGTAACTGTTTTGTTTTTTAAAGACTTTTTTAAAAATACTAATTATAAGAAATTCATAAGGTAGAGGTGAGTACTGTTGTATGTCAACTGTGATATTTCTTAAAAACCATATTAAGAATAAATGCCCTTGCACGCTGCATGCTACCGGCATCTCTTGATGTGTCCTGGTGTATGGCCATTTAATAAGTTAGGATGCAATTTCAATTTCATTAATAGTAGAGTTATATTTGGAAATAAAATAAAATTAACTTCTTGTAGATTCTTATATATATTAATGACATTCTGAAAGTGTTACTTTGGGATTCAGTTTATTGTGTTTGTAATTATATTTATGCAGTTACCGGGGCTAGCACAGGACCCAGAGAGTGTTTTATTACTGGTTGTTTAGAGTCAGAAAATTTCATTGCTGCCACCTTACACACACACACAGACCCAAAACCTAACCTTGGAGTTTGTTGGCAAACACGGCAAGAACACTAGTCCATGTTGTACAGAAATATCAAGCTGAAATGAACCATGTATCACATATCCAGCATCCAAGTGAATTATGTTGTATAGGGGATTATACACATCCACAACCAACCACTAAACTTATGACCTAGTGTAAACACACATAAACCCAAACCACATCCTTTGCTTCTATGAAGAATGGCCCTAGCGCATTACCTTTTATGCTCCGTTTATATATTTTGGCAGCTGTGACTCATGCTTGTATAAATGTCCTGTAATATGGAGAAAACTGAAGATTCCAGTCTTCTGGGATGTTATACCACATTGATGTAACCTCCCAGAAGACCTGAATCTTCAGCACCACCACTGTGAGAACCTCAAAATTTGCATGATGAGAGTTGTACAAGATGTGACATGAAGACAATGCAGACACAAAGGCACGAATTATGAGGACATTTACATATTCATTCACAAATACTGCTTTTGTCCAAACATATGGTATTGTAAACAGTTAAGTGTTCAATTTACAGCAAGTGTGCTACTTTCTTCATGCATTATTCTGCTGGCACTTGCACACCTACAATCTGCTTTCGTTACCTACACGAATGTTGTTTGAGGTGTTCATTGGCATACTACTGTAAATGGTTCGACAAAATGAAGGAAAAATAAAACATGCTAAACTATTATGGAAACCACTCTCATAACATGCTGAATCCCATACTTCATAATTACAACAATGCCAAGTGGAATTATTTATGGGGCTATCACGTCCAGGCTGCGACGAAACTGAGGTTGCGACAATAAGCTTAACACTGAACTGAAATGACTTGAATTGAACGTGTATAATTTAAAATGTAACATGCATGTAACTAGCAGCTATGTCTGCGGTCTTCTGCATGTAGCACAGTTTCGTGGGTGTTCATCACTGTTCGGAAAGAACCTGCTGCTTCCATCCACTGTGTACATGTAGCAAGTCTAAAATTCATCACTGTGTGAACCGCAAATCTCATCGTACCGTAAAATGTTCAGTCAACAGTAAAACTGCATATGTAACACATAAGGACACATATAATTCGTGCTGCGAATCACGTATGACATGCTTCTCGAGAATCAGGCCCAATTTGTCTCCAGGGTGACACGGCAGAAAGGCTGTCGTTGGCATACGGCTTATCATCTTAATGTGGAGCATGTAAGTTCAGCAACAGGCAACTATCAGTTCGCCCACCCTACATTAGTCATTAACATGTCATTTTCATACTTAAAAACTATGTTAAAACTATTTATGACTCATTTTCTCACACACAACCCCATCTTGATAATATACAAACTGCCACTATGTTACCTACATATAATATAAACATACACACAGCATACCTTTACCTCAAAATGCGTATTTGTCACTACCCAACACATTTTCCACACATCACCCCACACAAAATTACTCGCAAAACGCACATTACTCAACCACTATCACCCCCATTACATATTACTCATTGCACTTCAACTAGGACCCCCCAGTGCAGCCAACAGCTCGGTCACATAATCGAATAACAACAACTGTCTACTAAAATATCTGTGCCCACCACTAACCACCGAAAGCATTACATCTCCAATCACAGACCAACCACTGATACACGACGTCACTGCAGACGACAGAGTTGCCTCCTCATTAGACATTGGCTGTTAGTAGGGACATTTCCGCCATCTTCTGTCAATATATGTAACCATTATACTTACGTTTTAATCGAAATGAATTTAGGATAATTCGAAACCTGTATATACGTAACATACACGAACTCGGATCATATTTTCCAGCTGAACGAATGCACGGTACTGGGCTACGAGCGTAGCAATCCTCTTCCACCTTTTTTTGTCCTGCCATCTCGCAAGCACGTTACCGACGACACCACAATTAAAACAACGGTAGTTAAATTGATACGAAATGGAACTGCTATTCCACCTCCAATATTTTTCCTCACGATTTTTGGACCACATGGTTACAACGCGTGAGACAATGAAGCAATGCCGAATTTTTATGGGAAATCCGCTGGCAAACACCGGGCATCACATCATTTTGCATATATGGTTTTGATTCTGAGGGTCACACACACACACACACATGCATATACACATTCCTTTCACAGATCCAATACTTGTCAATAGACGGCTGAAAATGAACGAAGTCAGTATCAATATCTGACACACACACACATACACGCACACAAGAGACAACAGACACAACAAAAATAGACAATACAGTCTGATAATATGTAATCTGAATTAATATATATTCAAGGGCCATGGAAATATTGACTCCACATTATACATTAAAATATTAAGATTTATAGGATACGTCTAGGCTGCAAGAGAAAAAATCTTCAAAAGAATAAAAAATATGAGAACTAAAATACCTTCATAATGCAACCTTAAAATTTCATATATCGTTCTGCAGTTTCAACATATTGGAAGGTATATTATAACATATCTTTATATATAGATCTAAATTATCAACAGAAGCAGCCTCTTAAAGCCTCATTTCAAAAATCTTAAATGCTTTAAATAATAAAAACATAATTGGGGTTATTTTTTGTAACTGCACTAAGGTTTTTGACTACATTAATCATGGTATCTTGCTGTCAAAATTAAGGTATTATGATATAACAGGTACTTTACTTTTATGTTCATACTGTGCATATTGAATAATAAATGTTTATTTTGTACCAACATATGCACAAGTAAGTACTGTATATTTATATTAAATAAATCCAACATATTTTGGTGTTAATACACCATCTTCAAGGATCTTACAAGTTGTGTTAGCTGAAGTTATTAATTATTAAAATGATAAAATACAATATAGTAATGTGTTACGATAAAATACTGAGAAATGTGGCCACATATGTAATTCTGCAATGGATAATATAAAATATAATAAAAATACATTTAAATATAATAAAAATTTCATAAGGAAATGATGAATTATTTCAATTAAGTGCATCAAATTAATTGAAATACTTCATCATTTCCTTACAATGTTATATTTTTATTGTATTTTTATTATATTTTATATTATTCATTGCAGAATTACATATGCAGCCACATTTACCAAGATTTTATCATACCAACACATTACCATATTGAATCATTTTAACAATTCATAACTTTAGCTAACACAACTTGTAAACTCCCTGAAGATGTATTAATACCGAAACATGTCTCGGAGTAATTTAATATAAATTTACACTACTTATTTGTGCATATGTTGGTACATAATAAACATAACAGGTGCATTTTACTCATTAATTAAACACTATAGTCATATAACTGAGACTTATTACCTTTCTTGAATAAAGGATTACAATAGAATACTTAAGACAATCAGGAAATTTGCCCAGAGATGCTGATTTATTGTAGATGTAAGTATATGCTAAGGTCATGTCCACATAATTTTAAGATTTTGTTAGATATTCCATCATAACCTGATGAATTCTTAGCATTTCAAAAAGTTATTGTATATATTATCTCAGTTTCTGTAAATGGATTTATCATTTCTGGGTAACCATTGGGAAATTAATTCCTAAGAAATAAAGTAGCAGAGCCATTACTGGCATGTTCTATATTCAGTCTACCAAACAGTAAAAAAGTATTAATTGAAGGCCTCAACTGCTTGATCTGAATAAACATGTACATTACCATACTGAAATAATAATTGTACATGTTCAATAAAACACACTTTTCCAGATTCATTCTTAATAATGTTCCATGTAGTTTTTGTTTTCAGATGATACCAAATTTTTATATTGTGTCTTTTTAGCCTCACTGATTATTTTTCTTAATAACACAATACTGTCTATAATATTTCTTATATTTGGGACAACTGCTATTTCTGGTAAAATATACAGGCTCTCTTTATGTTTACATGATACTCTTATTCCTTATGTCATACAGCTACTGTTTTTGACATTAGAGATTACATGTGGAATGGGAAAACAAGATACAAAAATGGTAAAAAAAAAAAAAGTAGTTAAAATGAGTTAAAGATTTTGTTCATACAATCATGTACATAGATGTTATGATGTTTCATTTTCTAATATTTCCAAAAAATGTGATACTGAATCATTGTTTATCAGCCTTGTTCTTTAAGTGTCTTTAATACCCTTTTGCATAGCAAATGGAAATCTCAGAACTAGGAAAAAAGGTTGCTTTGGTTACTGTTCAGGTTGTAACTTAATCCAATGATTCTACACACCAAGGTGGCCCAAGACTTCCTGGATATGAGGCATACACCTCCAGTCTTCACAATTCCCAGCCCTTAACTTCCACTTGTTACAACGCACCAGGCTGTGGCTGGGGATCATCAGCAAAATTGTCTCATCCCTCTCTTTGTTTCCCAGCTGGTCTTCTGCAACAACACCCCTTTGAGGATGTCAATAACACCCATCCATCACCTATCCACTGCATGTACTTAATCTATCAAATGTAAATATATTCAAGTCATCACACAAGTGACAAATGTCTAATTCCACTGTGGTCATTATCCATTACAAGTCACACAGTCAGACAAATTTGTGTTCAGACACACCAATCATACTTTCTGCTTTTGTTTGTAAATGTCCATACTTCAAAACCAAAAGCTTTGTGCAGATTACAGTTTTATGCTGTCTCATCTTTTTTGTAGTAGAAAAATATATGTAATTTGCTTTAGTTATTCTCTGTTGTCTCTTTTAATTCTCTGCTGCCACAACCCAGTTAAGGACAGTAGCATTACTTTGGTTCTGACAGTGATAAATAACTGGATCTTAAATTTAAAAAAATTCCACCACTAATTTCATACATAACAATTGCTCAGACAAGATCCTGTACAGTGCAGTAAACTAGTTATTAATTCTGGGCAAACAGTATTGTTGTAACAGCAAACATTATTTAGTATTTAGCAAAACAAACATAAATTTTCAATGGAAAGTGTTGTGGAAAGAAATAAATATACTCTATGTTGATGTAAATGATAATTTATTATCACACTTGTGCAATTTGTAAACTGAAATTTTTAGTACTAAATAATATTAAGTGCCATATCATCACTCTGTCTTAAATTTAGTACTCTGTATACAATACAGTTCAATTAAACTACATCTTTATAATGGAACATGGACACGTGCAGTGCTACAGTTTTCAAAATTCAGTACTTCATTGTACAACAGTCTTGTAAACTGTTCTAGTGTAAAGGACTATTGAAACATCATGTGAACAATGCACGAAAGTGCTCTTTCTCTCAGACTTAAGTCTGATGGGCTGCAGGACCCCCAGCCCAACAATTTTAACATAAAAATTATATGTAAATGTAGTGTCAAACGAATGTAAGAATGGAACGTACGGACATTTAGCCCCTTGTCTGCATCACGGGTGTGGACGGTGTACTCTGAAATATGAATGTTATGGTACTCCTTCTTTCTAAATCTTTCAAAAAATATAATGCTGATAAATGACATGCAGCAAAAACATGCAAAACCTAAAACTTCACATGGAAAAACAGTAGCATTTGGAGGAAACCTTGTGACATTTTAAGTACCTGAAACACACAGACGTTCTTTAACAGTATGACTAGAAACTTCTGATTATGGATTTCCATTTTATTATACACTTTTTACCATAACAATTGTGGAGAAAATCCAGTATTTAGGATATCATGCCAAATCCCATTATGGCTAATCCAGGTATGAAGATATTTATGTACACAAGAAAATAGTGTGTGCTGTTCATAAATCTCATTCTTCATTTAGTACTATAACACATTTAAGTCATGGAAAGGAAAGAATACTTCAGCTATCCAAATAATACTGATGTACAGTGTATGACTAGATAAACTTAAATTCTAAGTACCTATGATAATGCTAAATGGACGGAATTGTGATGCATCAGTGTGAAGTCCAATCTAATATCAACCAAGTCTTGTTCACTTCTTACAAAAATGAACTAAATTATAATAGTTTATCACATGGCAGCCTGTTACACTTTATGCATAGACCTTGGGCATGTATGATATATCCAACTTAAATTACGTGATCTGTGTAACTCTTTCCAGTGATATATGAAAGTATATTAATATTAAATCCTTTGCAGTACAACACACCCATTGACTGCCAAGAAAAACACAATATTAAGGCTGTTTTCATATTTATAATAACACTTACTATCTGCTGCACAATGAACCTAATGGACACAACTTGCCTTGATTTCACATTATGTGATTAGTACACCTGCTAACTATAATTAATATTATGCATATTTTTGTGATTAGCAGTACTCATCATATTATTTGAAACAGAACCATAAGATTTCTGACAACTAGAAAAGAAACTGTCATATAAATGGTATCTGTTGACACACAATAATAAACACATGAGTTACCTTAAACCAGTCAATCCAACAGTGTTCTGACAATGAAGTATCACATTTAGGACAATTTGGAGGTTAGACTTTGTCCCTTGTCTAGTGTTGAAAAATACAAAATAAGTACACATGACATGTCAGGAACTTGATGTTTGTGTCTTCAGGTAAGAAGCAGAGGCACCTATTCAGCTTAATCCACCATAAACAACTAATCTCAATATCTGCACAACCTGTCCTTTCAACCATCACAATGTAAAAAAGTAAGGCAAAGTTGTTCTGTTGACAGTATGAAGACAAATGGGGAACAGCGGTACAACTCCACCCACTGTTAACCTCACCACTAGGCGTAAGTAAATGGCACCTTGATACACTGGACACTTTAGTCCCAGGCAAAGGACCTCAGTAAAAAGTGAAGAGAAGGCTGGGTGGGATCTGCAACTAGTCTGGATGTTCTGGAGAGGGGAAAAAATCTCATGCCCCTGCCATGCATCACACCACAGATCATTCTGCTCATGGGTTAATCACTATCAAAATACATGCACCTAAGTTCAGTGCAAATGGTGAGAGTTATGTTACTTTTGTGTTTCTTCAAAATAAGTGTTATGCAGGTTTGGAGTGTAGTTTCATTTGATGGTATCAATTTTTATTTCATGTCTGTCTTCATTTTAGATCTTCAAAACCATCCCAACAATTTTTATTGTAAAAATTCCTATTATCTTCTGTTGACAAAACATGATCTTTGACACACATCATGATAACTGAAATTACACTGGTTACTCAGAGACTGAGAGAAGTTGACTGTAATGGGCCCAGCTGCCCATGTGGGGAGGGGAAGAGATGCAGTTTCTGAAACAATGTGTTTAATTTTAATTTTGGAACACCAAATAAGGACACAATCCAAACACTAAGTGGTCCCCAGCAACTGATTCAGCAAAGTAACTTCACATGGGCTGGACTATTAGGGTGTGGTTCCTGGAACAGGGACCATTCAGCAAAGTGACTGCACATGGGTGACCATTAGAGTGTGGTACCTGGAACAGCGACCATTTTCATTCTCACCAAACCCAGACTCGAACAGGCGCCACATCAAGCTTTCTCTCCAGGTCACTCTGACAGCTTGTATTTAAGGGAATAAAGTAGTCAGAACATGAGACTACAAATAAGTGCTAACTTCTGTCTATACTGCATTCAGTCAGATTGTACCTGACATAATGAGCACATGTACATTTATCTGTACAGTGTCTGGTAGAATCACCCTCTGGTTTGCACAGACATTACAATTTCAGAGTAAATATCTGACTCTGTCTCTAAAATTGTCAGACCCAGATTTTATATGTTTCAGTTGACCACCATGTTATCATAATTAGCTAACTCCATGGCCATAGTTCTTCTTGAGAAGCTGATAGTTTCACAGTTAGTGGATAAAGTACCCACACTTTATGGAACCCAAATGCTCCATTCCTGTACACAACAGCCTGCCTCATGTCCCTAACCTATGCCAGTTCAATGTAGGCCACACTCCCTCATTCTACTTCTTGAAAATCCATTTTAATATTATGTTTTGCTCAAATCAACCTCACAAAGCTCAGTCATCCATACTGGTAGAAAGACAGAAATCTGACAAACAACTTTCCTTGTTTGCATATAAAAGCTCATCTTGTTCACGTTCTTTGACAGTTATTGAAAACAGATCCAATTATTTCACACAAAACCAACAGGATCTGAACAGACCATTCTGCACAAACCCATAATGTGTGGCTGGCAATTTATGGAGGCAGCAAAGAGTTTTGTTCCAATCTGAAATCCTAGCACACACCAATACTGTGGCATTCTAGCCCGACTCATACACAGAGCTTCTGAAACCAGAACACTGTATATAGTACACTTGGTTCCTGGAAATCGAACATTTAACTTCAAATTTGGCTTCCAAAATTGTAGTGATTATCAAAATCACATTCTGATAATACAACATTAAACAAGGTACACCATGCTTTTGTAATCCAAACAGTTAACATTACAAATTTAGTTCACAAAATTACAACTCCTTAACCATTGCTAATGTGTTACAAGCAATACGTGATTCATAAATGTCAATGTGAAATAAGACCATGTACGAGACTTTCACATACATCTTCAGATCTATGCCTTGCACATCCATTGAATTAAACATCACATTATGACAGTGTAACAAGACAGGCAAGGCACGTATAACGTAACATTGAGGTACGTTCATGCAACTACTGTTGCAGTGGAAAAGCACTATGTATTACATATTCTGAGTATGTGTTTGTTACCTTTTGTACACAGCATGCCATGCACATGTGCCATATTCTCATCTGAGGCCTGCCCAGTTCTACAACATTTTTCCACTTATCTCATAAATGGCATGAGTTTCACAAAAAGTTATAGAAGACAAAATGTGTGTTTTGATTTCTCTACAACTTTTGTCTTATTCTAAGAACCTGGAAAGATATGATCAAAAAAATACATTGGTCTTCATGTGAAGTACCTGTTATTCTGGTCTGATTTTAATGAAAATTTAATTTTTGACAAATTTTTTTTAAAATATTCAAATATCAAATTTCATAAAAAAAATCCATCCAGTAGGAGATAAGTTGTTCCAAGTGGACAGACAGATGGACGGCTGAAAATACATCATGAAGCTAGCAATCCCTTTTCACGGTTTTATGAACATGCCTTAAAATGTAACTATATCTACAAAGTAACTCTGAAATTGACAGTGTGAATCCTTTAATCTATACACATTAGCATTCAATGCAACAATGGCAAATAACACTGAAGTGCAACTATTAATAAATCCAGAAGACCCTAACTCCCAGTGTACAACCACCTGCATCTTTGTTGAAATCACAGACTAGGGGCACTTACAACATCTACTCAACAGCTTCTGTCTGAATATTCCCTAAGATTAGTATTGTGCAAACTTGTCAGCCTGTGCACTGAAATTATACGTAATCCACACATTTTACCATAGCAGAACTACAGTAATGTATGGAACACTGGCTCATACCCAGTCAGAACCAAAAATGTAACACCATCATCAGTGTTATCTGCAGTGCTTCTGAGTGGATGACAAAAAGCGAACTCTCCAAAAAACCCATCACAACTGCCTATGTGAAGGACAATTAAATGCCGTCCTTCAGTAGGGAGTTTAATTTGATATACAGGGCCGAAACAAAGACTTGTTTCTTTGTTTGTAAAGTACACATGATCCAAGATTTTGATACAGTACAGTACAGCCCCTGTCAGTCCACATTTAGTGAAACAAGAGCACTTGTATTTTCCATTCTGTGTTGTCTTACTCCTTTCCAAAAAACTTCTTCTCCACATTATTTCATTCATATCAACAACAATAAAAATTTGAAAAATGGTACCTGCATCTGCAATGGCCATGAACACATTAACAAAAACAGAGTTGATGAGAAAAATCCTTCCAAGAATATCAGTACAACTGCATTCCTTGGTGTCTTCATCAAGAGCTTTACGCACTTAACACAAGATATTCCACACTATGTTCTGCACACCCAAACCCCATGATACAACACACAATTTCAGTAGCACAAAGTGGAATGTCTCTACTGCCTACAGTCACCATTCTACAATTAAAGGACATATATTGATACAAATTCTGGTTGAGAGCACAGAAAAACAATGTGTTACCACAACTGAAAGACAACAGAGACAGCTGGCCTTACCCTCTAAATTAGGGATTTCCAAATCCCAGTCAGTGACCCAAGTTGAGATTGCAAGAGCCTCCTACAATAACAAAGTTAACTTGATTAGTTCAACAGAATTCTGAACATTTACTCATACTACTTTGGTTGCAAAGCCAAAGTAATTTACAATTTTGGGCCATGCATAAAAAGTTTTATAACTGTTTTAATGCTCTTAGTCCTTATTCTTGTAACGTGGTACAATTCATGATCTGTTACTGACCATCTCCCTGACTTGCTGTGTAAGCCATTCCACTCCCTCTTGCAAACCTTCTCCAGTCAGGGCATTGCTAGCACAAATGTGCCATGGTTTATCTAGAACACGCTCTAATCCCAAACCTGCAGCAATTTTTACGCTGGACAAAGCATCCCGTACATCCATTTTGTTTGCAAAAAACAGGATAGGAAACCTTCGTCCACAAATGTCTGGATGCTGTAGCAGGAGATCTAGTTCTTCACGAACCACAACAAGGCGCAAACGGTCACTACTGTCTATCACAAAAATTACACCTTGGCAGTCCTTGTAGTAGTGTTCCCAGAGGTCTCGATACCGTCCGTGCCCAGACATGTCAAATGCAGTGAATCCCACATTCTGATCTGCAAACCAAATGTAGTTGTTTTTACCAAAAAAGTACATTATTTCTCTTTATATATAAGCCACAATATTGCAGAAATCACTGTGTCTCTCTCAATAGGGTGCCAGATACAGAGAAGCTTTTAGATCAGCATATCTCAAACTGTGGACTACAGACTGGTCAGCCAACTACTACAGTAAATACAATATTATTCTTGTAATAGGTTTTAGACTGGGTTAAACGATCAATCTGCAATAAAACTGATCGCACTTTAGGTCTAAATCAAAATTTCTGACATTATTTCACCATTTTGTAACCTTCCATTCAATTAGTAACACCAGTTCAATGGGGATAAAGCAGCCAGGGCACGAAGCCAATACTTCAATCCACCAGTGACAAGGTTATGAATGAGATAAGCTTCCCCTCCCCCCTTTCAAACATTGTTAAAATGGGCAACGTTAAATTCAAATCTCCTCCTTATTTTTTGGTTCGGTTTCGAGTCGTCGGGTCTG
>Ga0123357_10008835_pt1 | contig 12649 bp, 7 predicted proteins | sample TergutEmb28metaG_FD_89873 | JGI IMG/M metagenome (GOLD analysis project Ga0123357, IMG submission 89873) | Embiratermes neotenicus P4 segment gut microbial communities from Petit-Saut dam, French Guiana - Emb289 P4 | ecosystem: Host-associated > Arthropoda: Insects > Digestive system > Gut ... | reverse complement strand
CTCTCACTCACGGGAACCAATCCGCTGATGACAACTAGGGAAGACGTGGACGGAAGTTCCGGCACATCACCAGTTTAGTTCCGCATGGAGATAACCTTGAGCGAGCCTTAGCGGCACGGCTCAACAGAAAGACTCAGTTTATCTTTCATAATCTTTTTAGAAGTGCCGAATCGGTGAATGCTACATATAGATGTGAGTAGGATTTCTTGTCATAATCTTCAGACACAGCCAAATTTAATACGTGGACAAAATATAAATTCATTACTGTTAAAATTTGCTCTACGTATAATAATCGCTCTGTTTTGAAGGGTAAGTCACACTGCACAAAATTTTAGATGTTCCATGTATTCAGGAGTAACATGTAATATGTGGGTGAAAGTTTCACCTGTATTCCTGAACATGTGTACTACTGCCACCCAGCCTGGGGTTCTCGAAGCCTTACACTGTCCCCTTCACTCGGGAGAATGACAGCAACCAATGGAAACGCCGGCACTTAAGTGTCTTTCACACAATTAGGCCGAGAAGCAAACACCTTGAGCTCCTCTTCTGTCGAACCTTTTCTTCAGGGATAAGTGGCCTGTAAACTGGTCGCAATAAACTTATTGAATCGTTAGACTGAATTTTAACGAGTTGTTTGTTTCAGCTTTCCTAGGTGTAGAGTAGGACCAGTTTAACGTGGACTAAGATACAGTTCCAGAGAGGTAATTATTGTCAGTAATGTGGGAGTTAATAAATATTATAATACGCAGTAATTTAATTGCTAGACTTGACGGCAATGTGTACGGTCTACAGAACATGTTTTTCTTAATATTTGTGTGGTGAATGCTGCTGGGTTTTATTATGATCAACGAGATTTATGAAAACCCAGTTAGGCAACTGTTTAATACCTTGCAGTAACATTTATATTGCCTATCCCTGTGGCCGTGCGGTCAAAGCCATAGGTCTACGGCCGTTCGACTGCTGGGATCGCGGTTTCGGATCCTACAGAGGGTATGGATATTCGTCTGTTGTGTTTGTCGGATTTTGTGTAGGTAGCAGCCTTGAACGGCTTCGGTGGTCTAGGGGTAGCGTGCTGGCCTTTAGTACCCAAGTTTGCGGGTTGAAACCCGGCCGAAGCCGTCGGATTTTTAGGGCGAAAAAATCCTCAGCACGCCTTCGGAGGGGAAGTAAAGCCGTCGGTCCCATGTCGTAGATTTGCGGCATGTAAAAAATTCCTAAATTTACGTGGAAGTCGGAATTTAGGCAAAATTACTACCGGACATCTTTCTCGCCCACAGTTCCACCTTTCGCTGCTAGGATCTCTCGCGTCGTTGCGGACGGAGACACCTGGCAGCTAAAGTGGGAACGTCTAAAGGCGGGGGAAAGCAATGACAAACTACCCCCAAGAACTTGCCCAGGATACAGTGTGCCAGAGCCATACTGGTCACATGACTGGGCTCTGGTTCCTGCCAAACCCGGCCTTCAAGGCTGAATACTAATGAATGAAGCAGCCTGTGTGACGAGCTGATCCGTCGTTGCGAGGAGTCCTACCAGCTGTGCGTCTTTCCAATTGTGTGTGATCTAGAAACCTCAAGGATGAGGCCAACTAGACCCGACTTGGGATGTTGCGCCAAAGAAAAAAATCTATCTACAGGCGACGGCTATATATTTCGGCCATCTTCAGGCTTATATCAGACAAGTGTAAAATTCGATGCGTCATAGTAACGCCATTAACGAAACAGTTGTGTTTCGGCGTCGAACACAATTGTCCTATATGGCGTATATGATTTGGTACAACTTAAAAGATAATAGTCCCTATCTCTACCTAGGATTCTTGCCAATCTTTATAAAATTTGACTGCGTGGGATATTTTTCCGTAAGGATTTGGCTGTGGGACGCTGTGAGTTGGAATGTATAAAGCGTTTCGTCACCTAAAGGAGAAGGCTGTCACACCCCTAAGAGGTGCAGTGTCAAATGGGACGCAGGCTGAGTTTCCTGACTAACAATGCCACGTAGTTTCAAACCCGTACCTCCTGGTAACGGCCGTCTGATTCTCGTAACGGAGCAGATATTGTAATACTAGAGCAATGACGTAATTGTTAATCGTAAAGCGGTAATTACTTGTTCCACCTGGCATTGTGTAGGGGAAGAATATTTTCATTTATCTTGACGTGCATATAACAAGAATGAGTATTTCCACAACACCTTCAGTGCCAAGAATTTTACTAAAATAAGTAAGATATAAACTTTATACTAGACAACGGTCGTGCTGCTTATAAGGACGGTCAGTCACAACGCTTAATTTTGGGCCTAAAACAAGACATTACAAATTCTGTAGAAAATGTTTTACATGTTTTGACATACAGTAGTATTTTCAGAGTTAATTTACGCTCAACATATTAGGAAATATTCAGTTCCTGAGAAAGATTCAGACTGGACTATGGGTTTCTAATTTCAAACCAGCGCTTACGAAAACAATGAAATATAAACATGAAGGTAACACAGGGCGTTCTTTGCACCTCCAGGGCGCAAGTCATATTGTTCCATATTTATGTATTTCACATTTATATTACGCAAAAAAACATGTTATTGAAAAAAAAAGCATGGGTTATAAAAACAGCCTCTGGGCCGCCGCTGTGCGCAGAACACTCTAAAAATATGTGTTTAATCTAGATAAAAATCTATCGAGTGGAAATTAATTCAGAGCCTGAAGGCGAGTTCTGATGTTTCTCGGAATTGACTGCTGTCACTTTTTCCCTTTCCATTAAAGTTTAAACGCAGTGCTCAATCCTTCTGTTTTTTTAAAACGTAATTCTTTACAAATAAGTTAGTTTTATGCTACCATCAGAGACATCTGCATTTCCCACCTACCCCTAAAAATCAGCTTTATGGTGCTTCTTCATGAATCCTATTTGCTTTTATTTTCTGGTTTTGGCATCAGACCACAAACAGCAAAATGTCCCATTAACTTGCGTGCAAGATATTTGTTATATGGAAAAAGTCCCACGTAGAAACGCCCACCACTAGAATACCATAAGTACATTATCTTATGATTTATAAAATGCAAAATATTGATTCAAAATAGCATTTTATACAGCTAATAATGTAAAAATACTTTTCTAAAGCGGCAGTGAGAAATAGATATTTAATAGTAATCATGACAATTATCGTTTAAGTATTATTATTATTATTATGATCGTCATCAATATTATAATTATGGTGTGTATTAATTCATCGTTTATTATGCTTTTGTTTGTTTTGTGTGTATGTGATTCAAGTGTGTCTTGTTTAGTGTCCTTTGTAATATTTTTTCCTGTATTTTGCTGATTCTGTAATTGGCCATCTGGCTGTTGACCTGGCACATTAATAAGCAAGAACTGAGTTGAATTGAATCGCATGCAACTGAATTATAATTAAGAAACTTCAATGAATTAAGAAAATGTTTGTTGCTCGTCTCTCCGCCAGGTGTGCCACCGCGGCAAGTTCAGGTTGTAGTGATTTAGAAGTCTTCAGAAGGCAAATTATCACACTTATGTTTTAAATTGGAATTAATTTATTATTAAAAAGGCTGTAATTAATTATGTAAGTATTGTTTTGTTTATTTTTTGTGTTTGTTTAAAATGTGTTCTGTTTATTGTACCTTGTTTGTGCTTGTCAGTTGTGGTCTTTATATTGTTGGTCTTCCTGTTTTTGACTCAGCACATTAAAAAACAAAAATTGAATTGAACTGAACTGAACTGAACTATCATTACATCCAGTTATTCATATTTCATATATTTACATGCTGATTCTGCAAACTGATGGCCAGTAACAGAGACAGCAATAGTACAAAAAGGCAACAATGGAAGAAAATGAACACACGACCAAAGCAAGGACAGAATGAAAAATGCTATTAAAATAGTACTGTAAGTTGGTTAAAATGTAAAGTAAGTATATTACTAACTTTGGGCCTTTGTTGCCTTCCTTATTAATTCTAGTACAATATTTGCTCACTCTTATGTTTCTCTGTTCTTTTCGCTTCCTTCTCCTCCTCCCTCATATCTCTCATCTACGTAACATTACTTATGATACACGTCTCTGCCCTTTGGAGTATTAAAACCATTAATCGCTTAGAAAGGACACTAACGTATTAATGATTGTTTTACGTATATTAAGACTGATATCCCGAATCCCAACAACGACGCTACGATGTAGCACTATCGCGTTTCACACTTACATTAATTCTTCTCAGTACGAGGGGTGCTGATAGGTCCTTGGCGCGACCTGTTTCCCAATGTCGTAGGAAGGAATCGATAGTGTCTTTGGAAAGAATGGTCGGTTCATGTACCGAAGTGCAAGTCTTTTCTTGCTATAGAGGCTGAAAGGAAGCATATCAGGCAACGTGCGCGATTTCAACAATATGGGGATGGGAGCTGTCATTTTTTTTCCTGCAAGGCAAGGCGCCGAAGTAAATTCACGCCATTCTGAAAGAAACATTAGTGGAACATGCACCAACGTATGCCACCATAAACGTGGTGAATTTCCACCTGTGATGCGCCTCGTCCTGGACGACCCTAAACAGTAACCGCTCAGGAGATACTGATCAAATTCACGAGCTAATTTTGGAAGACACCGGATTTCTGCAAAATCAATAGCTGAGCAACTGGAGATTTCACGTGAGCGGGTTGGGTCCATCATTCATGAAGATTTGAACATGCGGGAGCTTTCCGCGAAGTGGGTCCCGAAATGCCTGAACGCGGATCAAAAACGTCAACGGTGCCAGTCGTCTGAGCAAATTTAGAATTTTTTCGGCGTGATCCAAATGATTTCCTGTCGCGACTGGTGACCATAGACGAAACCTTGTTGTATCACTATGATGCGGAGAAAAAGCAACAGTGAATGGAGTGGCGGCATAGCGGCTCACCCCGCCCCAAAAAATTCCGAGTGCAAAACTCCGCTGGAAAAGTTCTCGCCTTGATTTTTTGGGATCGAGACGGCATCGTCCTCATTGATTCTCTATGCCAGACTATCAACGCGGAGTATTACTCATCTCTGCTGGTGGAATTGAAGGACATTTTGAAGGAAAAACGCCTGCCGCGGGAAGGTCACCAAAGGGGCCTTGTTCTTGCACGACAATGCCCCGACTCACCGGGCACTTGCAACCCAGAAGAAACTGGCCTACCTGAGCTTCCAATGTCTTGATCACCCACCCTATTCACCGGATCTGGCCCCGTCGGACTACCACCTGTTCCCTGGACTGAAAGAACAATTGAAAGTTCGCCATTTTTCGTTCGATGTGGAGGTCATTGCTGCCGCGGAGACCTGGTTGGACAGACAACCTTCTGAATTTTTCGTAAATGGTTTGCAGAAGGTAGAGCAACGGGCTAAGAAGTGTATTGAGCTTCGTGTGGTGTATGCAGAATAAACCCCGACTTTGGTCGCTGTAGCTTGTTTCCTTCCTGGTCGGGCTAAGGACTTATCAGCACCCCCTCGTAACGTAAATACATTCAGTGTTAATAACACTGTCTAACGTACCTTACTGTCCGTATTTTCCCTTATAAAACAGCGCTAGGAAAAATATTTATGACATTTTTTGTACATCTCGGTCACACTTTCCGCAGCTGCAGAAACAGCGCTATAAATGAGCTTTTACGTGTCTTGGTTTGCGTTTTGCCATCATCATAGCAATGGTGCTGCGGTGGACCGAACGGATTTTATCCTGTTTCATATTCGCATACAACCATACGCTTCTTCTCTACACACACTTCCCACCGCCGTGACAAGTTCTTAAGCCAGCTGCCTATTTCTCGCAGCTTCTTCAAGAAAAGCGGACATGCTCATCGCTCTCTGATTTCCTGCGCAGTCCTTAAAAGGGCCAAATATGTGTAAATCTTCTAGAGATATATCTGGACTATAAAGGTGGAGAGAAGCACATCTTCTCCCATTTCCTCAAGAACATTATCTGTTTTATGGCTGTATTTGGACTGCCACTATCCTGCTGAAGGACCTCTATTCGCAGTAAACCTGGCCTTCTTCGAACAGAATCTTCCAAACTTTTTTTTACAGTAAATACTGCGCAGTCGCTATTGTTACACTTCACAGTTCATTGAAGTTGATGTCTCTAAATGTCCTAGAAGATAGCTGCTCTATTATTGCCTGCAGACGGCTCAATTTCGAGAGAACTTTTGAGTCTAAATTTTCTGTCATGTGCCCAAAAGCAAGACTGTGCTCAAATGCTTTCACAAGTCAGTAGCTCATCAAAATTACTTGTCTCTCGAAATAGCCCTCTAAAGTCCACTTTAACAGACTTCACGGCAGGTCTTTGCCCTGCGAGATGGTACGCGTTTGACTTTGCATTTTTCATATATATTAGTTTTAAATGACTAATGCTCTTCGAATGTGTTCTGCATTGTCATGCCTAGTCGTATGTCTTGGGTAATATATGCATCACCAATAGCAATGAAAGATGTAACATTTATTTCTTTACCGGTGTCATGTTTGCCTACAACCCGAGAAAATCATTTTCTATTAATTTTTCGAATGCTGTAGGGGGTAATAGGGTGCCTTGAGAATTGCGTACGGCTGTTCGGTTAATTTGAGATTCGTAAACTCTGGTGGTACAGATAAACTTAATTGCACTGTATATGCTACAAATCCCATCTACTGTCTAGACATGTTTAAAAATAAAAACAATCGATAATAATACTCCGACTTGGACCGCTAGAGGTCCAACGCATGCATCACGAAATGTGCCAGACATTATTTCACAACATAAAGACATAAGGACAAAATAAATTAAGTCTTTGGATTTGTTGTGCATTCCTCCAGGAAACACTTGGTTATAACGAATTCAAGAACGTGGATTTTTTGAATGATTACAATACACGATGTTGACTTTTTACAATAGCTGTAGCTTTGTAGTTCGGGGGTAAACAAATTTTCCAAGAATATGAGGACCCCCTCTAACTTCTATGCTCCAGGAGCATGTTATGAATAAGAAGCCTGAATTCTATTTATTGAAACTGCTTGAAATATTGCGAGGAGGGAGGAATTTTTTGTTGTTACCAAGAGAGCGCTGGCTTAATTTATTTCTGTTTTAATTCCTGTGGCACTGTGGCACTGTGGCTCAACGCGGCCTTGGCCTCATCATTGATGAAGTTCCCAGATCACACACAACGACGTACCACAATCGGCAGGACTCCTCTGGACTAGTGATCAGCTCGTCGCAGATACCACTCCCTGACGATATACAACACCCACAAGTGACAGACATCCATTACCCTGGCGGGATTCGGACCCACATTCTCAGCAGGCCACAGCCCTACGCATTAAACCGTGCGGCCACCGGAACCGGCTTTCTGCTTTAATACTGCTTTGTATTTGCGTGGTTTGTCTTACGTAACAGTTTCAAGCACGAAATGTCGACTATATTTACGAATAGGTTTCAATCCATTAAGGACCACAGCACTGGCAAGGCGCATTGCGTTGGGACTTTGTGTCTCCTTGTGTTCATAACCTACGTACTTCCTTATCTCCCAGTGCTGAAGGTGCATTACGTAGTCTCGTATTCCACGCACGAGCCCGTGCACTGGGCTTACCCTGCTAACCTCTCAACATCCTCCCCGAGGGAGAAGCGCACAGGGCCGACTCAACTGTTTGCTGTCGCCGTGAATTGAGACGCAAAAATAGAGAAGATTCTTTTAACTCGGGTTAAAAGTGAGCCTAGCAACACGAAAAAAATTACAAAGTAACAGACTTTCTTGCATTTTTGATAAAGACAACAGGGTGGGTGACTTTCAAAGCGACTAATCTACTTCACCAAACGTGGATATGAAGATAATTTCTCATTTTACTATAGCAGCATCGTACAGTTATTTGACTAACATGAGAATATTATACGTGGCTGTTCCTATCATAACGTAGGCTCAGGATGTTTGAGAATAGGGTGCTGAGGAAGATATTTGGGCCTAAGAGGGACGAGGTAACATGGGAGTGGAGAAGACTACACAACAAGGAGCTTCATGATCTATACTCACCAAATATTATTCGGGTGATTAAATAAAGAAAAATGAGATGGGGTTGACATGTAGCAAGCGTGGGGGAGAGGGGAGGTGCATAGAGGAATTTGGTGGCGAGACGTGATGGAAGGAGACGATTTTGATGATCCAGACTTAGATGGGAGGATAATATTAAAATGAATCTTCAAGAAATGTGGGGGGCATGGACTGGATTGATCTGGCTCTCAGAATGGGGGCAGGTGTCGGGCTGTTGAATGCGGTAATGAACGTTTGGTTGTCGTAAAATTTGGGGAATTTCTTGATTAGCTGATAATGTATCAGCTTCTGAAGAAGGACTGTGCTTCATGGAGTGTAGTTATTCAGTTATTTATTTCGTATCATAAAGCATCATGAGCTTCCACTCCAATTTCCACTCTGTTGCTATAGACAAAGAGAACGGCCATTGGCTGCGGACTTAGTACGAAAACTCTAGCTACAGTGCTCAGTGCTTTAATTTGGTGTTGGCGTGAAACTTTGTGTCTCACCCTTAAGAAGAACCATATGTTGGGGGAATTCAGAACAGGGTAAAGAGGAAAACGTTTAGACCTAAGGGACAAAGTCGTTAAAGAAAACTGGAAAGAGGTGCATAGTCGGCTTCGTATTAGTCTGTTTGCTCCACCATTAATAATCATGGTGACTTGAGATCCCATGTAACACACGCAGCAAGTAACAGAACACCGAACGTTATTGTTCAGGAGAAAAGGGGCGGAGTGTCTCAGTCATTAGAGTGACTAGGTTAGGTGCCGGACAACAGATGATTCTCAAAAAAAGGAAAATATACTTCCTTCTCCAAAGCGTCCAGGCCAGTTCTGGGACCCACTCAGCCTGCTATTTAACTGGAACTTTGAGCTCTTTCATGGACTAATGCTGGCAGGTTAAGAAGCTGAACACTCCACTTCCAACTGATTCCGGGCTTAAATATGAGTGGAGTTATACCCCCTCTACTCCCGCATGCCTTCGTGACACGTATAGAGATAATTTTACCGTTTCTCAGAGAATCAGAAAAAATATACCCTTGGAAGACAAGGGCAGGTAAAAAATGATAATACAAAATTAAATATTTGTGTCCTAGAATTATGTGGCCCAGGCCAGGCTCTGTGGCGGATTTTTGTGCACATGGCCACAAACCTTCGGGTCTTAATGCGGCGGAGAATGTCTCGACTAACTGACACAGTGTTTAGAACACTTGTACATTAACTTAGCTACTCGGCAACTCGGCCAATTCGCTACCCCAAGTTTTGAGTGTTTTTCTTCTTACACATCTTCCGATGTTTGTTGAAATATTTAATACTTCAGTGCGTAATAAGTATGTACATTGGGTAATGTGGGGTTCGTAATCGTAGAGTGATTATATGTAATGATGAGTATCAGGCAGAAAGATTTTGAATTAAAACCTGCGGTTGTAATGGGCGGGGGATTGTAACCTACAATTATTTTTCAACAAGGTTACTGTGTAAAGTTTGAAGACATACCTCATTTATGGGACCATCTGTGGATAAGTTACAAAATAACAACGAAACTTAAACGTAAGTTTGTGACCTATTTACTGACGTTACTCACAACAAAGTACGACACGAAATCAGACTGGTTTGCCACACTGAGGATGTTCGCCATAACCACTTGAAGAAATCAACATGCGATATTAGGGAAAGGAATATATTACGCTCTCACACGTGTGTTTAAGCATCCTTAAATAGCCTAAGCGTACAGTGCTCCGGCAATCATTAATGTGCCACACGTGTTTTGCATCAGCTATTACATTCTCTTTCATTATTAGTAACCCGTAAGAGCATGCAAGGAACATAACGTTTCACTGTATGATTTTATAAAATCAAACATATACATATTTGCAAAAGAAATGCATTTATAAGACCAAATTATTACATTTATTTGAAACAGTGCTTAAAAGACTTGTGCTACCATCTGTCGGTTCAAGTCCTTACTACGTGATATTCCTATCTCCATCTGGGAACGATGTATGTGAAACATAATTACAAACGTTCCCAATTGTGAACAGAACGCATTCGAAGGAGTGTAAAATATCCGTGTTAATGCCGCAGAGTTATGTGGCCCGTCCAGAAAGTAAGAACCGACAGGGTGTTAGAAGCGTTTAAAGAATTTTCAGAAATTGTCTTTATGGCATCATTTTGATACCCACCCTAACATACTTCTCCACATAGTTGCCATATAAATTAAGGAACTTTTCATATCATGGGCCCAGCTTCCCTGTGCCTGCGTCGCAAACGGCCGCCAGGCCTTTCAGCTAGTCCTGTACAACGTCTTTTTTCCCTCCGTCACTCTTCAGACCCTGCCTGGCCAAAAATGTTTTCGAGGTGGAGAAACAAGTGGCAATTCCTTGGTGCAAGGTCGGGACGGTATGGAGCGTGCTCCAAAATTTCCCACTTGAACCGTTCGCGCATCCACTTTCTTCATCGTCGTGCAGATTAATTCTTCCTTTTTTGAATAACTGACAGCATTTCCTCATATTCTCTTCGTTCGTTGCGCCATTACGCTACACTTCAAAACTCTGCCTGTGAATTTTCACCAAACGAATAATTTTAGCGTTTAAAAATCCAAAACCCCTACCGAACTTCAGAAGTAGAGGATTTTCGATTTCGCGTGTAACAACTACAACGAATGAGGAAGAAAATTATGTTACGGTAATGCGCGGTACGCACAGAAAACGATTGGCCTGCACAGGAAGTGCACGGCCGCTATTCACGAGAGTCACGTACATGGAGAATTGGAGTTACTGTTCCAGTCGTTCTTCAACTTGGTCCTAGATAATTGTATTTGGTCAGCTACACGCCCCAGCCTCTCTGTTCCCTGAGAAAGAGTCCCCATACTATCTGAATATGAAGCTATGTGGTTCCTGGAGCCTGTCTGCATATTTTGAAGGCGGTAAGCCCTCTTTCTTCTGCCTAAAATCGAAACACAATTTGTCGGTCTTTCATCATGCAGTCTAGTCACTATGCCGACTCAAATATGCCGGCTTCGATACGAAACGTTATGGCATGTAATTGTTTATTAACCAAGATAATCGCATCTTTTTATGGAGCGAAATGAACTGAGAGAATAAGAAGCCTTTACCGTTATAACAAACTCAAATGTCGCATTAATAGTGTAAGAATGTATTAATGTCGAACTGAGTTCGTGGTTCACTTACTCACCACTGAAGATTGGCTTGTATACGACGGCATATGGTTTTTGTCGGTGGAATTTTCAAACGGTATACCAGGAGCGAGTTACATATGCATTGAGAGCGTAGTGATTGGTCTAATGTCTTCTCTCCGCCTCCGTGAGTGCTTGTCTTTCAAATAAAACTGGACTCGCAGTATACTTACCGCAATTTATGTGGTTATAATCCTTATCAGGTCATCATCATCATCCGTCACGAGTTAGGCTTTGATAGATGTGTTTCGGCCTCGTCTGACACAGGTAATGTGTAACAGTAAGCAGTTTTCTATTATCGTCTAATCGTCTTTCAGTCCTTCTAGTCTTGATATTTCACCTTCATGTTCGTCAGATTCGCTGTTACTGCTACTGCTATTGCTACTGCTACTGCTGACGCTGTTGCTCATTCCATTGTCTGCTATTATTACAACTTACCCCTCTGCCACTTCACCACCCGCAGTGTGACCGCCCACCAGCTCTGCTAATTTCTCAACCGGGTCAAAAAACGAAGCAACGAGTAATAGTGAAGTGTTTTGTTTAAATACACTGTAATTTGCTAGGTTACGGAGCGGAGATGCTAGATGAATGAAATATAGTGTATCTGTGGAAGGGTACTTTTAAGGGAGAATCGAAGAAGGCCAAATATAATAAAAGTCTGCCCCTCGTTATTCCGTCCGCTAAATGTCCACATTGACAGGCGCCGAGTAGAACCTGGGCCTCCTCGGTAACGGCCCGGGGACTAACCACCTTAATTGGTTTCAGTATGGGAAGGGATGTGAGAACTAATTACAGCGCTTATGCAAATGAATTGTTGTAACATTATAGCTTGCCGATCCCAGTCGCCGTATGGTCTAAGGCCTAGGTCTGCAATTACTTACCTGCTGTGATAGTAGATTCAAAATCCGCTGAGGGCGTGGTTGTTGGTCTCTTGAGTTTGTTGGGTTTTGTGTAAGGTAGCGGCCTCTGCGATGGGCTGAATACTAGTTCAGAAGAGTCCTACTGAGAGCGTGTGTGAATGTGTGTGATTTAGAACCTCAACAATGGGCAGCATATGTGGTTCCACCAAGTTGGACTGTTGTGACACAGATAAAGACATCATTAAGCTTACATGATGGTAGTAACTAAAATGTCGTTCAGTCGAAACGTATGTACAGGGTGTCCCAGGAGGAATGTGCCAGACTTCGGGAGGGTGTTCCTTATGCAAAACTAGACCGATATAACCCAAAACACCTAAGTCCAAAGTGGAACGGTCACGGAGATAATGGCCAGAGAAAAGTGTGGTCTTCTTGCGGGTCCACGCACTGTACCTGTCGGCTAACACTCTCACCCCCTTCGTCTTTGAATGTAGTCTCGCATGACAAGCTTTCAGCTGGAAGGTGGGCAGTGAACTTCACTGCATAAGAAATGCGCGCTGCGTGCACCGAACATACGCAGTAGAGTTTAAGGCTGCGTTGAGAACG